>Ga0105047_10010379_pt1 | contig 15228 bp, 14 predicted proteins | sample MAT04_FD_78384 | JGI IMG/M metagenome (GOLD analysis project Ga0105047, IMG submission 78384) | Freshwater microbial communities from Lake Fryxell liftoff mats and glacier meltwater in Antarctica - MAT-04 (megahit assembly) | ecosystem: Environmental > Aquatic > Freshwater > Ice > Liftoff... | reverse complement strand
GTCAAAAGTGAAAAGTGAAAAATCAAAGGTGAAAGGTGAAAGGTGAAAGGCGAAAGGGCGGGGTGAATGCTGAAAGGTGAAAAATTAAAAAAGCAAAAGTATTTTCATAACCTATTATTTTTGACGACCGATTGGGAAGTATTAAGACATCATGGTTTTCTTCAACAAGCATCAAAGCTAATTTTACTTCACTTGATGTGAATGGTTCTTTGGCTTTGAGAGAGGCCGTATTAGTACTCACTAATGCTGATAATAATAATGTAGCCATTGCGGGATATTCTTTTTTCAGGATAACAGGCCCAACTACATCATTTGCCATTACCGGCATTGCCAATGGGTTTGATGGAAAAGTGATTACACTTTATAATGCGACGGTTTTTTCACTGACAATTAAAAATTTAAATCCTTCATCTGCATCTGCCAATCAGATAAAAACACTTACAGGATCAGATCTTATTTTTGCTGCTGCCAACAGTAGTGTAGCCTTGCAATACAGCCTTTCGGAAACAAAGTGGATCGTAATTGCACAACAAAACCTTGCAGCACAAACGGTCACATTCAACCAATCAGCCAATTCGGTTTTTGGAACTGCAGCTTTAACAGTTTTACCATCCACTCCACAAACAGTTATTCCAGGTCTTACGCAAACTATAGATGTTCCTGCCGGTAGTGTTGCCTATATATCTTCTGTTGGAGCATTGGTTACCACTGCTGCTATTGCTACAGGTTTTTCTGTGGTAGATATCTTTCTAACAATTGATGGTTCAATAACTGCAAATGGTGGTTATCAGCGGGTATATGCTATGCTGCCAATACAACTGGTGTTACTTCGGGTATGATATCAGGCTGGAGTTTATCTACTGCTGTTACATTGCCGGCGGGGTCGCATACTTTTGCAACGGTTGCCATAGGTGTCGCCGTAGCAGGTGCCTCCAATGCAACCGTTTCAGGAAATAATACATCTACGAACCAGGGAACCATTACAGTAATGATCATCAAGAAATAATGGTTGAGATCATCTGCTAACGTGCAGGTAAATCATTTTTTCCTATTGACCTAATACTGTCACAAGTATTCAGCCGCAGGCAGTTTACTTTTTATAAATTGTACGGGCAGTTTTTTATCCGCAGCAGGTACTGACATAAATAGTGAACAATAACTAAATAAATTTATTCTCTTTTATACTATTTCATTTTTGTTTTTTCTGCTGCTGTTTTTAAGCTGTAACGCTGCCCTCGTATGCCTTACAGCCAATGAGGGATTAAATAGTAGAGAAAGGAACCCACGCTTCAAAAAATTATCTTTAATCAACATGGCGCTAAATGGCAGGCTACGGCAATCTTTGTCTTCACAAAGCTGTAACCCATTACCAATCATTACAGGCAACGGTTCAAAAACTAAGAAACAATTACATATAAGTCAGAGCAATGGAAAAAAACAAACCCGGAGACAAACTTGATGGAAAAACTGCAACCCCTTTTGCGTAGACTTTCTTTCATGGTACTAAAGCCTGCCTAAAGCCCGGAGACTTTATTGAAGCGGGTTTCAATTCTAATTATGGACAAAGAAAAAATGCAACATATATTTTTCTTACAGCAACGTAGGATGCTGCCATTTGGGGCGCTGAACTCGCTTTTGGGGAAGCACGGGAAAGAATTTATTTAGCGGAGCCAAAAGGCCCTATTGAGGATGATCCTGATTTAACAGACAAAAAATTTCCAGGAAATCCAACAAAATCTTATCGTTCACAACATCCGTTTAAGATTGTTGGAGAAGTTGCAATCTGGCAGGGACACCTGCCAGAACAGGTTAAAGCAATGAAAGATGCATTAGCAGCTCTTAAGCAATAAGGCATAGAGTAGCTAAACGGCTAACGAAATTTATGAAACTAAACTTTGAGGGTTGCTGCTGAAAAAAAAACTAAGTACCTATGCCATACAATTTTCTTACATACCATTTTAAAGCAAGGAAGTTGCGTCGCATCATTTGATTCATGTTTTGTTAAATTTTCATTCTCATAAAAAATAGAATCATTTAAACACAACGCAACTTCCCCGGCCCGGCAGAAAGCATTTAGGAAAGCGATGCTGAAAAAAAGTGAACCCATCTTCGCCTCCGTTGTTAATCCTTTTCAACATCCATTCCTTCTGAAATTTATAAATTTCTTTCCATCAAAACGATAAACACCACCGGAGGTACCTATCCACAGATTACCATGTTTATCTTCCAATATACTTTGTACATGCTGATTAAAAATCCTCTGGGCAACGCCAAAATGTTCAATGGCTTTTGGGTCTTTCCCGGGTGAAGACCCTTCACTGGCAAGTGTTTCACAGAATCCTTGATGCCCGATGGAAATTGAACACCCGCATCATTGCATGAACAAGTTTTCATTTGTGAATTTTTTACTAAAGCTCTAATAGCATTAAACCATTCTTTGCTCCTGCATTCTTATGCAGGATAGAAAATGATTTAAAACTTAAAAAAATTAACCAAATGAAAAAACTATTCACTTATCTCATGCTCCTTTCTTTTGGCAGTGCTGTTGTGGCCGGTTGTGGTGCAGGTAAAAATACTACAAAGGGCATACTTGGCGGCAGCAATGTGGGTGGCACAGTTGTAAAAACAGTAGCAACAGTTGTAGGGCTTATCCTGCTTTCCAAACTTTTAAAATCAGTGCTTTATACAGTTGGGAACAGCACAGCCTTTGCCGGTTTATCGCAAAACCTACATTTTACAACAAGCTTTAACGAGGATACCAAACTCAGTTCCTTTGCCCAAAATGATTTAATGAAGATGGCCTTGCAGATATTGGTATCAGAAAAATACAAGATACCTCTTGCTACGGTGGTAAACAATTACAATAGTTTGAATACCGCCGGCGACCTTGCCACTTTTATCGGAAAAAATGCAGATGCTAAAATTTTGACTGAGCTTAAATAAAGAAAAAGCCATCAATAATATAATCCCTCCGGCACATGCCGGAGAGATTATATTTAAACGATACCAGAAAGTAAACGCTGCATAAAATTTTTTCTTACCGGCAGCTATCCTGTATGCGGCATATGTGAATACCCCCTTCACTGGCTATTGTTCCACAGAGGTCACCTGATGTCTTAAAGTTCTGTCTGAATTGCGGAAATCCTTCGGAACAAGTATCTCCAAAAGTTAGAAGTAGATAAGCGAACCTGTGTTGATCATTAGTGTTCAAAATCGCTGATGCACCTGTACCGATATATATCTTAACAATGCTAAGTACCCATCGTTTGCTTATTGTATTTATTTCTATACTCAATCGGAGTTAGCCCGGTAATTTTTTTAAAAACATCTCGAAATGCTTTTGTATCAGTGTAGCCAACATCATAGATTACTTCCGAAATATTTTTACGGCTTGTTTCAAAACTTCGTTTTGCTGCTTCTACTTTTATGCGTTGAATATATTCTATTACCGTATTGTTAGTTGCTTTCTTAAATCTTCTCTCAAAACTTCTTCTGCCTATTCCAAACTTATCAGCCAATTCATCAATCGTAATTTTATCATGAAAGTTTGCTTCAACATATTCCTGTGCTTTTTTTATTTCTATATCCTTGTGTTCTTTCTGACCTCTGAACATTGCAAATGCTGCCTGGCTATCTCTGTCAATATCAATCGCAAAATATTTTGATGCAAGTATTGCCGTTTCACGGTCGGTATATTTTTCAACCAGGTACAAAAGTAAATTCCAATATGAGTTTGCACCACCACTCGAATAGATCCGGTTCTCCTCAGTAACAATGCTGCCTTCTACAACTTCTACTTCGGGAAACATTTTTTTAAACTCATCTTGAAATCCCCAATGTGTAGAGCATTTTTTCCCATTTAGCAAACCAGTGGAGGCCAATAGAAATGCACCCACACAAAGCGAAGCAACTTCTGCACCTTTATTATATTGCTCAACAATCCAGGGAACAAGATTTTTATTTTTTTCAACTGCTGTTTTCATATCGCCAAACAATGCAGGAATAAAAATTAAATCAGTTTTGCCAACATCTTTCATTTGCATATCAGTATGCACCGAAAACATTCCCTCATTCAACCTTACTTCTTTTTTTGCAGCAACCAACTTCACATTGAACAATGGTTTTTTTCCAGACACAGCTAAGAACTGATTTACTGCCGTAAACAAATATTGTGGATCAGCAATGGCTTGCATTACGGATAATTCGGGTACAAGAATAGATACATTTTTCATACGATAAAGATAATGGATGGATTTGTCATAATCAACCCCCTAAGTTGTCGCTATCGCTACATGCTAATTTCATTTGAGTGCCGCATCTTTGTATCGTTAAGTCAAACAGAAAATTTGCAATCAAAATAATTACTAATCAAATTTACCCTTGCTTATGGTTTGATGGACAAGCCCAGGCAGCAGCAGCTTTCTATTGTTCCATCTTTAAGAACTCGAAAATAACGGCAGACAATCAAATGGTTGTAGCCTTTGAACTAAACCGACAAAAATTTTTGGGACTTAAAGGTGGGCCAGAATTTAAGTTCAATGAAGCAGTTTCTTTTGTAATGGAATGCGAAATACAAGAAGAAATTGACCATTTATGGAACGCACTGATTGCCGACGGTGGCAGTGAAGGGAATTGCGGTTGGTTGAAAGACAAATTTGGTATTTCGTGGCAAATTGTTCCAACAGTTTTACCTAAGCTGCTAAGCAATACTGACCAAGCACAAAATGTAATGCAGGCATTTATGCAAATGGGAAAGTTTGATATCGAAAAATTAATCAACGCTTAAATAATATCAAGATGAAAAAAGTAACATTCACTATCAACATTAATGCACCCAAAGAAAAAGTATGGGACACTTTGTGGAATGAGGCCACTTACAGGCAATGGACTTCCGTGTTCTCTGCAGACTCACACGCAGTAAGCGATTGGAACGAAGGAAGTAGCATTAAATTTATAGATGGCAAGGGCGATAGTATGTTTAGCATCATTGAAACTAAAATCCCCCCTCAACAAATGTCATTCAAACATTTGGGCGAAATAAAAAAGGGAGTAGAAACAAGAGGCGAATGGGCGGGAGCAATGGAAAATTATTATCTCACGGAATTAAATGGTGTAACAACATTAACTACAGAAATAGATGTGAACGAGGAGTTTGAAAAATATTTTTCAGAAACATTTCCAAAAGCAATTAAACTAATCAAACAAATTTCAGAAAGCAATTAATAATGACATCAGATGACAAACATCAATTCATATTTAACCTTCCACGGCAACTGTCGGGAAGCAATGACATTCTATGCAGTATGTTTAGGCGGGGAACTAAGCTTTCAAACAATTGGAGAATCTCCAATGGCCGATAAAATGCCGCCACAAATGAAAGAAAGTATTTTACATGCCAGCTTAATAAATAGCGGATTTGTAATGATGGCTTCCGACCTGGTAAGTGAGCAAGGTTTAACAAAAGGAAACGCTGTTTCTTTGATGTTGAATTGCAGCAGCGAAGCAGAAATTAAAACCTGTTACAAAAAACTTTCAGCAGGAGGAAAAGAGGATCATCCTTTGGAAGATACTTTTTTGGGTGCGGTGTTTGGCAACCTTACAGATAAGTTTGGAAATCATTGGTTATTGAATTACACAAGAAATTCAAACAATTAAAAATAGACGAAATGAGTAAAATAACCCTCTTATCAATGGTTACTTTGGATGGAATAATGCATTATCCACTAAAACTGTTTGTGCACAAACTGAAGTGTAAAGACATTGTAAAAGAAGGACGAGTAAAATATATTTTTTTATAATTAAGTATTTAAGGTAAAATGATATCGCCCCATTGCTAAAAGCAATACCCTTTTAGGGTAGCGTCTGTTTTAACCCTGGCTGGTTAGTTCATTTGATTGAGTAAAGCAATATATACAGCAAACCTTTTTTTACTAAATTTTAAAAAATGCTGTCGTCAATAACTTTATTTACTAATCAGGGATCTTTAAAAAATATAATACTGGTGTAAGCTCTTTTCTTACCGGTACATATCCCAGCTACCGAAATCCTCCAATAGAACCTAGGTTCGGTTGGTAGAAACAGCAACTGATAAGGCAACAATTATTATTATAATTCTGCACACTTTGGCTAAAATGGGATTAATCAGTTTATTATCCTGATTCATCATACAGGAGGATTAATATGCATATACAATTGAAGCCGGGGGCTGTTAAAGTGTGCAGAAGTAAAGAAGCAGTAAAAAATTATTATACAAAAATAGAAATGGCATTGATTACCTGGATAAGCATGTCACATCATTGCGGTATTGCTGTTTGGCAGAAATAATTTCATCTTTGAATTCACCATTTAAATCATTGAAACAATGTAATAAGAAATTGTTAGCCTAAAATTGTTGCCTCGCTGCTGAAAATAGCAGGGGTGGGCATTGTGTGGGTTAAAGGATGGGAAAAGCTACGGAGGCAAAAGCACTGATGAGAAGCACTGCCCTTTAGATACTTTTTTTTATTTAAGCATGCCAGCTTCAAATTTAGCAGTTCCATACTTTCAGGTTATCCATATCTATGGTGGATAATCTTTTCGATTTAAACCTAAAATGAGCCTTTCATTTGTAAGTTTTTTTTAATACCTCGTCTGTCATATTACTACTTCGTTTAATGCCAACCGTTAGTTACCCACATTTATAATAAAAGTTCTCCGCTTTCCGTTACACATTAAATTCTCACAATCCAAACCATCCTGATTTATTCATGAAAAAGATCTTTGCAGTTTTAGTATGCAGTTTCTGCTGCATATCCTCATTTGCACAATTGGTAACGCCTTTTACACTAAGGTATACATCCACGCAAAAAGGAGGTATACGCTATTTATCCAACAGTATTGTATCCTGCAATGGTGGTTGCTCGGCCACCGCACAGGTGCCCCCTGGAGGCACCGGGCAAAATAACAGTTTTACCGCCGCCTATATAGATATGGATGGCAATGCGGCTACCTTTTCTTCCAGTTCCGATAGCCTGGCTTTGCCATCCTGCAGCCAGGTGAGCTGGGCCGGTTTATATTGGAGTGCCAACCGCAATACTACCAACGCAAACTATGCTAACCGTTTCAGCGTTAAACTGAAAGCAGGCAATGGTGCTTACAATGCATTCACAGCACTGGCAGCCAACAGGCTTGATAATGCCGTTGGCTACACCAGCTACAATGCTTTTGCAGATGTAACGGATTTTGTAAAAGCAGCCGGCATTAATGCCCGGTTTACCGTAGCAGATATGTACGCAGAAACCGGCGGCACCAATAAGTTTGGTGGATGGACCATTGTGGTGGTTTATAAAAATGACCTGCAACCCATGCGCAACCTTACCGTATTCAATGGCCTGGCGGTAGTAAGTGGCAGCAATAATGTAACCATTCCTATTTCAGGATTCTTAACGCCTTTGTCAGGCCCGGTAACCTTCGATCTTGGTGTTGTAGGGTATGATGGCGACAGGGACTTCACCGGTGACCAACTGCTGTTTAACGGGGTAGGTGCTACCTACGTTAATATCAGTGACGCTTTGCACAATAGCAATGATGTATTCAACAGCACCATCAGTTACAACGGGGTATTGACTCCATTCCGGTTACCTTTTCTAAATAATACTTTAGGCCATGATGCCAATATTTTTGTTCCTAACAACAGTACTAAAAACTATATTGGCAACAGCGCTACCAGTGCCAATGTAAGGGTTACCACCGGTGGGGAAACCATTTTGCAACACGTAATAACGGCTGCCATAGACGTGTATGAACCAGATATTCGTGCAGCCGTAAGAGTATCTGACATTAATGGCGGACTGGTAGAACCCGGAGATATTTTAGAATATACCGTAGTGGGTAAAAACATTGGTTCCGATCCTTCGGTGAATACTTTTATTACCGACACCATTGAAGGCAATGCCAGTTATGTACCCGGTTCGTTACAAATTATTTCTGGCCCTAATGCCGGAGCAAAGACAGATGCAGCGGCAGATGACCAGGGCGAATACATTGCGGCGCAAAGATTAGTAAGGGTTAGGGTGGGCACAGGTGCCAATGCAAGCTCGGGCGGTACCATGCTAAATTCACCGGCAGGAATAGACAGCACAGTATTCAAATTCAGGGTGCAGGCTTCTACCGACTGCGTGGTATTAGGTTGCGACCCGGTGATTGATAATTCTGCACGAATTTCAGGAACAGGAAATGTATCGGGCAACAGTTTCAGCAATGAAAGCAACCCGGATATTTTTGATGTAAACGGTTGCCCTATTGCAGGTACTACCGCCACAACCATCAACACGGTGGCATGTGCACCGGTAGCCATTTCGGGTTCCACGGCCATTTGTTCCGGGGCTACCATCAACCTAAATACGCCTGCTTCGCCACAGGCTACTTATGCGTGGACGGGGCCAAATACTTTTAGTTCAGGCATTAACAATCCCACCATTGCCAATGCAACCATTGCCAACGCAGGCACTTATGATGTGGCTATAAATTTTGCGGGACTTACCTGCACCATCTCTTTGTCTACCACGGTGGCGGTAAACACAGGTGCCCAGGCTGGAGGCCTTGCCGGCGCAGCCGGTGCAGGTGCTGCCATTGATACACACCCGTTGGTTAATTCTACTTTTTACAATGATGTTACCTGTAACCTTATCAGCAGAACACAGGGTACCGGTGGCAACCCGGTATCAGGCAATATAACCAGCAGCGTATGGATAGAACCCGCAGTGCCCACTCTTAGTGGCCAGCCTTATGTGGCACGTCACTACGAAATTTTGCCGGCACAAAACCCGGCTACTGCAACAGCTACGGTTACGCTTTATTTTCTACAATCTGAGTTCGATGCTTTTAATAGTCACCCGGGGAGTGTATTAAATTTGCCTACAGGTCCTGCTGATGCAGCAGGTATTGCCAACCTGAGGGTTGGGCAGTATGCAGGTGTATCTGGTGATGGATCTGGGTTACCATCGTCTTATCCTGGTCCTGCTTCAGTAATCAATCCTTCTGATGCAAACATCATTTGGAATGCAACAGCAGGCAGGTGGGAAGTTAGCTTTACCGTAACCGGCTTCGGAGGCTTTATCCTACAAACAGAACTTACGGTGCTTCCACTTACCTGGCGTTCCTTTGCGGCAGCAAAAAACGGAACAGCGGTATTGCTGCAATGGCAAACCAGCAACGAAATAAATACCCGCAGTTTTGAAATTCAACACGGTGCCGATGGCCTAAACTTTAATGGTATTGGTTCGGTAGCCGCCACCGGAAACAATGGCAGCGTACAGTCGTACACGTTCTCGCATCGCCAGCCTTTGTCTGCGGTTAACTATTATCGTATTGAACAAACAGATGCAGACGGAAGAAAAAGTTATAGTGATATTCGTTCGCTGATTTTTGACGAAAGCAGCAATAGCTTTAAGGTATTGGTGAACCCGGTAAAAGACGGCAAACTGTCGGTTCAGTTTAAGGAGGTAGCGGCTATTAAAATTGTCAACACAAATGGGCAGGTAATGATAAATCAAATGTTGAATGCCGGTGCTCAAACTATAGATGTGAGCAGGCTGGCAAGTGGATTGTATTTTCTGCAATCAGGAACGACAGTGAAGAAATTTATAGTGGAATAAAGAAAGCTATTAAATGAAGATAGCCCGGTTTTGTGCCGGGCTATTTTTGTTTCTCCTATCGGCAACTTTGTACCCTTAACTAAGGATGAAACAAATACGATTAAGAAAAGACAGTAAAAAATTAAAACTACCATGCTTTTAATGGCGCCCATAGACCCTGCTAGAGGATGCCAGCATCATGAAGTTGATTTTGCTTTGTTTATTTGATATCCTGCCACCATGCAGCAAATTGCTGTTGCGGGTTGTTCAGTTCTACGGCTTCGCCAATCATGGGGGTAAGTAAGCGAATGTTAGTATCATTATTTTGTTGCAATATATTTTGCAGCGGTTCATCCCAGGCATGGTTGCCTGGTTTAAATTTGCCGGAGTGAACGGGCAATATATTTTTTGCCTGCAGTTCTTTTGCGGCCCTGAATATATCGCCGGGCATCAGGTGAATGTGTTTCCAGCTTTGGTCGTACTGACCGTTTTCCAAAATGGCAAGGTCGAAGGGCCCGTGCTGTTGGCCAATGGTTTTAAGGTGATCATCGTAGCCACTATCGCCACCTATAAATATTTTTAGCGTGGGCGTTTGCAAAATAAAAGATGCCCAAAGCGATTTGTTTCTTTTAGGCTCCTGCCCGAAAAATGTCGGGCGCTTGCCAGCGTTGCTACAAAGCTATTGCCCAGGTCAAAGCTTTCTCCCCAGTCTTTTTCAAAAATTTTGTTGGTGTCAAAACCCCAAAATTCAAAATGTTCACCTACACCCAGCGGGCAAATGATTTTGTTGATCTATGGTTTGATTTGTTGAATGCTGCGGTAATCCAGGTGGTCCCAATGATCATGTGAAATAAAAAGAAAATCTATTTCCGGAATATCAGCGGCAGTGTAAATATCAGATCCTTTAAAAGCTTTGGTGCCGCCCGGCAGGGGAGAAGCGCTGCCACTGAGCAACACGATCTACCAATATTTTTTTACCATCTACCTGCATAAAATAAGAGGAAGGTCCGAACCATACCAATTTGAGTAATTTGGCCGAACAGCCGTGGCTAAAACCTGCCTGGCATTCAGTCAGCAGCCGGCGTGGCTTCAGCGTCAGGCAAGAGCTTACGATATTTTTACACAACTACAACAGCAGCAAAAAATACCCTAAATGGGTTATTGACAGGTCAATCACTGGCTTGTATTTTTAGCTTAATTACCTCAATGGTAAACTATTTCGAAATTCAATCAATTCTTGATTGAATTTAATGCTTTAATCAACTTAAATTTAAACTACTGTTTATGAAAAAGGCTACGCTTTTCTTTGTTCTATCATTTTTATTAAAAATTAACAGCATCGCACAAAATGTTGGTGTTGGCACAAACAACCCCGAATCAATTCTGCACATAGCAGAAACAAAGACTGCTACCGATGGCGTTGATGGCGTTTTTGTGAACATTCAGAATACCACCAACCTGGCTGCTTCTGGCTCTCTTACAGGTATCCGTTTTAGAACGGATGGAGTAGGCACCCCCATAAATTCAAGATATAAAGGAGGGATGTTTTTTGAGAAAACCGGGTCTTTTGGTGTGGGAAGCCTCCATTTTCTCACCAATAATACCGGAACCAACACCAGTGTTTCTATGGCCGATGCAAGAATGTCTATTACAAGTTTAGGGGATATAGGAATAGGTACAAGCTTGCCAAATCACAGGATGCATGTTACTGGCGGAGATCTATTCTTAGAGTCGTCATCCGGTTCCTTCAGGTATGGGTACAGTGGCGGAGATCAATGGGCCTTATCCACCATCGGAGGCGGACAAAATTTGTTATTCCGCACATCTACCGATGGCAATACTTTTACAACACAGCACCAGTTTTCACAAAATGGTAATGTAAGCATTGGCGGACCGTCTCCGGCGGCAAGGTTGCATGTATCTACTACTTCTTCGGAGGTAGTTAGATTAAATGGCAACAATCCTTACCTGTCTTTTTATGATAATACAGATGGCTATAGAGGTTATCTATGGTATGATGGCACTAATATGGTACTGGGTGCTGTGTCCTCCAATTTAAGGTTAAGTGGCAATGTAGTATTGGGTTCTACCCCTGCAGTTGGTTACAGGCTTAGTGTAGATGGTAAAGCAATATTTGAAGAGGCCCGTGTGCAATTAAGTACCGCATGGCCAGATTATGTTTTTGCGCATGACTACAAATTATTATCACTCAGCGAGCTGGCACAAAGTATTGCTAAGCATAAACATTTGCCCAATATGCCCCCGGCTTCCGAAGTAGAAAAAAATGGTTTTGATTTGGGGGACATGAACAGGCGCCTTTTGGAAAAGGTAGAGGAGCTCACCCTATACATTATAGACCTGGATAAGAAAAAAAATGCCTTAGAAGCAAGGATGAATACACTCGAGAAAATGATGGCAGAAAAAAAATAATGCCAATGTTGGTGATTGTTACCTGCAATAACTAACGGTGCTGGTTTTATCTTCTTAAACCTTTAATTCCTCTCATAATGACGAGATTAAAAACTTTACAGTTTATTAGAAAAGCTGTAATTGCATGGGTTACTCTAATTTTTATAGCAACTAATGCCATTGGCCAAAGTCATATAGATGTGATCAATGCAGCCCCTCCTGATGCAGGATTTAGAGCGGTAGCAGATAGAGTAGATCAATTTTTTATTAATAATCCCACAATAAAAGGCATCAAGCAATGGGAGCGGTGGAAATGGTATGCTGAAAGACACCTGGATGCTGATGGCAAAGTGGGCAACGTTACTAAAAGGAACATGCAGGCACTGGAAAAAATGAATCTCAGTGCTACTACTTTTGGCGCTGTAGATAATAGATCCAATGCTTCTGCAAGAATTAACGGAGACTGGTCGGCGCTGGGGCCTTTCAATATAGCCAGCCCTGCTGAGAATTACCTGGGCCGGGTAAATTGTCTTGCTTTTCATCCCAGTATTGCCAACACGATATTTGCCGGTACACCCGGAGGCGGTTTGTGGAAATCTACGTCTAATGGCGGTTCTTGGGTGCCACTCACAGATGGGCTGCCATCAAGTGGCATTTCAGGAATTGTGATACATCCTACCAACCCAGGCATTATGTATATTCTTACCGGTGATGGTAATGGTGGCGTGCAGTGGGGATACTATGTTAAAGAGCAGGGATGCGGCGTTTACAAAAGTACTGATGGTGGACAAACGTGGTCTACAACAGGATTAAGCTGGCAGCAAAGCCAGATAAGATACGGTTATAAACTCGTAATGCACCCTACTAATTCCAATATCTTATTGGCAGCAACGAGCGATGGCATTTTCAGAACTTTAAATGGAGGAGTTGACTGGACGCTGGAAGTAAGTGGCAATTTTCCTGATATTGAATTCAAGACAAACAATCCTGCTATGCTTTGTGCTACCAGGTTTAATACTGCAAGTTTATACGTATCTACCAATACAGGTGAAACATGGACCGCTAAGCCTATACCCGGAGGCGGTATTACACGGGGAGAAATAGCAGTATCCCCGGCCAATTCAGGCATGGCCTATCTTATGCTTGGCCCACAAACAACGGGAAGTTACCGCGGATTTTACTCTTATAACTGGGCCACAGAAGCATTTACATTGATAGATAATACCAACAATGTGTTTACAGGAGATCCTACCGGTGCAGACAATGGCGGCTTCCCCTGGTGGTGTATTGGCCTGTGGGTTTCTCCTACCAATACCAGTAAAATGCTTATGGGTGGTGTCATAGGTCGTCGTAGCACAAATAGTGGTGCAACCTGGTTTGCTGATAACGACATTATGCATGCAGACAACCATGGTTTCTATTTCAATCCGTTGAATGACCAGGTTTTTGCAGTGAATGACGGGGGTGTTTTTCGCAGCGCCGACGACGGAGATACATGGACTAATATTACAGGCGTGATGCAAATAACGCAGTACTACAGAATGAGCGGTGTGGATGCTGATGCAAATATTATTCTTGGCGGCACACAGGATAACGGGCATCACCTGCGCAGAACCAATACATTAATTTACAATCATGTAATTACCTGCTGCGATGGTATGGACAATGGTATTAATTATAACAATACCAATATTATGTACGGGTTCACACAAAATGGAGGGCTTAACAAATCTATTAACGGGGGCGCAAGTTTTTTCGGTATTTTTCCAACTATTGCAAATGCCAATGAACCCTGGGTGGTGCCTTTTCTGGTGCACACAACCAATCCCTCTATCATCTATTATGCTTCTGTAAATGGTTTACTAAGGCATACAGCCAACGGAGAACCTTCCAATGCATGGACAAATCTTGGTGGCAGTGGCAGCACTGGTGCATTTGCCATGGGCACCAGTAATACCAACCGGGGCTACCTCGCCTCTGCCGGAACTACTTTTCGCCGCACAGACGATTTGGGAGTTGCATCCCCCACGTGGACTGTAAGATCCGGCACCCCAGGCTGGCCCTCCACAGCCGGAACAATTATTACCAGTATCGAAGTAAATCCTACTAACTCTCTTGAAGTATGGGTTACATTCAGTGGTTATAATGCTGCAACAAAAGTATTACGAAGCCTGAATGGCGGGGATAGCTGGACAAACGAGACAGACAATCTTCCCAATGTGCCTGTACATGTGGTTAAGTATCAACCGGGCACTGCTTTCGGCGGCCCTGTTTATATTGGAACAGATATTGGCGTTTTTTACCGAAACAACAGCATTGGGGAATGGATTCAATTTGGTAATGACCTTCCGAGAACTATTGTTACAGACCTGGAGATCAGTACAACGTCGAATGTAATAACAGCTTGTACTTATGGGCGGGGGTTTTGGCGCTCCCCACTTTATTCCGGATGTGATCTCAACCTCACTCTTAACACTCCCATGACCGGGGATCAATACCAGCAGGCCTCCTCCACCATTTCTGTTGCCGGAGATATTATAGGAGGAGCCGGAACAAGAGTTTTCCTGAAAGCCGGGGGGTACATCAATTTTAATCTTGGTTTTGAAGTTAAAGCTGGAAACGAGATGAAAGCATTTATCGGCCCTTGCGCAAGTGATAACCCAACATTTCTTAAAGTTTCAGTGGACACAATGGACACTGGCCCAACAAAAAAGAATTGAATTGCTGCCTTTGTCCCGGTAGTATCTGTTGGGATGAAGCGTATTGCTTAACGGCAGCTAATGTTTATTGAAATTTTGTAAAAGCAAAATAATAAAGTTCTTCCAGCCGGCGTCGCTCCCGACGTTTGGTCTGGAACTGCGATCTATTTTACACAAATCCAACAGCCGCAGCAAACTTGTATAAATCATTCTTTAAAAGTGCAACCTGTTCCAGTTGTTTTTCCGCCTGTGCCGCTCATTGCGGGAATATAGGAGAGGATATGCACGGATGCGGTTTCCTGCAGAGCGTTTGTGTGCCAGGAGGGTTTTTTTACAGCATAAATTACCTGTTCAAATAAATGGTTTTTTGCCCGGGCCATCATAAAATTTAAGCTCCCCACTCCGGCATCGCCTGAGCGAACCAGAGCTAATCTCTTTCTCGCCGGTTAATAATATCAAATGGAATTATCTTAAGTAATAAAGCCTGCAAAATCAATGATTTGCAG
>Ga0105047_10010376_pt1 | contig 15232 bp, 10 predicted proteins | sample MAT04_FD_78384 | JGI IMG/M metagenome (GOLD analysis project Ga0105047, IMG submission 78384) | Freshwater microbial communities from Lake Fryxell liftoff mats and glacier meltwater in Antarctica - MAT-04 (megahit assembly) | ecosystem: Environmental > Aquatic > Freshwater > Ice > Liftoff... | reverse complement strand
GTTGTCGATGTCGGTGTGGCCACCGTGCAACCAGGGGAGCAGGTGGTGCAGTTGGCACCAGTCGAGTGGACGGCTACATCCGGGCCAGACGCAGCCGCCGTCGCGTCGGCGAAGGAGCCGACGTTGGCGCCGGGTGAAGGTGCGGCGCTGTCGGCCGAGGTTGACGGGTTCGTTGGTGGGGTCGAGGATCACGATGCCGAGGAGGCAGTCGCACAGCAGCTGTTCGGCAGTGGCGGCGGATACGGCGCCGTGTCCCTCCACCTCGGCGCCCACCAACGCTTGGGCGATGGCCTGCCCGGCGAGCCGACCGACCGGCACATAGCCCCCCGGGTTGTAGCCACCCGGGTTGTAGCCACCCGGGTTGTAACGACCCGGGTCGTAGCCACCCGGGTTGTCGCCAAAGGGACTGAAGGGGGGGCCGGGTGTGCCGGTGCCGGTGCTGCAGCGGGATCCGTTGTCGTTCTCCTCGGACGGGTGGCAGCGGCCGTCTTCCGATCTACGGCTGTCGTCGGAATCCGGGGGCCACAACCCGACGGATCGGAGTGGCCGATGCCGTGCGCCGTTCTTCGGAGCACCGTTCTTCCGAGGACCGGTGTTCGTTGGGCTGGTGTTCGTTGGGCTGGTGTTCCCTGGGCTGGTGTTCGTTGCGGTTTGCTCGGGTGCCGTGTCGTGGTCGCCCTCGCCCGAGGTTTCGCGGTTGCCGGTGTCGCTTGCGGCAACGGTGCCAGCTTCGGTTTCGGCAATGTGGTCGGTTTCGGCAATGCGGTCGGTTTCGTCGGCTCCTACCGTGCCGTGATCGTCGCTCGTCCGGTCCGTATCGTCGGCCCAGTTGTCGAGATCATCGAGATCATCGTTGAGGTCGTCGTCGGTCTCGCCGTTGGCGAAGGCCTTCGAGAGGTCGGGGTGGGCGGCGAGGAAGCTGGCGACGAGGTCGGCGGTGATGACGAGGTCGGCGGTGGCAACAGGAGCCCCCGCTCGTTCGTTGCGGTGAGCGAGGTAGAAGCGGCAGAGTTCCACCATCGCGTCGGCCGAACGTTGGCCAGCGTCGCGAGGGCCGCCAGCGGTGTTCGCGGGGTCGGGCGGGCCGGTGAGATCGTCGAGGGCTTCGCGGACCACCCCCGCTCCGGTCTCGTCGACGAGGCCATTGATGGAAAGCATCCCGAAGATGGTGGTGGCGAAACGCAGGTGGCGAGACTCGTATCGGTGTTGGGGGTTTCGCTGGCCGACAAGGTCGTCGGAGGCATGACGCCAGTGGGCGATCGCCCGGTCGTAGTCGGCCGGGTAGGGAAGGGTGTCGGTGAGTTCAAGGAGCAGGTCGAGTTGCTCGTCGAACACTGACTTCCGGCCCTGACCTCGTGCCCGGGCCAGCGCATCGAGATGGGCGGGACCGAACCGTCCGGCCTTGAATCGGTCGAGAATCTCGGGGTAGCTCGCCAGCAACCGGCCAGAACGTAGCCACCGGGCCGCAATGACCGGCGCCACGCCAGTCCAGGCGGTCAGCCGTGCCTTCGCCGAGCCGGATCCGTAGACCCTCCCCAGGTTGCGCGTGTCGAACGCCATGACACTCAAGATCAATGCCGATTCCGTGTCGGACAGCAGTGCGGTGAGATCGAGGGCATGTCCGGCAACGGCATCGTCGGCGTGTTCGGCGCCTTCGGTGTCGATCAGGTCGGTGACCGCAACCCGAGCGGCGCGAACCGACCGATCCTGTGTGTCGTGAACAGACGGGCGATGTGGGTGGTCTGGTTGGGCCACGACCGACGTCCCCTTTCTGCCGGCCCCACGCCGGCATCCCGAGCCTCGATGAATCCGCATCGAATCGAATCGAACACCAGTATAGCTATAGCAGAACACATGCGCGTAACCATTCTCGGAGGTTTCCGGCATTTCTCGGGATCTCGACGATCTTTTTGGGGCACGGCACCAAACGCCGGCCTTCTCCCGGCGATGGTTTCGCGCGACGGTGGCGACGGTGGTGACGGTGGCGAAGGAGCCGGTCACGAGACGTTCGGATACCACGCGTCGGCATCTTCCGAGCCACTCCGCTCGTGACGCCTTCGATTTCACCACCCAGAACGCGACTCGAAGTCCCCTCGTCAAAATGCTGGCCAGACTCGCCTACGGCGACGCCGTCCGCGCTGTCCGCGCGTCCAACTCGATGGCCGGAACCTTCCATTCACGAGGCGGGCGACACCGGGCCACGTTGCTGAGGGGCTATCCGTGATGGCGAAGGTCGCGCTCCCACCGAGGGGAACGACAGGGCGGCGCAATAGTCCGCAGATCAAACGCCCGGAATCCGCGACTCGACGGGCGACTCGGCGGGGGGCACCCAGTTGGGCTCCTCATCGTCAGCGCCTGCCACCCGATGTGGCACGGGGCGGTATGGCGCCACCACCGCTTCGCCTCTGCCTACGAGTTCGCCGATCCACACCCGGCCCGCGCCAGCACTGGCGCCGGCGTGGCAATCGGTGGACGGACCAGGGATGGTGCCCGTCCGGACGGTGACGGCCGGAGCAGAGGTTGCGGCACGGCCGACCGGGTTTGTGCAATGGGCAGGTCGGACGTTCTACAACGCTCGCTGACGCCGATTCTGCATCGACCGGCCATCCTGATCGCGTCGAGCGGCTCAGCCCAACTCCGGATGCCCTCAGGCCCGGGCGGCCCGCTTCGCAGCGCTCTTTGCTTTCGTCGCCGTTGTGGTGGCCGCCGTCTTGGCCGCCGTTCCCTTGAGGGGTGTGTTCCGCTTGACCCTCTTGGCGGCGGGGCGGGGAGTGCGTTTGGCGGCCGTCACCGACGCCTTGGCGGACGGTTTCGCGACGGGCTTCCGTGCCACCTTGGCCGATGACTTCTGGGCGGACCTCGCCGAGCCGTTCGAGCCGTTCGACGCCTTCGACGCCTTGCCCTCCGACGACGTCACGGCGTCGATGACCGACTGCGCAGCGTCGTCCAGTTCGGTGCGCACCTTGTTCGCCGTCGTGCGAGCACGGGTTGATCCCGTGGCAGAACGACGGGGCTTGCGCTTCCCGAGGATCGTGGCCACGACATCGCCAGCGGCTTGCATGCTCCCCTGTGCGATTCCGCTCATCGTGTCGCCGATCCGGTCGGCCACGCCGCTGGCGGTTCCGGTGACGACGTTGCCCGGGGGAGTGTCTGGGGCCTCGGGATGAGGCTTGGTGGGGGCCAAACCCCGAGCAGTCTCCATCGCGTCGCCCAGCTCTCGTAGGGCAGCGCGTCCAAGCTCCTCGCGCACCTTCGGGAACAGATCGTCCTCCTCCTCCTTCACGTGGTGACGGACGTTCTCGATCAAGACGGTGACCTTGGCATCGAAGCGCTCGTGGTGGGCCGGCATCGAGTCGAGCTCCGACAGCACCCATTTCACGATGTGGTGTTCCTCGAGGCTCTCGAGCGTGACCGCCTCCACGCCGCTGACCGTGGCACGGGCGACCGGGTAGAAGAGCTGCTCTTCAATTGCTGCGTGTATGGATAGCTCCTCGATGATCCGATCGACGATCGCCCGTTTCTCCGTGAAGGCACGATCTCCAGCGGCTTCGTAATCGCGGAAGAGCCGGTTTACGGTCTTGTGGTCATTCTTGAGGAGGGTGATGGCGTCCATGAGTTCCTTCTACCCGCTCATGGTCCACATGAGAACACGTCGCGCCGTTTGGGGGTGTGTCGACACGACGTCGTCCGGCCGGGGAGATGCGTGACCTACTTCCCGGTTGGAGCACGAGCGGGATTTCGACGCGCGCGCGGTTGCAAAGGGGGGGTCAGGTCTGTGACCGCCCGTTGTGGGTACATCTCGTTCCCGACGAAAGAACGCCATGCGCCACCCTGCCCCACACGATCCCGCCTCTCCGCTTCGCACGGTTCGCGGTCGATTGCGCGACCGCGTGACGGCGCCACGTAACCGCAACCGCCGCACGTCCGTCGCGATTGGTTCGATGCTGCTGGGTATGGCAGGGGCGAATGTCAGTTGTGCGGCGACTGGTCCTGCCGCTCCGGGATCCACCTCGACCTCGTCGTTGGGAACGCTGCCGCTGTCCCGTGAAGGGCGCGACAGCGGAGCCGACGGCCAGTCTTCGCCCTCAACCTCCACCCCCAACGGGGCCACGGAAGGCGGAACGTCGCCGGCGTCGATCTCGCCAAACCGCCCTCCCCCGAAGAGCCAATGAGGGCGTGAAGGATCCGATGAATCGTCTGTCACACCAAACCCGCCGAAACACCGATGGAGCACGACCATGTTGAATGACCAGCTCGAACCGAGCACCACCACGAACACCGTTCTGACGGCCGACACATCGGCCGACACATCGGCCGACCAACCCACTCCGCCGGCGCGAAAGACTGATCCGATGGGTCCGCCGCCGCGGGCAGACGACCTCGGTGACGGGCCGACGCGTGCCCCGGACGCGGCCACGGAACGAGTGTGGTCCAAGCGCGCCAAGGCGGCTCGGGCGGTCGGGGTGCTTCGTATCGCGGTCGGTACCGGCTTGGTCGTCCTCCCGGGAGTATCCGTTCGCATTTGGGCCGGACCCGCGGCGAACGTGCCAACGGCGCGCCTACTGGCCCGGGCGGTCGGGGTGCGGGATGTCTACCTGGGGGTGCAGTTGCTGCTCGAACAGCGAGCCGGGCGCACCACCAAGGTGCTCCTCATGACGGGCGTCGCCGCCGACGTCGCGGATGCGGTCGCCACCGTCCTGGCGCGAAGTGAGCTCTCACCGCTGCGTCGGTGGGTCATGCCGGCGGTCGCCGGGGGCGTCGCGGCGGCCGGATGGCTGGCGATCGAGGCAGCGGACGACACGGAAGCGGTCGAGAAAGCCTGACCCGGGGTCTGGGCGAGGAGGCGCCTGTCCGCCGCGACGGAGGCGATCAGTCTCCGACGGGGATGCAGTTGGGCCCCTCGCCCAGGGAACCGGCGACCCGGTGGAGAACGGCGGCACGCGGGACCAGCGTCACCTCGCCCACCGTCTGGTCGTGGGCTGCCTCCCCGTCGGCGACATAGGTGGCGTCGACGATGAGGCTGTAGGCCGGGTCGGGGCCGGCCGGCCAGAGGAGCGTGACCTTGGGCCGTCGCGTGAGGTTGGCCTGGGTGCGCTGCCCTGCGCCGAGCACCAGTGCTTCGTCCTCGGTGCGGACGACCGCTGACACCACGTGCGGTGTGCCGTCATCGTTGACGGTGACGAGGAACGCGGTGGGGCCGTGGTCGGCGATGCGGGCGGCGAGGGCCGGGAGGTCGACGGGCTGGCTCATTCCGCGATCGTACGACGACGAACGGCCGACGCCGCTGGGAACGTCCGGCGCAGGAACGGTGAGCGAACAGGCATTCACCTCGAAAGGACGATCGGAAGGGCGCATTTGCTATCGATAGTTCAGGATCACCACGAATATGCGGGTTTCCGCTAGCGTCGCGCACCCATGACCGGCTACACCCCCACGCAGGTCGCCGAGCTGCTCGGCGTGAGCGCCGACACGGTTCGTCGTTGGTGCGACGAGGGACGCCTCAAGGCCACGTTGTCGGATGGCGGCCATCGCACCATTGCCGGTAAGGAGCTGGCCCGCCATCTGTCGGCCCAAGAGCCGGCGTACCAACCGGCGTCGGTGTTCAACCAGTCGGCCCGCAACCGGCTCACCGGCATCATCACCCGGGTGCAGCGCGACAAGCTCGTCGCCGTGGTGGAGATCCACGCGCCCCCGCACCGGATCGTGTCGATGATGACCCGAGAGGCGGCTGACGAGCTCGGCCTCACCGTGGGCGATCTCGCCACGGCCGTGGTGAAGAGCACCAACGTGGTGGTCGAGGTGCAGGCCACCGGAACCCGGACAAGCACGTGAGACGGATGCCCCGCCGGTCTGCCCGGTCGACACCACCGCCATCGGCGGGCCCGTCCGGTGTGTCGGCGATGCTGGTCGCCGCACTTCTTGTTGGCCTTGTTGGCCTTGTTGGCTGTGCCGCCCCTACGTCGTCGGCGCCAACTGCCGGCTCGGCTCCCACGTCGGGTTCGTCCCCGGAGCTGCGGGGTTCGATCACCGTGTCGGCCGCCTCGTCGCTCACGGCGCCCTTCACGGCGATTGCGGCTGGCTTCCGTGCCGCCAACCCCGGCGTCACCGATGTGATGTTGAACTTCGATTCGTCGAGCACGCTCGTGAAGCAGATCGAAGGGGGCGCCCCGGCCGACGTCTTCGCAGCGGCCGACGATGCCTCCATGATCAAGCTGGCCGAAGGCGGTGCCTTGGCCGCCAACCCAGCCCCGTTCGCCCGCAACCGTCTCACCATCGTGGTGAAGAAGGGCAACCCCTTGGGGATCGCGACGGTGGCCGATCTCGCCAAGGCCAAGGTGGTCGCGTTGTGTGGCGCCGAAGTGCCCTGCGGGCGCTACGCCGACCAGATGTTGGCCAAGGCCGGCGTGTCGCTCCCTGTCGAGCGCGTCACCCGGAGTCAGAACGCCAAGGCCACACTCAACGCCGTGGCGGAGAGCGACGCCGACGCCGGGATCGTCTACTTCACCGATGTTTCGGGTGACCGGGCTGAAGCCGTGGTGGTGCCTGACGCCGACAACGTGATGGCGACGTACCCGATCGCGGTGCTCCGCACGTCGGGCAATGCCTCGGTGGCCGAGGCGTTCGTGGCATATGTGGCGGGTCCCGCCGGCCAGGCCGAACTGGTTTCGGCCCGTTTCCTGCCACCCGGCTGACCCGTGCCGAGCACCGAGAGACCGGCCAGTGACGGGTTGCCCGGACAGCCACCCCCATCCGGTTGGCGCCGACGCACGGGTCCACGACCACCGCTGGTGGTGACCGCGGTTGCCGCGCTGGTGGTGCTCTTCTTCGCTCTGCCGCTCGCCGGCCTTCTCCGCCGGGCGTCGTGGTCCACGCTCTGGGTCGACCTCACCGCGCCCGAGGCGTTGCAGGCGCTTCGCCTCTCGTTGGTTTGTTCGCTCACGGCCACGACGTTGTCGGTGGTCCTCGGCCTCCCGCTGGCGTGGACGTTGGCCCGCACACCGTTTCCGGGCAAGGCCTTGGTGCGCGCGCTCGTGTTGCTCCCGCTCGTGCTTCCTCCGGTGGTTGGTGGAGTGGCGCTGCTTGCGGCGTTCAGCAAACGTGGACTCGTGGGTGGCTGGCTCTTCGATGTCACCACGACGGGCGGCGCGCTCAGTTGGCTCCCGGGCGACGGCGTGCAGTTCACGTTCTCCACCGCCGGCGTGGTGCTGGCCGAAACGTTCGTGGCGCTGCCCTTCTTCGTCGTCACGGTGGAGGCGGCGTTGCGTTCCGCTGACCAACGTTTCGACGAGGTGGCCGCCACCCTCGGCGCCGGGCGGTGGTTCTCGTTCCGGCACGTCACGTTCCGGCTGATCGCGCCTTCCGTGGTTGCGGGGGCGGTGCTGGCCTGGGCTCGAGCGCTCGGCGAGTTCGGGGCCACGATCACCTTCGCCGGCAACATCGAGGGCCGCACCGAGACCCTTCCGCTCGCCGTCTACCTGCTTCTCGACAGCCGGCCCGACACTGCTGTGGCCCTGAGCCTCGTGCTCCTCGCCGTCTCCCTCTCCGTGCTTGTCGCACTGCGCGACCGCTGGTTGGAACGGGCATGACTCTCGACGCCGACGTACACGTTCGCCGGGGCACCTTCTCGTTGGATCTCTCGTTGGCCGCGCCGTCGGGGGAGGTGGTGGCGCTGTTGGGCCCGAACGGCTCGGGCAAGAGCACCACCCTGCGGTCCCTCGCCGGGCTGACCCCGCTCGGCGACGGGTGCATACGGCTCGACGGCGACGTGCTCGACGATCCACGGATGGGGCGTTTCGTGCTCCCGCACGATCGGTCGGTGTCGATGGTGTTCCAGGACTATCTCCTGTTTCCCCACCTCAGCGCGCTCGACAACGTGGCCTTCGGCCTGCGGGCGCACGGGATCGCCAAGGCCGAAGCTCGACGGGACGCGTTGGCGTGGCTCGATCGTTTCGGTTTGACCGAGCGGGCGGCCGCCAAGCCGGCGGAGCTGTCCGGCGGTCAGGCCCAACGGGTGGCGTTGGCCCGAGCGTTGGCCCCCGAGCCTTCACTGCTGCTGCTCGACGAACCCCTGGCCGCGCTCGACGCCACCACGAGGGCGCTGGTTCGCCGTGACCTGCGCCGCCACCTCAACGACTTCGCCGGCATCACCGTGCTCGTCACCCACGACCCCCTCGACGCCTTGGCGCTGGCCTCCCGTGTGGTTGTGCTCGGCGAGGGAGCCGTCACCCAGGACGGCCCGATCGCCGAGCTCACGGCCCGTCCTCGTTCGCGTTACGTGGCCGACCTCGTGGGCATGAACCTGCTCAACGGTCGTGCCGCTGGTCATGTGGTCACGATCGAACCCTCTGATGAGCTGCTCACGGTGGCCGATCAAGCCAACGGCGACGTCTATGCGCTGATCGCGCCCCGAGCGGTGGCGTTGCATACCGAGGAGCCGGGGGGAAGCCCACGGAATCGGTGGTTGGCCACCATCGCCGGGTTCGATCTGCTTGGTGATCGGGTGCGCGTGCGGACCGACGGCGCCGTGCCGCTGGTCGCCGAGATCACGGCCGGGGCCTTCACCACCCTCGGGCTTCACGAGGGTCAGTCGGTGTGGACCGCCGTGAAGGCCACCGAGGTCACCACCTACCTGCGCTGACCCGCTGAAGGGGCACCTTCGCTCACGGATCGCTCACAACCGTTCTGGACGATGGGAGTCATGCGCCTCGCTCCGTTTGCCGCTGTCGGACACCACGCCGGGCCCCGCGATGGCCCCATCGGATCGCCCCTCCGATTGCGGTCCTTCTCGTTGTGGCCTTCGCCGCGTTCGCCGGCTGCGGATCCACCGGCAGTGGCACCGGTGCGGCGTCAACGGTGCTGCCCGCCACCGTGGTCGCCACCGCCGTCGCGGTCGTCCCCGCGGTCGGAACGACCCCGACCACGCCGGGATGCGAAACGACTGGTGTGGCTGCCCGGAAAGACAACCGCTACGCCAACACGCCCGGCGCGTCGGCCAACGCCCAAAGTCTCGACGTATACCTGCCGATCAGGGCGGCCGGATGCCCGGCGACCCCGATCGTGGCGTACGTGCACGGCGGCGGTTTCCGCAACGGCGACAAAGCCGGCAAGGTGGACGACAAGATCACGCTCTTCGCCGGCGAGGGTTGGGCTTTCGCCTCGGTCAACTACCGGCTGGTCGGGGATCCGTCCGCCGGGCCTGAAGGTGCCTCGTACACGCGCCAACAAGACGATCTCGCCGACGCCGTGGCGTGGATCGTCGGTCCTGCGGCCGAGCTGAACGTCGACCCCGCCCGCCTCCGCTTCACCGGGCATTCGGCGGGCGCGTTCCTCGTGGCGCTGCAATCGACAGACGCCTCCTTGCTCGCCGCTCGCGGCGTGGATCCCGCCGCGATCCGGTGCACGGCACCGCTCGATACGGAGACCTTCGACATCCGCAACCAGATCCTCGCCGGGGGCAACCAAGAGTCGTCGTACCGCGGCGCGTTCGGCGATGATCCCGCCGTGTGGGACAAGGCGTCGCCCCTCCGGAACCTCGACGATGCGGAGCCCCTTCCGGCCTTCCGTTTCTTCACGCGCGGCGTGGCGATCCGGGAGACCGGCAACCGCGAGTTGGCGGCGGCGATTCAGGCCGCAGGCGGCACGGCGTCGGTGGTGGTGGTGGAGCCGTACTCCCACGAAGAGGTGAACGAAGCGGTGGGCAAGCCGGGCGACACCATCGTCACCCCGCCACTCATGGACTTCTTCCGGTCCTGCGTGTAGCCGCCTCCGTACCTGAGGGCCCTCACGATGAATGCGGTTCGGCCGGGAAGCGCCGAGCCGAAGTCGCGGCTTGACCGGTGACCAGTTGACCGCGAAACCCCAGCTCAGAGCGCCGTCAATGGAGCGGTTTGACGGTGGTTTGACCGCGCCCGCCGGGTACGGGAACGGGTGAGGGCGGTCAATGAGGTCCGGGTGGTTGGTTCGGGACCTCGCATTGACGGGGGTGTGGTCCGGTGGTCCCAACCTCATCCTCTCCGTCCCCTCCAGATCCCTTTGAAAGGAATCGACCATGGACACTCCTTCCTCCCCCCGCAGGCGACGCCGGTCTCCGGCCTCGTCCGGGGACCTCCGCGGCGCCCGCGCCGTGGGCTGCCCCTCCTGTGGACCCGCCGGCGTCGCCGGGCGCCGGTTCTGCACGAGCTGCGGCTGCCAGCTCGGCACGGCGATGTCCGCCGCACCGTCCGCCCATCGGTTGGCCGTGGTGCCGGTTGCGCCACTGGCCCTGCGGGCATCGGTTGCCAGCCAAGCCACGTCGCCCGTCGGCGTCGCCCACGCCGAGTCCCCGCAACCCTTGCCCTCGCTCCCGATCCCGTCGTTTGCCGTGCCCTCGATTGCCGGGCCCCAGGCCGCCGCACCCGTGGGCCGGAACGGCCGAGCCGTCGTGACGCCCCGGCGCTGGGCCAAGGCCGTCGCCGCCACCTTCGTGGGTGCGGCCGTGTCGCTCGCGGCGGTGGCAGTGGCCCCGATGGCCAACGCCGCCGAATGGCAGGAGAACGACTACATCAAGCTCCACCTGGCCGATCTCAACGGTCCCAAGAAGGTGGTCCGCGGCACCGAACTCAACGTGCCCATGATCGTCGAGACCTTCAACCAGTCCTTCTACAAGACGCAATACAAGAACGGGACGTTCACCTCGCCGACCACTCCCGGCTGCGCTGGCAGCACCCCGGACCTGAGCCCGGGACAGCAGGCCACGATCAACTGCACGGCCGGCCCGATCATGACCACTGGCACCGCGCATCGAGTGACCGTCAAAGGCACCGCGAAACGCGCTTCGAGCGCCAACTGGCACGACGTCACGCTGACCTCCGATCGGTTCTTCACCGTGGTCGACCCGAGCTTCAACACCGCGGTGTCGAACAGCCCAGCGGCACCGCAGGCCGGATCGGTGGTCGATGTGGCGTTGACCTTCGTCAACGACGGCGGCACCTTCGGAGCGGGCAGTTTCGAGAAGCTGGCATTCGTGACGAACCACGGGGTGTGCGGAAACCAGAACCTCGGCGCCTTCAACGTGGGGCAAACCATCACCGTGCACTGCAACATCGCTACCGACCCGTGGGACACCGTGCTCGACCTCAGCGGAACGGCACTGGCCGACCTTCCCGGTGGCGCCTATAGCCCCGGGAACTTCAACGGCACCTTCCCGACCAACGTGACTTCCCGCACGTTCACCAAGGTCATCCCACTGACGCCGCCCCCGGCGGCGCCCGGGGTCACCCTGCAACTTGTCGACACCCAGCCCAACGGCTGGACGTCGGGCTCGAACATCGCCGTCCCGATCAACGTGACCAACACGTCGGCTTCGCCGGAGACCATCTCGGTCACTTCGCCGCTGTGCTCGAACAACTTCGGCACCGTGCCGGCCGGTGAGACCCGGTCGTGGACCTGCACGATCTTCAACGCCACCAACACCTTCGATCTGTACGTGACCGCTACGGCGAGCACCGGCGGGGCGCCGATCACCACCACCACGGTGGAGCACTTCGTGGTGCTTCCGGTGCCGGCCGCCAGTGTGAACCTCCAGCTGATCGACATCCAGCCCAACGGCTGGGCCTGGGGATCGACCGTCACGGTGCCGATCGCCGTCACCAACACCTCGACCGTACCGGAGACCATCACGGTGTCGTCGGTGCCGTGCAGCCACAACTTCGGGGTGGTGCCTCCGGGCGCCTCGCTCACCTGGGATTGCGCGATCTACAACGCCCAGGCCAGCTTCGTGCTGAGCGCGTCGGCCACGGCCAGCACCGGCGGAGCACCGTTCACCCAGTGGGCCTCCGAGTACTTCCTCGTGCTCCCGGCCTCGCCGCCCACAGCCACGGCGTCGATCGTCGACAGCCAGCCGAACGGCTGGACCTGGGGCGCGGCGATCCCGGTGCCGATCACGGTGTCCAACACCGGATCCTCGTCGGCGACGATCTCGGTCAGCTCCCCGCAGTGCAGCCACAACTTCGGTGCGCTCAACCCCGGCCAGTCGGCCACGTGGACGTGCGTGATACCGACGGCCACAGCCAGCTTCCAGCTCTCGCTGGCCGTCACCGCATCAAACGCCGGCGGCACGTTCACCCAGACCTACACGGAGCATTTCGTGGTCGCCGCCATCCAGGTGACGATCACCGACGACCACCCGGGCGGCTGGCCCGTGAGCACGCCGATCACCGCACCGGTGTCGATCACCAACCCCACGTGGGGCACGAACGCCACCAACGTGACGGTGCAGGTCCTCGCCCCGTTCGGCGCCACCTGTGCTCCGCTGTCGGCTACGAGCATCCCGGCGTACGGCACAGTCACCACCACGTGCACGATCCCCGCACCACCGGCCGGCGCGTCGGTACCGTTGGTGCTTCGGGTGACGGCCGAGATCAACGGCATCATCCATACGGGTGAGCGCACCGAAGTGTTCGTCGTGTCGCCCAACATCGTGAACGATGGCCACGACACGGAGCTCGACGGCACCCCCGGTGACGACTCGTCGAGCGGTGTCCTCACCGTCGGTGGCGAGGTATCCGCCGATGGTGTCGCCGACCTTGGCACCCCGTACGAGCCCACCAGTTCGTTCGCCGGCTCCGCCGGTGGGGCGGAGCGTGGCGGGGCCGAGCGTGGCGACGCGACCGGCAAAGCAGGAGTCCCCGCCCTGGCCTGATAGCCGTAAGTAGGTCCTGCCCAACTGCCGGGTTCCGTCACGGAGCCCGGCGGTTGCGCGTCCCGGCCGGTCCCTCCGCTGGCTGTCCGCGTTGTGGTGTGGTTGGTTCTTGCCGGCCGGGTGGGACGGAGCAACCGCGGTCGCGGCGTGAGCCGCGCAGGTGGACGGGTGGGGAGGTGGCCGAGGGGATCGGGGGATCGTGCTGGCCGTGAGCCGCGCAGGTGGACGGGATGGGGCGGTGGCCGAGGGGATCGGGGGATCGTGCTGGCCGTGTGTCGGCCGCCAGCTGGATGGGGCCAGTTTTAGGGGGTTGCGCCACCTAGGTGGGGCCAGTGCTGCGCCACCTTGATGGGGCCACTTGTGGGGTTCACCGGGTCCGGTGCCGTAGAGGGTCAACTCACCGCCGTTGCCTCTGTCGGCCCGAAAGGCGGTGCGTATGGCATTCCGGGAGATCCCCATGTTCGAAGTTCGCGAAGTGTTGAGGTTGTGGCTTGATGGCTGCGGTTATCGAGAGATCGGCCGGTTGACGTCGCCGGACCGCAAGACTGTGGCGAGGGTGGTCGACGCCGCGGTCGGGTTGGGTTTGGACCGTGCTGGCGGGGTCGGTCAGCTCACCGATGAGTTTGTCGGTGTGGTGATCGTGTTGATGCGGCCGGAGCGGCCGGGCCAGCACGGCGAGTCGTGGGCGTTGATCGAGGGTCAGCACGATCGGGTGGCGGGTTGGGTGTCTGCTGGTGATGTGCCGGCGCGCAGGATGTGCGAGTTGTTGGTCCGGTCTGGTGTGGTGGTGCCGGAGCGCACGTTGAACCGTTACATCGCGGATAAGTGGCCGCAGCCGGTTCGGTCCACGGTGCGAGTGGCCGACGGTGAGCCGGGCGGCGAGTTGCAGGTCGACTTCGGTGAGCTCGGGTTGATGTTCGATGCGGAGTCGGGCCGGCGGCGCAAGGTGTGGGCGTTGGTGTTCACTGCCGCGTATTCGAGGCACACGTTCGTGTGGTTGTCGTTCAGTCAGAACATGGAGACGGTGATCGCCGGGTTCGAGGCGTGCTGGGAGTTCTTCGGCGGCGTGTTCAAGGTGGTGATCCCCGACAACATGAAGACGATCGTTACGTCGGCTGACCGGTTGGAGCCGACGTTGAACGAGGCGTTCGTCGAGTACGCCCAGTCGCGCGGGTTCGTGATCGACCCTGCCCGGGTTCGTTCCCCGCAGGACAAGCCCCGGGTTGAGCGGACTGTGCAGTTCGTGCAGAGTTCGTTTTGGGCGGGCGAGAACTTCGGTTGCCTCGCTGAAGGGCAGGCGGCGGCGGTGCTGTGGTGTGTCGGTCGGGCCGGGATGCGCGATCACGGCACAACTCATCTGCACCCGATCGAGGTGTTCAACACCGAAGAGTTGCCGCGGTTGTTGCCGGCGCCGGCCGAGCCGTATGACCTGCCGGTGTACTCGTCTCCGAAGGTGCATCCCGACCATCACGTCCAGATCGGCAAAGCCCTCTACTCGGTGCCGGGGCACCTCATCGGCTGCCACGTCCACGCCCGTGCTGACGCCAAGCTGGTCAAGATCTTCTTCGACGGCCAGCTCATCAAGTGCCATCCCCGCAAGGGGCCCGGCGGCCGCTCGACCGATCCGGCGGACCTGCCGTCGGACAAGACCGACTTGGCGATGCGCGACATCGACTCGATGATCGCGAAGGCCCACGGGCGCGGCGCCGCCGTCGGCGTGTTCGTCGAAACGGTCCTCGACGGTCCGCTGCCATGGACCCGGATGCGCCACGTTTACAGCCTTTTCCGGGCGTGTGACCGTTTCGGCGACGACCGTGTCGACCAGGCCTGCGTGCGTGCAGTCGACGCCGAGTGCCGGTCCGTGAAGATCGTGATCGGCATGGTCGAACGCGCCCTGGAAGCCGAGACAGCGGCGGTGGACCCGGTCCCGGACAACGTCATCGTCGGCCGGTTCGCCCGCGACGCCAGCCACTTCGCTGCCGGCCCCGGGCAGGTCAAGCCTTGACCGGCGCCCAACCCACCGCGACGGTCGACCCGGATCTCGCCGCCACGCTCCGACGGCTCAAACTCGGCCAGATCATCGACACGCTCCCCGAACGGCTCGCCCTCGCCAAGGCCAACAAGTTGAGCCACGCCGAGTTCCTCCAGATCGTCCTCGCCGATGAGGTCACCCGCCGCGACACCACCTCAGCGTCACGGCGGGCCCGCACCGCGGGGCTCGACCCGTCGATGATCCTGCAACGTTGGGACACCACCGCGAACGTCACCTACGACCGGCATGTCTTTGACGAACTGTGCAGCCTGCGGTTCGTCGATACCGCCAACAACGCCATCGTCATGGGACCCGTCGGCGTCGGCAAGACCTTCCTCGCCACCGCCCTCGGCAACATCGCTGTGCGACGCCGCCGGTCCGTGCACTTCGAACGGGCCGACCAGCTCTTCAAACGGCTCCGCATCGCCCGGCTCGACAACAGCCACGACGCCGAACTCCGCAAACTGCTGCGTGTCGACCTGCTCATCATCGACCTATGCCGACCCCGCGACTATCCCGAC
>Ga0105047_10010372_pt1 | contig 15236 bp, 9 predicted proteins | sample MAT04_FD_78384 | JGI IMG/M metagenome (GOLD analysis project Ga0105047, IMG submission 78384) | Freshwater microbial communities from Lake Fryxell liftoff mats and glacier meltwater in Antarctica - MAT-04 (megahit assembly) | ecosystem: Environmental > Aquatic > Freshwater > Ice > Liftoff... | reverse complement strand
CCAATGGCAAAAGAATTGTACCTAAGCGAAGTAGGTAGTTTTGTCATTTTTGAGCCTTTTGTGCGGTATGCCGAAGATGTATTGCTGCCGGCAGGGCAACAGGGTCAGCGTTGGCAGATGAACAATGCGCAATTACAATCGCAGAATATCGACAATCATGCTGGTCAGGAATTGCTCAATGTCTTGAAAATGGCGCACCCTTCTTTTCAGGACCAGCGCAGGTCTGATTTTTTTCATTTGAGCTATAAAGAGCTTCTGCAAAAGGACGTGGCTCAAAATCTTTTTCTCAAATTCAACGATGCGGACATCAAAATATTTGGCGAAAAAAACCTGACGAGGCTGAAAGAATTGCCCAAAACAGCCAAAGTAAACTACAGCGTAAAAAGCAAAATTGATTGGTTTGAAATCGAGGCTCAATTTCACTATGGCGAAGAGATGCTGACACTTGCTGTGCTCAAGAAACGCTTCGTGCCAGGACAGAACTACGTAGAGCTTGGCAATGGTGGCCGTGGACTCATTCCGGAAATGTGGCTGAAAAAATTGGAAAGGCTCTTTAAACTGGGCGAAATAAATTCAGAAAAGCTCCTGGTATCGTCCATGCATTTCAATCTCATCGATGAGCTTTTTGACGAATTAGAGCAGCCCGACCTTCAATCATTCATTGCCGAAAGGCGCGACAAGCTGATGCATTTTAAAGGCATTGAGACCCATCCTTTGCCACGGGGAATTAAAGCAACCCTGAGGCCTTATCAAACCGACGGTTTCCAATGGCTTTGCTTCCTCCATGAATTTGGTTGGGGAGGCATACTCGCTGACGATATGGGACTGGGTAAAACCCTGCAAGCCATCACTTTTCTAAAACACCTCTTGAAAACCAACAAGCAAACCAACCTGGTGGTAGTGCCCACTTCACTGCTCTTCAATTGGGAAAATGAACTTCAAAAATTTGCGCCGGGCATCAAAGCCCATGTCCACCACGGCATCGGACGCAGCAGCGATAAAAAACAGCTTCAGGCCGCGCAACTCGTGGTGACCAGCTATGGTACCCTGCTCTCCGACATTGATCTATTGCGCCACATCGACTTTAATTATGTGGTGCTTGACGAGTCGCAGGCCATTAAAAACACAGCGAGCAAACGTTACAAAGCAGTACGTCTGCTCAAGGCCAACAACCGACTTGCCATGACAGGCACACCGATTGAAAACAACACATTCGACCTATACGCCCAATTGAGTTTCCTGAATCCGGGATTGCTTGGTAGTGCCGCTCAGTTTAAAGCTGATTTTGCGAAAGCGATAGATACCCACAGAGATGCCGATAAAGCGGCCATGCTGCAGCGTATGATTAAACCATTCGTGCTTCGGCGTACCAAAGAGCAAGTAGCCAAAGAATTGCCCGACAAAGTGGAAGACGTACTCTACTGCGAACTCGGCGCTGCCCAGCGCAAGATATATGATGCCCACCGAAACGAAATCCGCGAAACCCTGCTTGGAAATATGGAGAGCGAAGCCATCAGCAATGTGCGATTTGCCGTGCTGCAAGGGCTCACCAAGCTGCGGCAAATTTGCGACAGCCCACTCTTGCTTCCCGGAAAGGATAAATATGTGGGTGGCTCCGAAAAAATCGATCTTTTGGTGCGGCACATCCGCGAAAAAACAGCCAACCACAAGTTGCTCATTTTTTCACAGTTTGTGAAGATGCTCAAGCTTATAGAGGAGCGTATTGTGTCTGAAGGCATTCCCTACGCTTACCTGGATGGTCAAAGCACAACAAAGGCCCGTCAGGAAGCGGTGGAGACTTTCCAAACAGATCCCAATTGCCGCGTATTTCTTATCAGCCTCAAAGCGGGTGGCACAGGGCTCAACCTCATGGCCGCCGACTACGTGTACATCGTTGACCCCTGGTGGAATCCGGCGGTGGAAAACCAGGCCATAGATCGTTGCTACCGGATAGGGCAAGACAAAAAAGTAATCGCTTACCGGCTGATATGTAAGGATACCGTCGAGGAAAAAATTCAAAAATTGCAGGCACGCAAAAAATCTATTGCCAATGATCTGATTACGACAGACGAAGGTGTGATGCAAAAGCTATCCAAAGATGATTTGGTGGAATTGTTCGGGTAGATACAAGGCATGCTTTGTATGTACACCCCCCAAAATACATTGTATATTTGATCTATGACCGAAAAAGCAAAACCCGTTTTTGAAGAAAGGATTTTCTGGGATGTCGATTTCGAAAATCTGGACTACGACAAGTATTTCCGCTACGTGATTGAGCGCGTTTTTGAGCGTGGTGATGTGCAGGACATTCGCAACTGCCGCAGGTACTACGGCGATGAGAAAGTGTCACAGGTGTTGCTGAATGCCAAGTTTTTACCAGAAATCACCATGTATCTTGCCGCCGCTGTAATCGATAAACCTGTGACTGAATTCAGATGCTACAAACTCAGACAGTCGAATCCGACACTCTTTCCGTACTGAAGGAATTGATGCGCGCACCTGCGCTAAATGATTTTTTATTGGTAGGCGGAACTGCATTGTCCTTGCTATATGGACACAGAGTCTCCGTAGATCTTGATCTCTTTACAGCTGATAAGTTGAATATAGAAGAGATATCCAGCCATTTGCAATCGACATTCGGAGAGCGTTTTGCTATCCGCACTGCCAGCGCAGGTTTCGGTATTTTTTGTTTTGTGGACAAAGCAAAAATTGATTTGGTTAGAAATCCCCATCCACTCATCCGCCCCGCTTATGAAATCGATGGCATCCGCTTTATTTCCACTGAAGACATTGTGGCCATGAAGGTACAGGCTGTGCTGGGGCGTGCCCGCAAAAAGGATTTTTGGGACATTGCCACCCTGCTAGAGTACTATACAATGGCCGATTTTGTGCGTTTCCATAAGGAGAAATTCAGCACCCAAAACCTGCTCATTACCGTTCCACAGGCCATCAGCTATTTTGCCGATGCAGAAGACGATGCCGACCCGAAAAGCCTCAAGGGCCAGAGTTGGGAATCGGTGAAGGCTGATATTCAGGGAAAGGTGAGGGGATTTCTGGGGTAAAATTGCGGGTTGTTTCTGAATTCCTTTCCGCATCCAAATAAATTTCTGGACAAGGTCTGAATGTTTTCGGCCAAAAGCTGACCCCAATAAGGATAAATTGAAATACCCTAAAAAAGTTGATGCAAAAAAAGAAGGCTCCTTATCGGGAGCCTTCTTCACGAATGAAATCGTCTTTATTGCTTGATTAATTTCAGTACTTGTCTATCCTCGCCATGCAAAATTTCAATTAAATACATCCCAACAGGATATTCACTTCCGAGTCCGAATAAGTTAACATCGCCTCCGATCACGGCGGATTGAACTTCCCGACCAGAAATGTCAAAAACACGAAGATTTCGGGCAGCCGATTGTTTAGTTTCCGCGAACTGCACAACAGACTCCTGACCAATGCCAGAAGGGTTGTTGAGCAACAAGGCGCCCTGTCTGCCTTCCTGGTTTCTGGAACCAATTAACATAGTTGGATTTTCAGATAACACCTCATAGAGAGAAGCCATTGTCTGAGCTTCATTGGTTTCTGACTGGGAGATGATCATGGCTTGGGGTTCGCAGTTGGGCACAGCCGAATTATTGTTCCCTACCCAAATATCAACTTTGGAATTTTCGTTGCTTCCATAAGTACCGGAAGTTAGCATAATAGTGGCTTCGAGTGTGAAGCCAGCGCTGAAGTTCACATTGCTGATATTCCAAAATCCGGTAGATGCCGCTGGTTGGCTGATATCCGGAAGCGGATAGCCATTTAGCTCGATATTTGTCAGGGTTAGCACACCGTTGTTTAAACCGTTCCCGCTGCGCATCATGATATTCATCACATTCATGTTGGTGATATCGCCTGTGGCCTTTGCACTCACATTGGTATAAGTCACCGAGCGACTGCCCACTGTGGCCACCAAATTATTTGAGGCCGGATTGTACACAAAAGAGATTGGAGTTGAACCCGGCTTGGTATAAAGCCCATTTCTGCCGACTTGCACGCGGTTAATCCCACCTGAACCCATGTTGGCATTGCCCAAATAGAGTGCAGTGTTGGCTCCACTTGTATTGTTCAATCCTTTCCACCGGCATTCGATTGCATTGTAAATTATTCCTGTCGCGCCGCCTGCGGTGAGCACAGGTTCGCAATTTTGCTCGCATGGGTCATTCGTCACGTCCTGCGTCTCCATCAATTCTCCGCAAGCTGCGCCACCATTCGCAGGTTGGGTGGTCACGGTTCGTGTTCGTGTTTGGGTATAAGTTATTCCGCAGGCATCGTTCACCGGGCTCCATTCGCTCCAATCGCTCAATACGCAATCAATCGGGCAAGCATCATTGGTTACGCTTCTTGTTTCTTGCAATGGGCCGCAAGCTATGCCACCATTTGCAGGAGCGGTGTCAATGGTGCGCGTTCGGGTCTGTGTGTAGGTGATACCGCAGGTGGCGTTAACAGGAGCCCATTCGCTCCAATTGCTCAATACGCAATCAATCGGGCAAGCATTATTGCTCACTTCACGGGTTTCTTCCAAATCGCCGCAAGCTGCTCCACCATTTGCAGGAGCGGTGTCAATGGTGCGCGTTCGGGTCTGTGTGTAGGTGATACCGCAGGTGGCGTCAGCAGGAGCCCATCCGCTCCAATCGCTCAATACGCAATCAATCGGGCAAGCATCATTGGTAACGCTTCGTGTTTCTTGCAATGAGCCGCAAGCTGCTCCGCCATTTGCAGGTTGGGTAGTCACGGTTCGCGTTCGGGTTTGGGTATAAGTAATTCCACATTGATCATTCACCGGGCTCCAATCGCTCCAGTTGCTGAGCACGCAGTCAATCGGCTGTAGAATAGTGAATGTGGCTATGTAATTGTTGGAATTATTGCTGGTAAAAATGTCGCCGTTATTGTTTCCATTAAAACAAAACTGAACTTGCGCTCTGGTGAAAATTTGCAGTGTATAAGTGCCCGGCGCCAGACTGGAGCTTATATCGGCGTTGAAATTATACCGGCCCCATTGCTGATCGCCGCTGTTTCCAATATTGAATTCAAAGTTTAAATCCACTTCCGTAAAAGGACCATTGTTGCCGATACGGTAAAAGAGGTCACCACTGGAGATGTCGCAGCCACTGTTCTTATAAGTTTTCTGCTGGCCTCCGACCACACGAATAGTTTGGCCGACCTGGATTGATCCAAGGTTTGCCCCTTGGAAATTAGGATTGGATGTGTTGGCGTTGAGATCATAGAATTGATCATTTCCATTGTTCACAGCCGGCGAATTGACAATGGCGAAACTCTCGAAAATTCCGCGCTGATTGTTGTTCTGTTGCTGAGCAACCAATAAGGTAGACATCAGCATAAAACCAGAAATCATCAGAGATGACACGAGGCCAGGGCCTAACTTTTGTGTAAAAGGCACACCGAACACGCGGCCAGTGCAAGAGGACATCATCCTCCTCAGATTGGTAATATAATTCTTCATTGGTAGGAGTATGGTTTAAATTAATTGGCTGTCGAGCTCATGCGTAAGTAATTTTAAGTGTACATTCGACACTAACGAAATTAGTTTCAGAATTTGACATTTGCAATACCCGATGAAAAATTATTTGCGGACATTTCATGGGTTGTTTTCATGCCTATTGATCGCTGATGTTCAAAAGTTCAAGTGACGGCTGGATTTTTTACCAATTTGAATGATCCGTTTCGCAGTCTACACGTTCATCGCTCTTTCCGAGCATCATCTTACGGTTTTGGAATTAAATTGAAGCAATTGCCGTTGAAGTCGATTGGCCTGAAGATTTGAATGGCATGGATGCATTGGGATGAGATAAAAATTCCCGGCCTATATTAGCGGCGAGGTTTTTGGCGACAAGCCAGCGCGGGAAAAAAAATGACATGAAATTCGATAAGTTTGTTTTAGCGGTCGCAGCGGTTATTGTGATGGCCTATTTTTTTCGGGTGGAAGGGGTGGTCGCCGCAGGACTTCGCACTGTTTCGGAGGTGGGAATTGTTTTGATCTTTTTCTTGTATGGATTGAAAATTGGCCTGGAGCCCTTTCGGCAGGGTTTGAAGAACTGGCGGCTGCACGTGGTGGTGCAGTTGGTGAGTTTTGTTGTGTTTCCTTTGCTGGTTCTGGCTTTTCGCGTTTTTGTTCCTGATTCGGGGCAGGACGTCTGGCTGGGATTTCTTTTTCTTGCCGCCTTGCCCAGCACGGTGTCTTCGTCGGTGGTGATGGTGGCGATGGCCCGGGGCAATATTTCCAGTGCGGTGTTTAATGCCTCGATTTCGGGTCTGATAGGTATCGTAATGACACCCTTCTGGATGGGTTTTTTTCTGAAAAATATGGGATTGCAATCAGACTTCAGCGATGTTTTTACGGGATTGATTCTTACAGTTGTGGTTCCGGTTATTTTCGGATTATTTTCAAGACGGTTTTTATGGAAATACATCGAACCGGTCGGCCAGCGGTTGGTACTGTTTGACCGCACCATTTTGCTGTTGCTGATTTACCTTACATTCGTGGGGTCGTTTTCCAAGGGGGCGTTTGAAGTGCTTGGTCCACTTCATCTTCTGTTGGTGTTGGTCCTGGTGTGCGTGCTCTTCTTCGTGGTATTCCAGATTTCATTGTTTCTTTCCAGAAAAATGAACTTCACGTATGCTGACCGCTGTGTGGCCGTGTTTTGTGGTTCGAAAAAATCACTTGTACACGGAACTGTTTTTGCGAACATTTTACTGGGAAATATCCCTGAAGTCGGGCTCATCATGTTGCCCCTTTTACTTTACCATTCCTTCCAGATCGTGGTTACGAGTGGCATTGCTTCGCGGTGGGGACGGTCGCGGCAGGCGGGTGAATCTTTGGCCCATCGTTCGTCAGAATGATGTGGACGAGAGAAGGAGTGATTAAAACAGGAATTTTGGGAACAAATAAATTTCGAACAGTTCAATCTAAACCAGATTGACTACATCTCTGCAATAATCTGACAGTCGAACTTCGCGCCGCTTAATGAGCCGAGGTAAGCGTTGCAAATGGTAATCACAAACCTGTTATCTGCAATTTTACTGAAGGTAATTTCCGGGTGACCAACAAGCGTCCAGTTTTGCCCATCATTTGTAACGATTCCTTTGATTTTGCCCTGTGAACCAAATGTAATAGTTTCGGTGGTGAGTGTATACGCAGGACTTTCGTGAAAACTGAAGGTTAAATTCATGATAGTCCCAGCTCCGTCGGAAGCTGATACACTATAGGCCCACAGTGAACTGCTCGAAATATTGCTTACTGTAGTAAAAGAAGTGGGATTGTCATCTAAGTAATAATGGTCGTAATCGAGTCTGCAAGGAGGCATCATTTGAGGATAATCATAAAAGGCATCGAGTTGGGTCACTTCGATGGGTGTGCCTTTGCCCAAGCCAACATTGTTTCCGGCAAAGGCATTGATATAGATCCGATTGTCTTGTGTCTGGGCACCGTGGGGGTAGACGGTTCCTGTAAATTCATTTCCCGCGTAAGCGTAAACCAACGTCTGATTTTCATGGATGCGTGGGTAACCTGTGGAATCGGCACAAAATCCAAGCATAATGAGTTCACCTTCACCGGCGTTGATAATTCTTCCGGTCACGATGATGGTCCCTTCGGGAGTAGGTTCGGCCGAAATAATATCCACAGACGGAAGGAGATCATTGACATCGTAAGCCTTGTTACAGCCGGTTATAGCAAGTGTGGCGGTCAGGTAAAGTAGGTGTTTTGATTTCATCATGACGGTTAATTAAAATAGTATACGAGTCCCGCTCCAAAATCCAGAGCCGGCCATCCGTCCCAACCAGCGTGCGATCTTTTACCCCAATGCGTTTCAGCCAATACCTGAATCGTTTCGATCGGAAAGTAGCCAATTCCGGCTCGCAAACGATATCCAAATATTGAACCGTCCTCCACAACATCGCGGTTGCTTACATTATCGATTTCAGACCGGTATTTATATTGAAATATACCAATTAGAAAATCTGCACCTACGTAAGCTTTAAAAGCATCCATGTTTACCAGATTGCAATTTCCTCCGACTGAAGCAAAGATTTCCTGATACCTTTCATGTTCGGTGACCCCTTCATAAGCGATTGGTGGATTGTTGTCAATTATTATAGCGTAATCCGGAACTTCCCGATACTTAAACTGATGATTCAAAACACTCACTCCCGCACGGGCGGAAAAACGTTCTTTCCTATCTATTGGCATGATGTATAAGAGTTCGCCGCCATAACTTTGGTCAAAAAATGCAGGGCTTCCTTCAAGGGGTATTTCTGTAAAAAAGCGGGCCCCTATCTGGGCACTGACTGTGATGGAACACATGAGTAAAATGGAGCAAAAGATAAATCTCATGGGCTGTATATTTTAGTGGAATAGGAGCTGGCAATCTACCAGCTGTTTTGAAAGTGGCGTACGCAATTTTATTCAGGAAGTTTTCTGTATTCCAACTTGCGAATATCGATGGGACGGGTGAATCCGAAAGTAGCCAATCGAACTTTTTATAAAGGGAGAATGTTCATTGTTGGAGAGGGATGGTTCAAAATGACTTACATTTTTATTTCATCTGAAAAATGGCGGGCAAAAGGATTTTACCGGAATTGAGCGATCTCATAACGGACATACGCTTCCCATTCAGAGAAAAGGATTTTAGTTCGATACAAAGATTTGTAAATCATGGGCGCACGCAAGCGCATTTGCGGTTTTGGGAAGTTCATTTATCTCAAAACCGACAGGATGTTCCATTCTTGAAATGATCTGTCTGGTATTTCAAATGCATGGAAACGCCCTTGCAAATCCTAAAAACAACGTACATTTGTCAAAAATGACCACCGGTCATAAATCAATTTTGTGGGTAAGATAGACCATTCTGAAATTCGTAAACAACAGATTTTAGAAGCAGCGGATAGGGTGTTAACAGCGGGTGGAATGGAAAATTTTACCATCGACCGGGTGGTGGAAGAAGCCGAGATTGCCAAGGGCACCATCTATAATTATTTTAGAAGTCGCGATGAACTTATCGCAGAGATGAGCCTGCGCACCGTTGCGCTGCTTCATCAAAAATTTGCTCAAGCCGTCGCAGCCGAAGAAAACACACTTGAAAAACTCAAGGCCATTTGTTGGGCAAATTATACCGTATATCTCGACTCTCCCGAGCGCTACAAGTTGCAATTTCTGATCGAGCGACCTGAGTTTAATTATAAAACGGACCAGATGGTGTCCATAAGCAGCAGCCTCCAAAAATTCATGTATGACCTTGTGTCTGAAGGTCAGCGAAACAAAGAGATTAAAACCACGATAAATCCTGTCGTGATCTGCAGTATCATTTGGGCAGGAGCCGTGGCCGTGGTCCAATTCATCGAAAATAAGCAAAGACTTTTGCAAGATCAGGAAGGCGTCACAGTGGAAGATTTGGTAGCGGGATTCGCTGAAATGATCACCGAAGGATTAAAACCTTAATTTTTTTAAACAAATTATGACTGTTAGTCATTATAGTCCCATCAAATTATAAAACCATACGATGACGAACAGAAGAAAGCACCTATGTCCCCTTATTTGAAGCCATTGAAAATTGTGAACTTTTTTTTAACTGTAAAATGACTAATGGTCATAATTCAACCAATCACTCATGAAACAATTCGATTTTAAAATTCTCGGTATTTGTCTGCTCTTGCTCCCGGCCTGCGGTGGCGAACCTGAAGAAGCAGAAGTGCCAACCGAAGCGAAGAAAACGGAGCAGACCGGTACCGTATTTCGTTATTCAGACCTCAAGCTGCTTGAGCTCAAAAAAACAGATGCCCAACAATTCGAGCCTATTAGCGGGCGCGTCATTCCGCAAAACCAAACCGAACTGATCAGCGAAGTGCAAGGCAGGGCCATCGCAGGTTCGCATCCATTCAAAGCGGGCACGCTATTCAGGAAGGGCGAGACTCTCATAGGAATAAACAGTGCTGAATTTGCGCTCAACCTCGATGCCCAGCGTAGTTCGTTTCTCAATATTTTGACAGGGATCATGCCCGATCTCAAGGCAGATTACACTGACGCTTATCCAAACTGGCAAGCCTATGTTCAAAATTATAAAATGAGCCAAACCCTGCCCGACCTACCCAAGCCAAAGTCTGATTCTGAAAAATATTTTCTAACGAGCAATCAGGTGTACAGCAGCTATTACGCCATCAAAGCCCAGGAAGAACGGCTTTCCAAATTCAGCATCCGGGCTCCGTATGACGGTATGTTATCTGTAGCCGATCTTGATCAGGGGGGCCTGGTAAATCCAGGTCAATCGATCGGCACTTTCATGAGTTTCAACAACTATGAAATTGAATCGGCGGCGAGCAGAAATGCAGCAAATACCATTGAAATAGGTGCGAAAGTGACTTTTAGATTTCCTGAATCTGATAAATCCTTCGAAGCTATCGTGGTGCGGATCAATAAAATTGTAGATCAGGGAACCCAGAATATTCCGATTTATTTTACTGTAAAGGGCGAAGGGCTTCAGGCAGGCATTTATTTGGAAGGCAAGATTCCTGTTGGAAATATGGAAGGTGTGATTTCCATTCCAACCGCGAGTCTGAATCGTGACAATACGGTCTATGTGCTCGCAGACGATGTCATCACCAAGGTAGACGTTCGCGTGCTCGGTACCCAGGGCGATTCGCTTTTCGTCACGGGCCTGGCAGTGGGCCAAAAACTAATCCTGAATTCTTTTAACGTGCCAGTAAACGGACTGAAAATAACGAAAGACAATGGATAAGATTATCAAATTTTTGGTGCAAAAACCCCTGTTGGTCGATATTCTCATTGGCCTCATTGTGGTCATTGGCTTGATATCCGTCTTTGGCATGCGGTCCAATTTTCTGCCCACTGAGCCAGTAAGTTTTATCAATATCAGTGTGGTATATCGCGGCGCATCGCCCCAGGAGCTGGAGGTCGATGTGGTCAATAAGATCGAAGACAATTTGAAAGGACTTAAGGGTATTGATCGGGTAACTTCGACTTCATCAGAGAGTTTTGCTTCGGTTCGGGTAGAAATCTTCGACGATGCCGATCCAAATGAAGTGCTTCAGGACGTGACCAACGCTGTGGATCGAATCACCACTTTCCCGGCAGCGGTAGAAAGCCCGGTAATAGCAAAAGAAGAGATTCTAAATTATACGATGACCATTGGCGTCAAGGGTTCCAATTCGCGGATGGGTTTGAAAGACTATGCCAGGCAGATGAAGGACGAACTTTTGCTCTCTCCAAAACTTTCGCAGGTTTATCTATCCGGTTTCCCTGATGAAGAAATCGAAGTGCGATTTCGCGAAAGCGCGCTCCGCACCTACCAACTAAATTTTGAAGAGGTCAGTGCCGCCATTCAGCGCGAAAACATCAAGGCTTCGGGTGGTAAAATTCAAACTGGTACCGAACAGATACTGCTGCGTTTGGACAACCGCGTTTATAGCGCTCAAGGTCTTCTCAATATTGTGGTAAAGACCACCGCCGATGGCAAAATCATCCGCTTGAAGGATATTGCGACAGTGGAAGATCGATTTGCCGACAAGCCTGACCGTACCTATCTCAACGGAGAAGATGCAGTAATTCTCAAGATTTTCAGCCGGGCAGAAGAAGATATTTTGGGCAACGCCGATTTCGTAAACGAATATTTGGCAGGCTTTAATCTTGCCCATGCGGATGTACAAGCCGTGGTAATCGAAGACAAGAGTGTATCACTATCCGACGCCATCGGCACCTTACAAAACAATGCCTGGCAAGGCATCCTGCTGGTGCTTATCATATTGGGTTTGTTTCTTAATCCACGCATCGCATTCTGGGTCGCCTTTAAAATACCTGTAGCCATCCTTGGAATGTTCATCCTTGCTAATTTTTATGACCTTACCATCAACCAGGTTTCGCTGTTTGGGATGATCATCGTATTGGGGGTGATCGTGGATGATGGCGTGGTAGTGGCAGAAAATATCTACCAGAAATTCATGGATGGGGAAAGTCCCCTGAAGGCTGCCATTAACGGAACAATTGAAGTGATTCCGGCTATCCTCGCTTCTTTGCTCACCACGGCCCTGGCTTTTTCGCTGTTCTTTTTTCTCGATGGGCAGTTGGGCGATTATTTCTCGGATATCTCCTTTGTGGTTTGCGCTACGCTCTTTATAGCCTTACTCGAAAGTTTATTCTTCCTTCCCGTGCACATAGCCCGATCCAAAGCTTTGAGCAAAAATCAAAAAACCTGGAAACTAACGGAGAGAACCAATAAATCGCTCTTGAATTTCCGGGATAAATTTTACACCAAATGGATTTCCTTTTTTGTGCGAAAGCCATGGTTTGGGGTGGTGTTTGTGGTTGTCGCCATGGTATTGACCAATGTGGCTTTGAGCACCGGATTGATCAAAGGGACCTTCTTCCCTACCATCGATCAGGATGTAATTACGGCAGGGCTTGAGCTCCCTTTAGGCACCGACGAAAGCCTCACCAATGCCCGCCTGGTTCAGATTGAGCAAGCCATCTGGGATGTGAACCGCGAGTACATGGAGAGCCGCGAAGAAGGCGATTCGATCATCAACTTTCTGGAGCGCATCGTAGGGCCTAACAGTGACGAAGGCATGGTGAATATTTATATGATGGAAGGCGATAAACGGGGCATTCAATCTTTTGAAATCGCACAGCGCATCCGCGAAAAAGTAGGGCCCATTCCCGAAGCCACGAATTTGTCTTATGGCAGCATTGCAGTGTTCGGCAAGCCGGTTTCCGTAGCCCTTCTGGGAAATGACCTGGACGAGCTCAGGGAAGCAAAACGCCTTTTGCGGAATTACCTGACCGGGCGCGCTGATCTCAAAGATGTGACCGATACCGACAAACAGGGCATGCCGGAGTTGACAATGGAATTAAAGCCCAGTGCCAAATTTCTCGGTCTTTCCGAAGCCCAGGTTTTCGATCAAGTGCGCAAGGGATTTTTTGGGCTGGAAGCCCAGAGTTTGCAGCGCGACGATGAAGAGATCAAAGTTTGGTTGCGCTACGATGTGGATGACCGACGGAGCATCGAAAACTTAAAAACCGCCAGGCTCCAGCTTCCAAATGGCGCGTCTTACCCCATTGGTGAAGTGGCCAATTTTGTAGAAACAGAAGGCGTGCGCTCGATCAACCATCAAAACGGTATTCGGGAGATCAAAGTAGAAGCCGATGTGGCCAATCTCCTCGTCTCTGTTCCGGGCGTTTTGGCGGAAGCCGAAGGAACCGTTCTGAAGGAAATCAAGGAGAAGTTTCCCAATATCCGCTACACGCTGGAAGGCGAAGCGCGCCTTTCTGCCGAAACCCAAAACAGCAGCTCCGGGCCTTCTATCATCGTATTCCTCGGCATCATAGCCGTCGTTTTGATCAATTATCGCTCATTTGGCAAGACGCTTACCATTCTGTCAATGCTGCCTTTTGCATTTGTGGGCGTGGCCTGGGGCTCCTTTATTCACGGAGTGCCGGTGAGCATTTTCTCCGTGTTGGGTATGATTGCCCTTTGGGGAATTTTGATTAACAATGGACTCGTACTCATCTCTACTTACAATGACGGAATCCGCAAAGGTTTAAGCGGAGAAGACAGTTTGCGCGAAGCAGCGGTATCGAGGTTTCGCCCGATTGTGCTCACCACAATTACCACCGTTTTTGGATTGGCGCCTTTGCTGCTGAATAATTCCATAAGCGCGCAATTTTTAAAGCCCACAGCCATCGCCATTTCCTATGGATTAATCTTTGGAATGGTATTGACACTGATGTTTCTGCCCTCTGTTTTCATTTTGGTAAACCGGGCCAAACTCTTTTACCACATCAAGATGCGCGGTAGTAAAGATGCGACGATGGCATCCATCGACGTCGAATTGCGCGAACAGAACAACCTATTAAATTAGATCCGAATTTTCATGAAAATAATCACAACCATCCTGGCTTTGATCCTATCGGTATCGGGGCTCAAGGCACAAGAACGAATTCCCGAAACGCTTACCCTCGACCAGGCGATAGACCGCGCTTTGCAAAATAACAAGGATATTTTGATCCAGCGAAACGAAGTGTCTGCTGTGGAAAACGATCTCTATAAAGGCAATGCAGGCCTTTTGCCCACGGTAAACCTCATCGGCGGTGCCAGCTACAACAATGGCTTCACCGACGTAACCATCCGCACTTTTCAGCCCGAAAATCCACAAGTGCAAATAGACGATAACGGTGTGGCATCCGAAACCTATTCGGCAGTGGTTCAGGCTGATTATACTTTGATCAATGGATTTGCTGGAAAATACCGGTATAAGCTGCTTGAAAACGGATTGAATCTCGCTCGATACGAACAAGAGCAGCTTATCAACAATACCGTCGTGGCCGTGACTATGGTTTTTATAGAAATAGCCAAACTCCAGGGACGGGAAGACATTTTGAAAAGTGTCCTGAAAAATGAGCGCGAAAGGGCGCAAAAAATCGGTGACCGGTTTGAATTTGGTCAGGCAACGGGTTTGGACGTGCTGCAAACCCAAACAAACATCAACAACTACGAGCGCGATTTGGACGAAGTATTTCTTGCCAAGGAAAATCTAAACACCCAGCTTAATTTTTTGATTGGAGGTGATTTGCAAACAAGCCATCAGGTGTCCGCAATTTATACCCTCAAAGAAGCCCAGACCCCGGCTGTAATTGTGGAAGGCATCAAGGCAAACAATCCAGCGATAAAGCTGGCCGCAGAAGGGGTCACTCTTTCTCAAAACCAGATAAATCTGGCGCGTTCAGGACTATATCCGCGTCTTTCGCTCAGGGCGAATTACGGATACTTCAACCAGCAAAACGACCTGCAGCAATTGGCGGAGCTTACCACGCTGGGGTACACGGTTGGTGCAACTTTGAGCTACAATATCTTCAATGGTACGATGGTGAAAAGAGAGATTTCGAAGGCGAAAATCAATATGGATTCCGGACGCATCCGAAATGAGCAAGCGCTGGAGTACATCACTTCCCTCGCGCTTCAGGAATACAACAAAGGACTGAAACTGCGAGCCCAACTCACCCGCGAAACGGCCAATTTGGAAACTTTCAACGAAGCCTTTGATCGTATAAGTGATCGATACTTCAACGGGAAGGCCAGCAATCTGGATATCAGCGATGCGCAGGCCCAACTGCTCAATGCACAGGTTAATTTATTGGATATTCAGCTCGATTTGATCGCATCGGAAGTAAGTCT
>Ga0105047_10010371_pt1 | contig 15237 bp, 10 predicted proteins | sample MAT04_FD_78384 | JGI IMG/M metagenome (GOLD analysis project Ga0105047, IMG submission 78384) | Freshwater microbial communities from Lake Fryxell liftoff mats and glacier meltwater in Antarctica - MAT-04 (megahit assembly) | ecosystem: Environmental > Aquatic > Freshwater > Ice > Liftoff... | reverse complement strand
GGAGTTCGAGTTCCGGGCCACTGTCAGCGTCATCACTGGCAGCCCACAGCGACCGCCAGTGCCACCCAATATTCCACGGGTATGCGACTTCGGAGCCTCTTCGACAGGGCCATCCTGTCGGCAAAGAGTCTGCGTCAATGATCGCCCCTTAGATGAGACTCTCGCATTGATAACATGACCTGGGGGTTGATCATCTGCACTTCTCGAGTCAGCTCTTTGGAAAAAACTCGTTGATCTACCACCAAGCGTCTCAACGAAGGAATTGCAGCCAATTCGCATATGCCTTCCTTTGTTGATGGCGATCGGAGAAATGCAACGGTATGTCGCTTTGGAAAGTCGCGAAGAAGAGATAACCCCTCAAGTGTTACATTCGTGTCGCATAGTTCCAAAGACTCTAGTGTGGCGCGACATCCGGTTAGCTGCCGAATCATGTCGTCTATGACTGGTGTTTGGAAACACTTCATTTCCTGCAGGCTGTTAAAGCGGCCGGGTACACTTGCCGAAGTGAATTTCTGATTTACAAAAGCAAGATGCGTGATGTCTTGCAACACAGGGAAGGTAGACGTTGTTGAGTCGTCTAATGATGTACTTTGAAATGTGATCATTCGCAATGATTCTATCTTCGCTATTGACTCAAAGTCCGCCTGGCATCAAGCGAACCCGTTTATCACGAGTGTGTGAGCGGTGCTGATTTCATTAATCGCCTGCAATGCGGGTGTGGTATTTGCGGGCAACAATGGAGCGGTTGCTGCATAAAGAATTGATCTGTCGAATCCGTATGCCGTGTGATGCATGAGCACGATTCGAAATCCACTGAGTTCTGGACAATATTCGATTGTAGACGCCGGAATGAGCTCGCGAATTGCACTGATCGATGCCCACTCTTTCTCGAAAGCAGACAATTGTGTCTGAGCATTTTTAAGTTGATCATCCAGTGTGGAACTCCCCTCTCGTTTTTGTTTCTCTTCCCACTGGAGGATTTGTCGTTGTGTCGTCAAGCGTTCATTCTGTGAAGCAAGGTTTTCAGGTCTTGCATCCAAAATGCCTGAATTCCATGTAAATACAATTGTCAGGATGATGAGAAGTGCTGTCAGTGTTGCTTGGATGGCAGCTGGTTTCCACCAATAATCTCTGAGATTCCGAATCTCTGTATTGAGTTTTTGGATCTCCAGCTCCGTCTTCTTCGGTTCTTGCGGTTGATCGGCCGTTCGTATTTGGTGATTCAAGTGGCATTGAAAAGACATCCTCACTCGAAGTGCTGAGCGGTTCTGAACTTCCTCACGATTCGTGGGGAAATTGAGTTTCACCATGTGGGTCAACGATGAATTCTGGGAATTGGATCACGATGATTCTTAAAAGCTGATGATATTCTGGGTACTTGAAAATTGGCCAGTTGCACTTCGCCGGCTTAAAGGGGCGCCCCAGACGCTACTTTGAGCGTCTGGGTGAAAGGGGAATAAGAGGCTCACGGTAAGTGAGTCTCGTGGTCTCCCTCCTGTGGCCTTACAACCCGGCCTGTTGACGAAGCCAACTTACTCCTTAGTCGGTGCCTCACCTTCTGGGGGGGTCTCAGGAGCGGGTAGGGCCGGCGTCGTGGTTTCTTCGGCGACTTCGGCGGGGATGCGGGCCACGCTGGCGAGTTTTTCGCCGTCCAGACGCATGATGCGGACGCCTTGCGTGTTGCGGCCGATGAGGCTGATGTCAGCTGCGCGGATGCGTTGCATCATGCCGCTTTGCGAGACCATGAGAACGTCGTCGCCATCGTGAACGGCGAGGATGCCCATGACCTGGCCGTTGCGGTCGGTGGTCTTGATATCGCGCAGGCCTTTACCGCCGCGGCGTTGGCGGCGGTAGCGCATGCCGGACGGGCTGGTGGGGTCTTCGTCATCGCCGGTGGGTTCGGCTTCGGCGACTTCGACGGGCTCAGCTCCTTCGACCGGTTCAGCGGCGTCGGCGATGACTTCATCGGGGGCCACGACGCCGAATGGCGTCCGCTTGCCGTAGCCGTTCTCGCAGATGGTCAGCAGCGTCGCGTTCTCTTCCGCGACAACCATGCCGACGACGAGATCGCCCTTGCCGAGCTTGATCCCCTTGACCCCCATCGTGTCGCGTCCGGTCGCGCGGGCGTCAGATTCGCAGAAGCGGATCGACATTCCGTTCGAGGTGCTGAGCACAACATCCTGACCGGGGGAGACCTTGACGACATCGATCAGGGCGTCGTCTTCGTCGAGCTTGATCGAGATGATCCCGCCCTTCTTGGGACGGCTATAGGCGGACAAGGCTGTCTTCTTGACGATGCCGTTCTTCGTGGCCATCAGCAGGAACTGGTTGTCGACGAACTCGCGAACGTCGATGCAGTCCTGGACCTTTTCCCCCTCGTTGAGGGTCAGCAGGTTGACCAGTGCCCGCCCCTTGGCGGTCCGGCCTTGTAGCGGCAAATCGTAGACCTTTTGCCAATACACGCGGCCCCGGTTCGTGAAGAACAACAGGTAGGCGTGCGTGCTCGACACGAACAGATGCTCGATCGGGTCTTCGTCGTCGCTCTTCGCTCCGGCGATCCCCTTGCCCCCGCGATGCTGCGACTGGTACGTCATCAGCGGGGTCCGCTTGATGTAGCCCCGCTGCGACAGTGTCACGACCATCGGCTCTTCGGTGATCAGCGAATCCTTGTCGACATCGGTCAGCTCTTCTTCGCTGATCTCGGTGCGGCGTGGGGTCGCGTACTTCGACTTCATGTCGTCCATCTCACCGCGAATCAGCGAGAGGATGTGCCCCTCGTCCGACAGCAGTTTGAGATGACCGCCGATCGAATCGAGCAGCGAGTTGTGCTCGCCTTGCAGGTTCTCCCGCTCCAAGTTGGCGAGCGAGCCGAGCTGCATGCTGACGATGGCTTCGGTCTGGTTCGCGGAGAGGGAATAGGCCTCGAAGACCCCTTGCTCGTCCTGGAACATCGAGTAGCCGACGGGCCCCAGGGCGCGCTCGATCAGGCCGCCATCGATCTGAATCGCCTGCAACCGGACCTTGGCCTCGCTGCGGCTGGGGGAGTTGCGGATCGTGGCGATGATGAGATCGATGTCGATCTGAGCAATCAGCAAGCCCTCGACCGTGTGCTTGCGCTTGCGGGATTCCGCGAGCAGGAACTCGGTGCGGCGGCGGATGACCGTCACGCGGTGGCGGATGAACTCCTGCAGCATCTCCCGGATATTGAGGGTCTGCGGGCGGTTGCCAACGAGGGCCAGCAAGATCACGCTGACCGTGGTTTGTAGCGGCGAATACTTATACAGCAAGTTCAGCACGACTTCGCGGTCGGCGTCACGCTTCAAATAGATGTGCAGACGCACTTGCCACGTCGGCGTCTTGCGGTCGGTGTAGTCGACGACGCGCGAGATCCCCTTGATCTTGTCATCGCGGATCAGCTCTTCCAGCTTCTCCTTAATGCGGTCGCGGTTTTCGAAGTACGGGATTTCTTTAACGACGATGACTTCGGTGTTCTTCTCGGTCTCGAACTCAATCTTCGCCCGGACGGTCAGAGTGCTGCGACCGGTCTGGTAACCTTGCCGCACGCCGAACCGACCGCAGATTACGCCGCCGGTCGGGAAGTCGGGACCGGGGAGAACCTCGATGATTTCATCGACGCTGGCATCCGGGTTATCGATCAGCAGCTGGACCGCTGTGGCGACTTCCGCGAGGTTGTGCGGAGGGACGCTGGTGGCCATACCGACAGCGATCCCGGTCGATCCATTCACCAACAGATTCGGGAACCGTGCGGGAAGGACGACCGGCTCTTCGTTTCGCTGGTCATAGGTCCGGACGAAGTCGACGGTATCCTTGTTGAGGTCGTCGAGCAGATCGGCGGCTTGGGCTGACAACCGGGCTTCGGTGTATCGCATGGCCGCCGGGCCGAGTCCGGCGATCGAGCCGAAGTTCCCCTGCTTGTCGATCAGCACTTCGCGCATGACCCAGTCCTGGCCCAGCCGGACCAGGGTGGGGTAAATCACCGCTTCCCCGTGGGGGTGGTAGTTCCCCGACGTATCGCCGGAGATCTTCGCACACTTCATTCGAGCGGAGTTCGGCCCGAGATTGAGGTCGTTCATCGCGACCAGAATGCGGCGCTGAGCCGGCTTCAACCCGTCGCGAGCGTCGGGGAGCGCCCGGCTGATAATCACGCTCATCGCGTAGGTCAGGTAGCTCTGCTGCATCTCGTCGCGGATATCCATCCGCTGGATGCGATCGTCGCCGTTGTCTTCGGGAATCGGGGCATTCTTGTCGTTCTTAGAGACCAACGGTCAGCTCCTTCAAAGTCGCGTCAACCCCGTGGGTCGGGCGGCCTGCATCCAGGGGACGCAAAAGTCTTGCGGGTCGAGGGTTACGAGTGATGCGGAGGGGGTATCCACACCTGTCGGGGAAGTTCCGGATTCTATTAGATTATGTGTTGTTTCACAATGTGCCGCGCGGTTTGAATTGAGCGGTGTCCGGGCAACGCTTGACAGGGTGGAGTTGGCCGCGGGTGTTACCGATTCAGTTTTCGATGGGAGCTGCCACTGCCAGCAGCGGGAACTCCAGTCCGTCGATTTCGGTCAGTGACTTTCCGGCGATCCCCTGCATGTCTCCGTACATTCCGGCAATGGCATCCACGGCACCGTCGAGATGCTTTTGACGCTTGGCCCAATGACTGGTCATCGACTTCCGTTCTTTGTCGAGGTCGTCCTTCATGTCTTGGAGCTTTTCCACCACAGCCTCGACCCGTTGACGGAAATTCGCGCTATTCAGATAGCGGTACATCAGCTCCATCTTCGTTTGCTGTCCTTCGCTCGCTTGCCGCGCGCTGGCGAGTTCAATCAGCATTTCACGAAGTATGGCTGCCACTGGAATCGCGTATCGAGGCGAGGTCACCCAAATCCCCTCGACGCAGAGGAAAGTCTCGACCTCCTTGGGGAGGGCTGTCGACACAATGACTGCTAGATCGGCCTTTGCAGCCCGCTGATCAGCGCGGAGTTTGGCCAGCCAGCCATCGGTCCAATTCTTCGTCCGCTTCGATTCCCAAAGAATCGTGCCGCACGGTTGACGCGATTTGTTGCAGACACGCTGCAGCGCGTCGCCGCCGAATTCCCCCTTGGGGATGGGATCGATTTGATCGTCGATAAATCGCTTACGCAGAGACTCCTCCAGCTCCAACTCCAACACTTCACCTTGCAGTTGTTGCGAGCCTTGTTCGGCTTTTTGTTTCAGCTCATCGATCTGCCGGGTCATGTCGGCGATCTTCTTCTGGCTCTCTAGCAGAGTCAGCTTGAGTCCCTCTTCCGCCTCTTTCTTGGCCTGCTCGCGCGTGGTTGCCAGGGAGCCAGAGACGCGTTTCTCGATCGTCAACTCCAGTTCGCGCTTCTCATCATCGAGTTCACGTTGCTTCCGCAGCAAGTCGGCCTGTGTCTTCTGGGCCTCGGTCAGCTTCTTGTCGCGTTCTTTGAGGACTTCCTGCAGCTCAAGCAACTCACGTTGTTTCGTGTCGAGTTCAGCTCCCATCAACTGTTTGGCGTTTTTGGTGGCCTCGGCTTGAAGACGCGTTCGTTCGCTCTTCAGCTTCTCGGCGACCTGGTCATCGATCGCTTCTTTGGCCTTCTCAATTTGAGCCAGCTGTTGCTGGATGGCAGTTTCTCGCTTCGCGATGCCAGCGTCTTTTTCCGCCAGACGCTTTTCGAAATCGATCCGAGTCGCTTCTAGCAATGGAGCGGCCAATGACTCGGTCAGCTTGACCTCATGGAAGCATTTCGGGCAAAGAATGGTCGGCTCGGTCATGGGGGGCCTCGGTGAATGGGAGAGCGACGGATCTTATCGAGGTGGTACTGGAGAACCCACCATAGCTCATGTTGCTCCGCGACTGAGATTCTGTCGAGGGAGCGATCTCGAGGCGTGGACTGCGAGTCGCGGAGCGATGTCGCCTACGGGAAATATCAAATGCGAATCTAATCGCATACCAACCCGCCGCGTCAGCCAGGGCGTCAGTCTAGAGGCGGCGGTGGAATGAACCCGCTGCCTCTCTGCCCAGGTCTTGAAGATCATCGGCGGGGGCGGGTGAAAACAAACTCCGCTGGCTGACGAGGCGGGTTACTGACGAGGTTGGTTACTGGCGAGGTTGGCGAACCTGCTCCGTCAACACCTGTAACATGCCAACGCAGAAGTCGGGGAGATCGTCGGGCTTGCGGCTGCTGACAAAATGGCGATCAACCACGACGGAGGTGTCCGACCAGATCGCTCCCGCGTTAATGAGGTCGTCCTGGATGCCGGGCGAGCCGGTGACCTGTACGCCGCTGTAGACCTTCGCTGAAATCGGCATCCAACCGCCGTGGCAAATCGCCGCGATCAGCTGGCCACGTTCGTGGAACTGACGGATCAGTTCCAGCACCTTCGCATCCCGCCGGAGCTTGTCGGGCATCCATCCGCCCACACACAGGACGCCGTCGAAGTCATCGGTTTGCATGTCGCGAATGGCGGCATCGGACTTGCAAGGGTATCCGTTCTTGCCTGTGAATTTCTGACCGGCTTCAAGGCCGGCCAGAGTCATAGCGACGCCCGCTTCCGCCATCCGCAGCTTCGGATACCAGAGTTCGAGATCCTCGTAATCGTCGCCGACAAAACAGAGCAGCTTGAGGCCGGTGAGTGAAGAAGTGGTCATGTGGTCGTGTCCCGTCTGTGACTGTGAGCGGCCAAACGCTAGCCGCCCGTTCTTCGAATTGGCTCGCACGGAAGCATAGTCTGGACCCCTCGGTCCGGTCGAGCGTGAGCGCCCCTCGACAAAGCCTCCGGTCCCTCTCCGACACCGGTGGCTCAACACTCGTCGATCCCTAACACCTCCGTGCTCGGGGATCAGGCGGAGACACCGGATACGGAGAATCCGGCGACAATCAGAATGTGCGTCACTCTCCGACCGTTCACGTTCCCGGCAGCACCAACACCGGCCCATCGAGCGTGTCGTTGTATCGCTGGCGGAACTGAAAGAACGTGTTCTCGGCCTCCCCAAGACTGGCCTGCACCGCAGCTCCGAAGCGGACGGCCTGCGTGGCGTCCGGGCCAATCGAGAGGGCGCGGGCGACCTTCAGAATCTCCTGCACCTGCGGGTCTTGCTCGATGCTGGCGAGGTCTTTCTCTGGGATCGTCGACGGATCGGTGGTCGACTCGTGGGTCCAAATCATCCGATAGTCCCCGCTGCTCAGCCGGATAAAGAAGCTGACGGTCACGGTTGCCGGTCCCGCGCCAGTGATCTTCGGAACGCGAGTGACGCAGAAGCCACGGCTGTCGAGGGTCTTCGCTTCGGCGATCGCAGTCTGTTGCCAGTCCGCTGCGGCGGGCTTCTCCGATTTCTGCGCGGGGCCGAGATCGATGCCCAACCCCTCCAGCCCGAGCCCACTGAGTTCCCCCTGCAACGAATCGGCAGCTGTCTCGGCCAGCAACTCGCCGAGGTTCGGCTTCTCAGCTCCCTCGCCGACGCGCACGATGAGGTTACCGGTTCCTTGGAAATCGAGCCGTTGCCGGTACTCATATTCAAAGATCGCCTGTCGAGCGGCCCACTCGTCGGCGGATTGCGGTTCACCGGTAGGCAAGCGATCCGCCAGATCGACTTTCATCGTTTGCCAGTCCGGGACCAGCGCTGTGACAGTTGTTTTGAGTGGCCCGAAGGCCGAGTCTTCGACTCTCGGGAGCCGCAGCTGCCAGGCCACCATCGCCAGTTGTCGCGAATTGTCGGAGGTCGAGTAGACCTTGCGTATGCGCTGGGCGGGGAGGGTCACGACCACGAACTGAGAAGCGGGTTCCGGAACCTGGGGGGCTGGTTTTTCGAGTCGTCGTCGCTGCTGCTTCAGGACCGCCAAGAGTCGTGTGTCGGCCTGCCGCTCCGCTTGCCATATCGCGATTCGCTTGAGCAATTCCTCACGAGCGGCAGCGGCCTGGGCGATCGATTCGTCGCTCAGGGTCTGCGCCATTTCGGGCTGGTTGGCGGCCAGCCAGTCCCGCTGGACAACGAGTTTTAGCTCGTGCGCATTGTGGCTCAGCACGGTTCCCCGCAGTTCGACACCGCCCTTGAGCAGCGCGATGTCGACGCAGTACCGCTGGGCTTCTCGCGGAGTGATCTCAGCGTATAACGCAGGCGGCAAGGCGACCAAGACGGCCAGCATCATCAGCATTCGAAGTGGCATGATCGTCTCCTCACCCAAGAGAAGCAGGACGGGCGAAAGTGCCCGTCCTACGCCCAAGTTGTCGACTCACTCGACTGAAAACTGATCACCGAAAACTTCCCACTTACTCCGTCTTGAGGACGACATCCTTCATCTGCACAATCATCGCCGGGCCCGCGTGCAATTGCAGTGCGAGCTTGCCCGACTGGGCGGCCTTCTCGGCCTGCTCGTCGACCACTTCGCAGGTCATGTGGCCGTTGATGTAGTGCTGGAGTTTGTTCCCCTTCGCGACAATGCGGTACTCGTTCCAGTCTTCGCTCTTGATCGTGGCTTGCAACTCTTCGCTGGTCTTCTCGGTGGGGCCGACGGTGGTCTTCACCATCTTGTTCTTGTCCGCAGGATCGGCGGTCAGTTTCGTTCGCTCGCCACGCAGAGCGAGGATGCCCCGGCCGCGCTCTTCGTAGTTGATCCCGCTGTAAGTGTTGCCCGCCTCGAAGTCGGCCTGATAGCCGCCGACGATGGGGCCGGTCTCATCGTTCTGCGAGATGACCTTGCTGCGGTACTGCATCCCGGAGTTGCCCGCGACGATGCGGTACTTGAAGGTCAACTCAAAGTCCGACACCTCGCCGGACCAGACGAGAAACGTGTTGTTCCCGATCGGCTTGTCCGCCTGCGTCTGGCCCGTGATGGCCCCATCTTTGACCGACCACAGATCCTTACGGCCTTCCCAGCCCGTCAGATCTTTGCCATTAAACAGCTGCTGTTCTTCAGCCGGTGAGACGACAGCAGATAGAGCCAGAATTGCCAACGCGAATAGTGAGCGACGAACCATCGGGGAATCTCCAGTGAAATTGCCAAGGGGAGCGAAAACCGCCAGCCTCATCATACCGCGCTCGGCGTCGTCTCGCACGCGGACGGCGATTCGGCGGCCCAGACGTGTCCCAGACTTCCGAGGTCTTCGGAGACCTCGGAAGTCTGTCTGCTGCAGCGGCCCCTTTATTTCAACAACGTTTCCGCCACCAGCTCGGGGGTCAGGGCTTCTGCGTGCAGTGACTCCGCGCTCAACTGCTTCCACACCGCGAGTTCGGCTTCGTTCGCTGCGGTCGCTCCATAGATTGAAGTCGTGCCTTCGGCAGCGGGAATGGTCAAGCCACCGACTCCGCCGTACTTCAAAGCTCCGGGGAGAAAATGGGGGTCGTTGACGGTCGTGACCGAGGAGAATGCAAACCCGTTCAAGTCAGCCAGACAGCGAGTCACTCCCGAATCGATCGAGGCCCGCGCCAGCAGAACGGTCAGCCCCGCACCTCCGGTCCCGACGAGATGCACCGACTTCACCTCCGGGTGCAGCGTGGAGGCCCGAATCAGCGTCAGCACATCACGCACGCGATGAGCCAGCAGCGGGCGGTTGTAGCCGACGGTGTAGCCGGGGAACTTTTCATCGATCGGGTAGGACGCTGTCTCACCCGCGCTCAGGTACTCGCCCGTCAGGAACAGGTCAGCGGATGCGATGGCAAAACCCGCATCGAGCAATTTCGTCACAGCCGGGATGGGGTGACCGAGCGTATCGAACAGAGCCGATTTTCCGGCACCGTCGATCCAGATGCCGATGCGGCCATTGAACCGATCGGGATGGTAAAGAGCGACGACGGGCATCTGCGTGCCTTCGGTCTTGCGACCGACGCGGACCTTAATCATCTTGTAGCTTCCCAAGTCGCCGGGAGCGGGGTCACTGGCTTCGATATCCTCGAAGAGTGGCAGTCCGTGACCAAGCGTAACACCTAGGACCGGGCGGATCGACTTCTTATACAGGACAATATCGGCCTTCGTCTTCGGCAGCAGAGCCTGCCACGCAGCGGTCGATTCCTCAGTCATCTTCTGGCGCAGGGCGGGGGCCGCGAGGGCATCGGTTGGAACGGGGTGTTGCTCATCGAAGATCGTCAGCTGGGCTCTGGTCAGCGGCCAGAAATCGAGCTGTTCGAGCGGGACAGACGGGTCGAGCTTCAGATGCGTCGCGAACCAGTGGTACATCAGCTCGCGGGACCATTGGTTGTAGTTGTGCGGAAACTGCTTGTAGGTTTTCGCGGCCACCAGATCGGCATTGCCGTAAAGCGAGTAGACCTGTTTGAGTTCCGGCAGGCCGCTCGTCTCGATGTTGATCGTCCAGTCATCTGCCCCCACCATTCCCAGGGGACGTGGTGCGAAGAGGGCTGCGATCGCGATGTTATTGATCCCGATTCGCAAGTAGTCGGCATTCTCGCACTGGCATCCGCCTTGCATGTCTGTGGAGACCATCACTGCTGGGAAGGCCACCGCTGGGCGCGGGTCGATGGCGCAGAGCATGAACGTCTGCGTTCCGCCGCCACTCGCCCCGGTCACGCCGATCCGTGCGGGATCGACATCGGGCAGGGAGGTGATGAAGTCGAGTGAACGCAGCGAATTCCACGTTTGCAGCCCCATCTTGTTCTGGAGGCGCAGGCTGGCTTCGACATCGTTGAACTCTTCCCGGTGGACGATCATCTGGCTATCGGCGATCCCTATCATGTCATAGTGGAACACCACACAGCCCATCCGGGCCAACTGGGCGAACCGGGCCTGGAGCGGCGAATAAGCTCCGGAGGCGAAATCCTCAGCCCCCGTCGCCAGTTGTCCGGCAGCTCCCTCATCTCCCGCGTCATAGAATCGCCCATCCTTCCAGTGGCCATGAGGACACAGGATGCCCGGAAGTTTGCCTTCCGCTTTCTTGGGCCGGTACAGAGAGCCGGTCACATAGTGCCCCGGTCGACTGGCGAAGTAGACCTTCTCAACTGTGTAATCGCCTCGATCGAGCTTATCGAAAATCACCGGGTGGAGCGGGGTCATCTCCGGCATCGGCCATAGGCCGTTCGAGATCAGAATCTGTTCACGAATGCGAGCCGCCTCAGCTTCCCAAGCGGCTTTCGTTTGGGGCGGTGCCCACGGGTGCAGCTTGTCCTCTAATTTGCGAAGCGGCTTGAGCCGCGAGTCGGAGGGCTTGGTTCCCACCGGGAACACACGTGGCGCCTCGGCTGAGACCGTCGAGACGCACATCCCGATCAGGATTAGACTCACAAACAGTTGAGACGCAGTTCGCATACGAGAGGTTCCTCGGGGTGATTACAGCTGTGAAACTCGACAGCCGCATCGTGTGGAGTTTGAGTCAAAGAATCAACGCTCATTGATCGGGAGTGCCAGCGCTCTCGACCGTGGCCCAGCGTCCCGGAGTCTCCCTGAGAGCGGCACGGCGTCAGTCTGCCGTGGCCTCCTTTTTGGCCGGACGCCCTCTCCAAGTACACGCTTCGGCAGGCTGAGGCCGAGCCGCTCGCTGGCCGCCTGTCAGCCAGAACAGCATCGACGTTAGCGGGGCTTGGGGCGCGTCAACCAGCCTTTGCGGTAGAAGAACAGGAGTAGCACACTGGCGGTACTTGCCATGATGCCGAGGGCGAAGGGGTAGCCAAATCGCCAGCCGAGTTCCGGCATATTCCATGGCGACACCTCGGTCTTAAAGTTCATGCCATAGACTCCGGCGATGAAGCTGAGCGGGATGAAGATCGACGACATGATTGTTAGCACTCGCATGATCTCATTCGTGCGATGACCGACCATGGTGAGGACGAGATCTCGCAGGTCCGCGCACATTTCCCGCTGCGTCTCCAGTACGTCGATGATCTGCACCGAGTGGTCGTAGCAGTCACGCAGAAAGACTTTGGTTTCGGGGGCGATCAAGCTCGACTCATGCCGCTGCAACGCATTCAGCGCATCGCGATGCGGCCACGCGGCTCGGCGAAGCTGCAGCAGCTCCTGCCGGATGGAATGCAAACGGTCGAGGACCTCGGGCGACGACCCATCGGCACGCGCGTCGAGGGTGTCGAGGTCTTCGCCATATTGCTCCAGCACGGGGAAGTAGCTGTCGATGACGGCATCGATCAGGGAATAGGCCAAGTAGTCTGTGCCGCTTTTGCGGATGCGACCGGAGTTCGTCCGCAGACGCTGCCGCACGGGGTCGAGGCAATCGCCGTCCGGAAGTTCTTGGATGGTGACGACGTAGTCTGCGCCCAGAAACAGGCTCAACTGCTCGGTGGAGAGATGGTCGGTCCGCGAGGCCATCCGCACGACGATGAATAGATGGTCGCCGTACTCCTCGACCTTGGCCCGTTGGTGAACGTGTACGGAGTCTTCGAGAGCCAGTGGGTGTAGACCGAAGACTTCCCCGACCGTGTGCAGCCAGCGCGGATCACCAATTCCGTCGATGTTGATCCACAGAATCGAACCCGGTTCGCGGAGCGCCGCGACCTCGTGCGGCGACTTCAAATCCCGCTCTAGCAACTCCGCCGGGGAGTACCGCATCGCCGTGATGCGGACTGGCGGCTGGGACTCAACGACAGCTCTCATTGAACCCGGGACGCGAGGCTCCGTGCGTTGAAAGATCTTCTTGCGATTCTTGGAGTTCGATTTGTGTCTGGTCACCCGACAAAGTCCTCCAGCGGGTAACAGCCGCGATACTTGCCCGACTCTTCCGCTTGAAAAATGAGATCGTTGTCGACATCAATCGCGGTCAGAGCCCCGTTCTCCCCGTACACGCAGGTGTCGATGCAGACCCACCCCGGAAGGACCAGCGGCAGGCCCGACTCCTGAGCGGAATGGCCACAGATCACCCGCTTCCCCGAAAAATGGGGCAAGCAGTTCCGGCTGATTCGACTCCAGCGCAGCCAGTGCTTGTCCTGGATATCGAGCGGGTACTCTCCCCGAATCGAGGCATGCGAGAAGATCGTGGTTTCGGTCTCAATGTAGCTCTCGCCGCCCCGGATGAAATTGAGGTGCGAGTCGGGAATGTTCTCGAATTTTCCGCCATAAGAATCGAGCATCTCCTGGCCCCCGTAACGTTGCCAGGAGTTCTTCCATTCTCCGCCACTCAGGGCGTCGAGCATCATCTCCTCATGGTTCCCCATGATGTACCGGAACTGGCAAAAGTTCTTGATGTCCAGCAGGATGTCGATGCAGCGCTTCGAGTTCGGACCGCGATCGATGACATCTCCGAGAACGATCAACGTATCATCCGAGGTGACATGCAGCGCGTGCAGTAACTCCACGAGCGCAGTGTCGCAGCCGTGAATGTCGCCAATCGCTAATGTCCGGCCAGTATTCACGGAGTTTTCGTTTCCAGATTCAGGTCGAAGGTGTTCTGGACCGCAGCAGCGACGACCTTAAAGACAATCCCGAGAGTGTTGATGATCTCAGTTTTTTCGATCGAAGGGCGGGGATCGAGTCCACCCCGGTCCCGCACGGTCACTCGGCAGTTTCCGACAGGGACTCCGCGAATGGCCGGGATCGAGAACTTCCCGCCATTCACCATCGACCAGGCGGTCGGGGCATTTGGGTTCTCGGATTCCAAGGTGATCGACCCCCATGTGAGCGGCTTGCCGTTCAACGTCATCGAGCCGGAGACTTCGCTCCGTTGCCCATCAAACAGAAAGCCATTCGTCTTCATCCAAGCCAACAGGGCGTCGGGCCATTGACCCACACCCGGCTCACCGGCAGCCAAGCCGACGCCGTGCGGGCCGTTCTGGTAGACATGGAGTTCCGCCGGGACATCGTGCTTCACACAGCCTGCATAATAGGCCAGGGCGTTTTCAACGCGGACCCCCTTGTCCTCATTCGTATAGAAGAGAAACGCGGGCGGGGTCTGGCCATTCACTGGCGTGTCGTTCGACAGATTCTCCAGCAGTTCCGCACTATCGGCTTTGTCTCCGAGCAGGTTCTTCGCCGAACCCCGGTGGGCGAATTCCGCTTTGAGGCCGATCACCGGGTCGCACAGCACCGAAAAATCCGGCCGACAGCTGACTCGCTCAATCGGGTCTTGAGCATCCGCTTGTCCTGCGTCGAAGTGCGTCGAAACGGTCGAGGCGAGATGCCCCCCCGCCGAGAACCCCATCACCCCAATACGAGTCGGCGAGAGCTTTAGCATTGTGGCGTTCGCCCGCACGTGAAGAATTGCCCGCTGAGCATCGTTGAGTGGGGCCGGGTGGCGGTACTTCGGATGCAGCCGGTACTGAAGTACAATCCCTGTGACGCCGTGCTCGTTCAACCACTGAGCGACCTGCGATCCCTCGTGGTCATACGCCAAGATGGCATACGCCCCTCCCGGGCACATGACGACCGACGCTCCATTCGATTTTTCCGCCGGCGGAGCATAGATCCGGATACTCGGCCGGTCCGATTCTTCGGTCCCTGGGGCTCCAGGTGCCCCCTCAGGCCAGAGGAGAATCGCCTCCGGACCCAGTGCATAGACCGAGGCACCGAAGCTGGCCACAAACATCGCGCAGAGGAGTGCCGACTCGAGACGCAAAGAGTTCTTCATGGGGGCCTCGTCGAGATGTCGGGGTCTGCCGCTGCGATTCCCGGGAACTCCTTTTATGAGGAATCGCCGACCCATACATCATGGCACAGCCGGAGGAAGTTGGCGAATGAACGGAGAGGGCATTCGCGCTTGAGGGCAATCCGAGAGAACGCAACGGCACCCGCTGACCGAAGCTCTGCATGCAGGACGCAAGGAGTTTGCCACCCGCGAGCCGGGTGGAGATGGAGAATCCGTATGACTCAGGGGGTGACTCGAGGGAATTTCGCCGACATGTGCGGTTCCGCGAATCGGCGTTCGGGAGTGCGCGACGCACCCTGTGATTGTCGGCGGACTCTCCGAGTCCGGTGTCTTCGCGTGGCCCTTTGCACACGGTTGCGAGTAGGGCAGCACTAGAAAATGGGACACCGAGTGCTCGTGAGTCCGGTCGTTTTGCAAGGGTAAATACACTGGACACGCAGAGTCCGGCGACTGTATGCAAAGGGCGTCTCGCACTCGACGCTCAGCCTCGGAATTTGAACCTTGACTCCGGACGCAACCAACTCTGAGGCTGCGCACGGCAAGCGCCGCATGCCTCGAACCACACCCCCAGTCAGTGAGGAATCACGACTTGGTAATCAGAACAGGTTGGTGAAACAATATGGAAAGTGCTGGCAGTGAAGCGGCTCATCCCCAATTGTGACCACTTTCCAAGACTTTCGT
>Ga0105047_10010370_pt1 | contig 15238 bp, 22 predicted proteins | sample MAT04_FD_78384 | JGI IMG/M metagenome (GOLD analysis project Ga0105047, IMG submission 78384) | Freshwater microbial communities from Lake Fryxell liftoff mats and glacier meltwater in Antarctica - MAT-04 (megahit assembly) | ecosystem: Environmental > Aquatic > Freshwater > Ice > Liftoff... | reverse complement strand
GAAGGTCAGACGGCCGGCTGTGTCGCCATGAATCTTCATTGCGTAAACCGCCTGCGCTCGCACCGGTTCCCGCCATCCGCCGAGGCTTTGCAGCCATTCGACGTTGCCCGGGCTGTAAGCATAGATGCGGCTGTCCCAGACGCTATCCGGGCCGATTGGGGCGGGCGGCTGTGGCTCGACCAGGGCGACGCTATGCGGCCCGTTTTTTAATGCACTGGCCAGTGCGGCGCCGTTGAGGCCGCCGCCGAGAATGACAATATCGAAGTGATCGGACACGTTGGATAGATTTAACAAGGATTGAACAAGGGGCCCGCATCGTGACTGAGGATGCGGGCGAGTTCAACCCGCGTGATGCGTCGAGCCGAGGTTATCATCACCCCGACTGGGGGATTGATATGGAAATCGTGTTTGCGGCGCTTGCCGGTCTGGCGCTCGGGCTGTTGTTCCTGTTCTGGCAGCGTGGCCGCTGGCTGGCGGATACGGCGCAATTGCGCGAACAGGTTGCCGGTTTGAAGTTGCAAATTGAACGGCAACTGGAACAGGAGCGGCGCAGCGGCGAAGAGCGGCGGTTATTGGTCGCGGCAGCGGAAACGCAATTGGCGGATGCGTTCAATGCCTTGTCGGCAAAAGCGTTGGCACGCAACAACCAGGCGTTTCTTGATCTGGCGACGCAGAATCTGGCGCTGTTCCAGGAAACTGCAAAAGGCGATCTGGCCGCCCGGCAGCAAGCGGTCGCCGGCTTGGTGAAGCCGTTGTCGGAGGAGTTGGCCAAGCTGGCCGGACAGACCCAGGCGCTGGAAAAGGCGCGCGCGGAAAGTTATGGCCAACTTAGCGAGCAGGTAAAAAACTTGTTCGGCGCGCAGCAGGAATTGAAGCAGGAAACCGGTCGCCTGGTTTCCGCGCTGCGTCGGCCCGAGGTGCGCGGTCGCTGGGGCGAGGTGCAGTTGAAGCGGGTGGTCGAGATGGCCGGCATGCTGGAACACTGCGATTTCTACGAGCAGGAAAGCAGTGGTGATGGCCGTCGGCCGGACATGCTGGTGCGTCTGCCCGGCGGCAAGACGCTGGTGCTCGACTCGAAAGCGCCGGTGTCGGCCTATCTGGAGGCGGTGGAGGCAGAACACGAAGACGCGCGCGGCCGTGCGTTGGCGCGTTTTGTGCAACATGTGCGCACGCATATCCAGCAATTGGCTGGCAAGAGCTACTGGGATCAGTTCGAGCAGTCACCGGAGTTTGTCGTGATGTTCCTGCCCGGTGAGGCATTTTTCAGCGCGGCCTTGCAGCAAGACCCGGAGTTGATTGAATACGCCAGCGCGCAAAAAGTGATTCTGGCGACGCCGACCACGCTGCTGGCCTTGCTGAAGGCGGTGTATTACGGCTGGCGTCAGGAAGCGCTGGCCGAGAATGCGCGTCAGGTCAGCCAGCTTGGCGCATTGTTGTATGAGCGTTTAGCGAAGCTGGGCGAACACTGGAACAGCGTCGGCAAGAACCTGGGCCAGGCGGTGAAGGCCTACAACGACGCCACCGGTTCGTTGGAAACGCGGGTGCTGGTGACGGCGCGCAAGTTCGAGGAGTTGCAGGTGGCGCCGGAAGGCAAATCATTGGCCGAATGCGTGACGCTGGATCAGGCAACGCGTGTTTTGCAGGCGCCGGAACTGACCACCGAAGCCCGGGTTTCAGACTGAGCATGGGTTCCGCCTGGATGCTCCTCGCCGGGGCTTGTTTCGCGCTGATGGGCGTCTTCGTCAAACTCGGGGTGGCCTGGTTTTCCAGTCATGAAATGGTGTTCTACCGTTCGCTGGTGGGTTTGCTGCTGATGCTGGGTGGCATGTTGTTGCATCAAGCGCTGCATCAGGGGTTGCGCGGAAATTTAGCGATTCTTGGTGCGCATACCGGCCTGCAGATTCGTCGCGGCCTGATCGGTTTTGTCGCCTTGGTGACTTTTTTTTACGCCCTGGCGCGATTGCCGCTGGCGGTGGCGATGACGCTGAATTACACCTCGCCGCTGTTTCTCGCGCTGCTGATGCCCTGGCAACTGGGCGAGCGCCCAAGGCCGGCGCAATATGTCACGGTGGCAGCCGGATTTGTCGGTGTTCTCATGTTGCTAAGGCCTTGGCAAACACCGGCGAGCGATCTGGTCGCCGGCCTGGTTGGCCTGTTCTCCGGCGTCATGGCCGCGTTTGCTTACATCCATGTGCGCAAACTGGGGCGCTTGCATGAGCCGGAATGGCGCACGGTGTTCTGGTTTGCACTGGTCTGCGGCCTTGGCGCCAGCGTGCTGGCCAGCCTCGACGGCGGCTGGCATCCGGTGATCAATCTGGATCAGGTCGGCTTGATTCTTGCGCTCGGCGTTTTCGCCACCCTCGGCCAGCTGGCGATGACGCGCGCCTATCGCACCGGCCAAACGGTGGTGGTGGCCAGTTTTGCCTACAGCACGGTGGTCTTTGCCAGCATCCTTGATGTTCTGGTCTTCGCTGTGGAAATGCCGATAATGGCGTGGATGGGTATCGCAATGACCGTGCTGGCAGGCGTGCTGGCTGCACAACTCAATGAAAGGACCGCGCAATGATCGCCATCAACACTCGGGAAAATCTGATATCCGCTTCGGTCATGGGCGAATTTACGCTGGCCGACTACCGGGATTTCGAGCAGAACGTCGAGCACAGCATCACCTTCGAGGGTGGCGTCAACCTGCTCCTCGACCTGCGCGACATGACGGGCTACACGCTGGATGTGGTGTGGGAGGAAATCCGTTTTTCACGCGAGCATCGCTACGATTTCCGCAAAATTGCGGTGGTCACCAGCGACGAGTGGATGATCTGGATATCCTGGCTGAATCGCCTGTTCGTCGATGCCGAGTTGCGCGTGTTCGACGATCCGAGCATGGCGTTGGAGTGGTTGGAAGAGGAATGAACATCGTGGACGCTGCCGCCGAGGCTTGAACGGCAGATTGCCGTTCAAGCGATATTCAGTTTGCGCTGGCTGGCTCTTCGATAATTTCGAAGTCGTGCGTCATTTCGGCGGTCTTGCCCAGGATGATGCTGGCCGAACAGTATTTTTCCGCAGACAGTTTGATCGCCCGGTCGACGATTTCCGGCTTCAGATTGCGCCCGCGCACGGTGAAGTGCATGTGGATTTTGGTGAACACCTTGGGATGATCGGTCGCCCGCTCGGCGCTGACTTCCACCTCGCAGCCGGTCACGTCCTGACGGCTTTTCTGCATGATCATGACTACATCCACCGAAGTGCAGCCGCCGGCGCCCATCAGCAGCATTTCCATCGGCCGCGGCCCCATGTTGCGGCCGCCAATATCGGGTGAGCCATCCATGATCATGGCGTGGCCACTTTCCGATTCAGCCATGAAGCAGACGTTTTCAACCCATTTGACGCGCGATTTCATCATTTTTCCTCAATGGTTTAGTGACGGATACGGTACCAGAGCAGGCCTAGCCATTCATGCAAGGCGAGCCAACTTTCATGCAGGGCTTTGCCGTTGGGGAGGAAATCGAGCGGATCCAGCGGCTGGAGTAGCGAATATCCGGTTCCGGCCGGAATGACCTTGAAACCCAACATCTCGAATTCCGGAATGGCGCGCGCCAGATGCCAGGCGTTGGTCACCAGATAGATGCGTTCAATGCCTTCCGGTTTCAACAAATGCGCCGAATAGCGCGCATTTTCACGCGTATTGAAGGAAGCGGATTCCACCCAACCCACGCGCTTGACGCCAAATTCAAGGATCAGGCTGTCGCGCATGATTTCCGCCTCTGGCTTGCCGCCTATCGGCGCGCCGCCGGTGACCAGAATCGGCTTGCCCAGTCGCTTCGCCAGCCAGGCGCCATAACGCACACGTTCCAGTGTGAAGCGGCCAAGCGTGTCGCCGCCGTATTCGATCGAATCCTTGATGCTGCCTCCTGCCAAAATGACGATGGCGTCAGCTTCCTTGCCAGTCAGCGCGGTTGGGGCTGGTTTCAGACTGTCAAGCAGGAAGCTGGCAATCCAGGGTGTGGACAATAGCCAGATCATGATCAGACTGATGGCGATCAGGCCACGTCCGAGGGCGCGGTGCCGCTTCAGCATGGCCAGTCCGATCAATCCGAGGATCAGGAGGGATATCGGCGGCAACAGCAAGCCGGCGATCAGATTGGTCATGAGCCAGGAGGTAGACATGGGATGATTATCCCGATTTTTCTATCGCCATCCCTGCCGTTTGTATTTTGGCGACAAGCCGCGTTTGACAGGGTGAAGCAAGCACCATAAAATCCACGGCTCTTCTGAAGTCCCCATTTTGGATCGCAACATGAAAACCTTCTCCGCCAAGCCCCACGAGGTCCAGCACGGCTGGTATCTGGTGGACGGCACTGACAAAGTGCTCGGCCGTATGGCCTCCGAGATCGCCCGTCGCTTGCGTGGCAAGCACAAGGCCATCTTTACTCCCCATGTGGATACCGGTGATTACATCGTCGTGGTAAACGTCGACAAAATCCGTGTGACCGGCAACAAGGCGGAGGGCAAGACGTATTACCGCCATACCGGTTATCCCGGTGGCATCAAGGAAACCAACTTCTCCAAGATGCAGGACCGTTTCCCCGGTCGCGCCCTCGAGAAGGCGGTCAAGGGCATGCTGCCCAAAGGTCCTTTGGGCTATGCGATGATCAAGAAGCTCAAGGTCTACGCTGGCGCTGAGCATCCGCACGCCGCGCAGCAACCGCAAACTCTGGAAATCTGAGGATCCCGACCATGATCGGTAATTACTACTACGGCACCGGCCGTCGCAAAAGTTCTGTGGCGCGCGTTTTCATCAAAGCGGGTTCCGGCAACATCGTTGTCAATGGCAAGCCGGTTGACCAATATTTTTCACGTGAAACTGGCCGCATGATCGTGCGTCAGCCTCTGGTTTTGACCGAGCGTGTCGCAAACTTCGACATCATGGTCAATGTCAACGGCGGTGGTGAAACCGGCCAGGCCGGCGCGGTTCGCCACGGCATCACGCGGGCACTGATCGAATATGATTCAGGCCTCAAGAGCGAACTCAAGAAGGCTGGTTTTGTGACCCGTGACGCGCGTGAAGTCGAACGTAAGAAAGTCGGCTTCCACAAGGCTCGTCGGCGCAAGCAGTTCTCCAAGCGCTGATCGATGGTTCAGGTTTTCAAGAAGCCGCCTTTTCAGGCGGCTTTTTGTTTTCTTCAAGGAGAGATTGGATGATCAAGGTAGGTATCGTCGGTGGCACGGGTTATACCGGTGTCGAGCTTCTCAGGCTTCTGGCGCAACATCCCGAGGTCGAATTGACCGCCATCACCTCGCGCAAAGAGTCGGGGATGCTGGTAGCGGAAATGTTCCCTTCATTGCGTGGCCGGGTTTCTCTGGCGTTTTCGACGCCGGATGAGGCGCCCCTCAAGTCTTGTGATGTGGTGTTCTTTGCGACCCCGAACGGGGTTGCCATGCAACAGACGCGTGAGTTGCTGGATGCTGGCGTGAAAGTCATCGACCTGGCGGCGGACTTCCGTATTCAGGATGTCGCAGAGTGGTCGAAGTGGTACGGCATGGAACATGCCTGCCCGGACCTGGTGGCGGAAGCGGTGTATGGCTTGCCGGAACTCAACCGGGAGAAGATCAAAAACGCACGATTGATCGCCAATCCGGGTTGCTACCCAACTGCAGTGCAGCTTGGCTTCCTGCCGTTGGTAGAAGCGGGGGTGATTGATACAAGCTGGATGGTTGCCGACTGTAAATCCGGTGTTTCAGGTGCTGGGCGCAAGGCCGAGATCGGCGCTTTGTTTGCTGAAGCATCAGATTCCTTTAAAGCCTATGCGGTACCGGGGCATCGCCATTTGCCGGAGATTCGGCAAGGCGTGGCGCGCATGGCCGGACGTGAAGTCGGTTTGACTTTCGTGCCACACTTGACGCCGTTGATTCGCGGTATCCAGGCCACGCTGTATGCCAAGCTGAACAAGGATGTCGATTTGCAGGCCTTGTTCGAAGCGCGTTATGCCAACGAATATTTTGTTGACGTGATGCCCGCCAAGTCGCATCCGGAAACCCGCTTTGTGCGCGCTTCCAACATCTGCCGGATCGCCGTGCACCGGCCGCAGGGCAGCCTGGCGGGTGACCACACCGTGGTCGTGCTGTCGGTGATCGACAACCTGGTCAAGGGCGCTGCTGGCCAGGCGGTGCAGAACATGAATATCCTGTTTGATCTGCCGGAAACCACGGCGCTTATGCAGATTCCGGTAATGCCTTGATTTTTTTGCGTGAATCCCCACCTACGGCGTGGTTGACGATGCCTCTTCCGGCGCCAATAATGCCCTGCATACTGACTTGAACTGAAAGGAACACCCTATGAATGCCGCTACCGAAATGAGCCCCTTCAACTTTACCGACAGCGCTGCCAACAAGGTCAAGGCGTTGATTGAGGAAGAAGGCAATCCCGAATTGAAATTGCGTGTTTTTGTGACCGGTGGTGGTTGTTCCGGTTTCCAGTACGGCTTCACCTTCGATGAAGTCACCAACGAAGACGACATGATCCTGGAAAAGAATGGCGTCACGTTGCTGGTCGATCCGATGAGCATGCAGTACATGATGGGCGCTGAAGTCGATTACACCGAAGGCCTGGAAGGCGCCCAGTTCGTGATCAAGAATCCGAATGCGCAATCCACCTGTGGTTGCGGTTCTTCTTTCTCGGTCTGAACTTTTCGACCATTCATCTGGGCGGCGTAAGCCGCCCTTTTCATTTGATCGGTGGAGATCGCGATGGCGGAAAAATTTACCCAGGTGGCGTGTCCGACTTGCGGTAAGGCGGTGGCTTGGCGGCCAGAAAATGCGTTTCGACCTTTTTGCGGCGAACGTTGCAAGATGATTGATCTGGGTGCCTGGGCAAATGAGTCGTACAAGGTGCCGACCGAGCACGGCACATTTGAAGAAGATATCGAGCGGCCTCTGTAACTTCGGGGCCGCTCCTGCATGTTCAGCGTTTGAAGGTCTGCACGCCTTCTTGCGTGCCCATCAAGCAGACATCGGCGCCACGGCGAGCGAACAATCCAACGGTGACGACACCGACGATCTGGTTGATTTCGGTTTCCATCGCCACCGGGTCGAGAATGCTCATGCCATGCACGTCGAGGATCACGTTGCCGTTATCGGTAGTGAAGCCGCTGCGCAAAACCGGGTTGCCGCCCAGTTTGACCAGTTGGCGTGCGACATAAGAGCGCGCCATCGGGATGACTTCGACCGGTAGCGGAAATTTCCCCATCACATCAACCAGTTTGGTCTGGTCGATGATGCAGACAAATTTCTTGGCGCAGGCCGCAACGATTTTCTCCCGTGTCAGCGCGCCGCCGCCGCCCTTGATCATCGCCATGTGGCGGGTGATTTCATCGGCGCCATCGACATAGACTTCCATTTCACCGGCTTCATTCAGGTCGATCACGCGGATGCCTACTTTCTTCAGTCGATCGGCGGTGGCAAGCGACGAGGCGACGGCGGCATCGATGCGCCCCTTGATGTCGGCCAGCGCATCGATGAAAAAGTTGGCGGTTGATCCGGTGCCGACGCCGATGATGCCGGCGGGAACGTATTCGATCGCGGCACGCGCGGTGGCTTGTTTCATTTCGTCTTGGGTCAGCATGATGTGGTTCTCTTCTCTTGTTAGTGGTTTGAAGTTCGCTAAATAGGCTTGAGAATAGCGAGCTTTCGCGGCCTCATCAAACACCATGTTCATCTATTCACTGCAACCACGGCGGACTTCATGACCGATTATCTCGAGCGCATCCTTCTCGCCCGGGTTTATGACGTGGCGATCGAATCTCCGCTGGATATCGCGACCAATCTTTCGCGCCGTCTGGGCAATACGATCATGCTCAAGCGTGAGGACATGCAGCCGGTTTTTTCCTTCAAGCTGCGTGGTGCGTACAACAAAATGGCGGGTTTGACGCAAGCCCAACTCAATCAGGGCGTGGTTGCCGCGAGTGCCGGCAACCATGCCCAGGGTGTCGCCCTGGCGTCGCAGGTGCTGGGGTGCGATGCCACCATCGTGATGCCGGCGACTACGCCGGTGATCAAGATCGATGCCGTAGCAAAGCGGGGTGCAAAGGTGGTTTTGCACGGTGACTCTTATGACGATGCCTACAAGCGCGGCATGGAAATCGCCCGAGCGGAAAACAAGGTGTTTGTGCATCCGTATGACGATCCGGAAGTCATTGCCGGCCAGGGCACCATCGGCATGGAGGTGCTGCGTCAGTCGCGTAACCCGATCGATGCGATTTTTGTGCCGGTTGGCGGCGGTGGTTTGATCGCCGGCATTGGCGCCTACATCAAGCGTTTGCGGCCGGAAATCAAAATTATCGGAGTCGAGCCGGAGGACGCGGATGCAATGGCGCGCAGCCTGTGCAAGAAGGAGCGAATCACCTTGCCGCAGGTAGGAATCTTTGCCGATGGCGTGGCGGTGAAGCAGGTTGGCGAGGAAACCTTCCGTCTCTGCCAGCTCTATGTCGATGAAATCATCCGCGTCAGCAACGACGCGATTTGCGCCGCGATCAAGGATGTCTTTGAAGATACGCGCTCCATTCTGGAACCGGCTGGTGCGCTCGGTGTGGCGGGTGCCAAGGTTTGGGCTGAGCGAGAGAAGGTCGTTGGCAAGACCCTGGTGGCCATTGCCAGTGGCGCCAATATGAATTTTGACCGCCTTGGTTTCGTTGCCGAGCGGGCTGAACTGGGCGAAAAGCGTGAAGCAGTGCTTGCCGTCACCATTCCGGAAGAACCGGGCAGTTTCAAGACTTTCTGCGCGTTGCTGGGCGCTCGAGCCATCACCGAGTTCAATTACCGGTTTGCCGATGCCAACGAAGCGCACATTTTCGTGGGTGTGCAAGTGCCTGATCGAGCAGAAGTCGACAAGTTGATATCGGACCTGACGACGCATTCGTTACCTGTGCTGGATTTATCCGATAACGAAATGGCAAAGCTGCATATCCGCCATCTTGTTGGCGGCCGTGCGCCGCACGCGGAGAACGAAGTGCTTTATCGCTTCGAGTTTCCGGAACGTCCGGGTGCATTGATGAAATTCCTCAACAGCATGAGCCATGCCTGGAATATCAGCCTGTTCCATTACCGCAACCATGGCGCGGACTACGGACGTGTGCTGGCAGGCATTCAGGTTTCGCCAGAGCAGAAAGAGGAGTTTCAGTTGTTTCTGGATGACCTCGGTTATCGCTACTGGAATGAATCACGTAACCCGGCTTACAACTTGTTCCTGAAGTAACAAAAACGGCCCCCGGCCATGCAGGCCGGAGGCCGTAATGAGGTTTTTAGCGGGTTTGCGAAACCAGAAGTTTCCGCTTGTTGCATGCTTCGCAATAGCGCGCCAGGAGCGCTTCTGCTTCGGCGGGCGGCAACACTGAAGCCATGGTGGTAATCATTTCAACATAAGTGCCGTCACCGCTGGCCTTGCAGGGGGCGATATTCAACACGTCCAAGGTGTCGATTTGAGTTGACTCAGCGGCTTGAATGCCGCTCGTGCCAAGGCTCATCACCAGCAACATGCCGGCAACTACAGATTTACGATCTTTCATGGTCCTGCTCCTTTGGGGTCCAAAAATATATAAGAAAACGCTAATATGGTTGAATGGTATAGGGTAAACGCTTAGGCAAAAACATTTATATTGACAGGGCTGTGACGGATTTTGGACTTGTTGCAATAGCGAAACAGGTCAAGCGCGCGATCCGCCATCACACCATCCATCAAATTGCGTCGTTTCCCTCCGCTTCAACCGGCGGAATGGTTTTATGGCAGGAACAACGCACCGAGCTGGGCTCCTGGTGCGAATGCCGGATTTCATGCATACGGGTTTTGCAACTTGCTTCGTTATCAAAGTACTCGGCTTTACCTGTGATAGTCGGCGCGTCAGGCGAGAGTGAAAGGAAAGATAGAAGAACCAGACTTTTCATGATCCATATCCATTAGATAATTTAATGATCATATATAAGCACATGATGATTGACGTGGTGATGAAAAGACCGGATACCTTGTTGCATCTGAGTTATGCCGTGGCGTTTTCGCTATAGTCTTAAAGATAGCTCAGTCAGCCCTACAAGGAATTGATGATGGCTGCAGCCTGTCGTCGGTACGGAAGGCTAGATATCAAGATGCTCACAGCCTTGTCGCTGGTACCAGTTCGATGTCGTGAGTCCGACGGCAGAATCAAGGATCAAGTTAAAGATGCACGGTGACGAATGGATTGCTGTATTGCAATATTACAAAGCACTTATGCACACAATCGACGTTGACATCGAAAACATTCAAGGGTAGGACAATGCCAGCTAGAGATGTTTGTAACTCTCTGTTTTTATGGATGTAATTGTCTGCATAAAAATTGCACCCTGAATCTAACCCCCCGTTTTGTAAGCTTTTTTCTGGGTTCAGGGAGGTTTGTCAACATAGTTATCCACAGGTGTGGTGGACAACTGAAAAGGCCGTTCTGGATGAGTAGCATCGTACATTTTGCTTCCACAATATTTTAAGTGTCGGGTCCAAGTTCGGCTCATCAAGCTGGGTTTGCGCCAATCCAGAGCGGGCTTGCTGGTTGCCGTTTTTGGGTGTCGCTTGATAGCGCCTTCATCTGGTTGGCTGAAATTGGGTTGGCGGCATAGCTCGATGCGCAGCGACGACGAAATCCGCAGTCAATTGATTGGAATGGGTCCAGAGTGTTTGCAGGAATATTACTGAATGCTAATGTTCTCTCGTTTTGCATTTGATCGTTGATCTGCCATGCGTCGAGCCGTTGTTCTGTTTGCCGAAGTTCTGTTGGGTCTGTTTTTGTCGACTGCGCCGGTTCGGGCGGATTTCGACTCTGGCCTGATGGCGTATGCCAGTGGTGATTTTGATACCGCCGCGCGTGAATTTTCCGTGTTGGCGAAGAGTGGCGACAAGGAAGGTCAATACTACATGGGGCTTCTTTATGAAGAAGGACAAGGCGTCCCGCAACGATTTGATAACGCTGAAAAGTGCTACAAAAAAGCGGCCCAGCAAGACTATCTCGATGCTTATTTCGCTCTCGGAGAGATGTATTTGCATCGACCGGGAGACAAAAAGGATCGGGTTTCCGCTTATTACTGGCTTGAAATGGCGGCAAAACATGGTCATCCGCGAGGCATGGACGAGTTTCTTCGCAACCAGAAGGCGATGACTCCGGAACAGATCAGCCTGGCCAAAAAAGCGGCCAAGAATCAGCCATGAATCTGCCGTGATTCTGCCGTGAACGGCAGCCCGTTTTTCTGCAAGCCGGCGCCATGACTGCAGCTGCGGCACAAGCTCTTTGCCCATGTGGTTCGGGCAAGATATTTCCGGATTGCTGCCAGCCTTTTTTGCAGGCAGTCAGTCTGACAGCGAGCGCGGAAGCATTGATGCGTTCGCGTTATACGGCCTACGTGCTGAGAGACGCCCCATATTTATTGGCCACCTGGCATCCGGATACACGTCCGGAAAGTCTGGACTTCGATCAGGAGCCGCCGCAGTGGCTCGGCTTGGCGATCAAGCGTCATCTACAAATTGATGCAAGCCACGCCGAGGTCGAGTTTGTCGCGCGTTACAAGATCAATGGGCGAGGATTTCGCATGCGAGAAACCAGTCGCTTTGAACGTATTGACGGCCGCTGGCTGTATCTGGATGGTGATCTCTCCCCGTCTGAATAAGTCGCATGGTGGGCAAGCAGGCCGACTTTATACTATCGGCATGATGGTTGGAATTTCCTCAAACAGGGATGTGGGTTGGCTGCGCCAGCCGATTGCGCTTGGATTGCTGATCTCGGCCGGGTTTCATTTGATTTTTCTTGTTCTGTTTCAGGTCACGCCGGCCAGCAGCGGGCGTCAAGTTGTCGTGATCAATGCGCGCATGCAAACGCTCGCATCGCAGCCTGAGCTGAACCAGGATGCCTTGATCGAACCGCTTGCCGAGTCTGAACTGGACGCATCGGAGAAGATGATGTTGGCGGTGTCGCCGACAAGCCCAAACCCAAGCCCAAGCCCGGCTGATAGAGTCCCGACGAGTCAGCCCGAGCCGGAAGTGAAGCAGGATGTAAAGCAAGGGTCGAAACAAGAACCAGCGTCCGCAACGCCACTTGTTTCGGTAAACAATAGTGATGCGTCAGCAGGGCGCACAGAAAAACCACAGCCCACTGCATCAGCGGAAGTCACGCGCGGGACGCAGCAAGACACGGGTTTGCCGAGTTTGCCGATGGGTATCGATACCCAATGGTACTTGGCGCGTCAGGTCGACAAACAGCCGAAAGCGATTGGTTTGATTGAACCGGTTTATCCTGAAGAGGCGAAACGACGCGATATCGAAGGCACGCTGAAGCTGATGCTGAAAATCGATGAAATTGGGCGTGTGCTATCGGCGGAAGTTGTCGAGGCAACACCGCCGGGCGTATTTGACGCGGCAGCGCTGACGGCGTTTCGGGATGCGCGATTCACCCCGGCGATGAAAGATGGCCGGTTGGTCCGCTATCAGGCCTACATTCGGGTCGATTTCAAGCTGGAAGATTGACGCTGAAACCTGATCTAAACGTACGAATCAAGGTGTGATCAGCGGGAAGTCACGCGGCAACAGAACCCACATGCGGCCCTTCTGTTTCATCGCCCCTGCCTTTTTGCCGGCTTCATCGCCGAATCCCCAGAAGAAATCGGCGCGAACATTGCCGCGTATGGCGCCGCCGGTGTCCTGCGCCAGCATCAATCGGTTCAATGTTTCGCTCGAATTGGGGCGGCTGGTGGCCAGCCAGACCGGTGCGCCCAGTGGCATGCCGCGCGGGTCGATGGCGATGCTGCGTTCGGCCGTGAGCGGCACTCCCAAGGCGCCGAGTGGGCCGCTGAGGTGGTTCGGTAGTTCGCGGAAAAAAACATAACTTGGATTCGCATTCAGCAGTTCCGGCAAACGCGCTGAATTCTGCCGTCCCCAATCCTTGATCCCCTGCATCGAAGCTTTGTCGAGCGTGAGTTCGCCTTTGTCGATCAGCCATTTGCCGATCGAGCGATACGGGTGGCCATTCTGATCAGCGTAACCAATGCGCGCGGTGTCGCCATTTTCGAGTTGTACGCGGCCCGAGCCTTGAACCTGCAGAAAAAATAATTCCACTGCATCATCAACCCAGACCAGTTCTTTGCCGCGCATTGGTGCTGAACCGGCTTCAATTTCAGCGCGGCTGAAATACGGCACTACCTTGTTGCCTTGCAAACGGCCACGCAAGCGCAAGTTTTTCAATTCCGGGTAAAGGCTGGCGAGATCAACCACCAGCAGGTCTTCTGGCGCAGCGTAGATCGGGAAGCGGTATTTGGCGGTTGGGAAGCGACTGCCGCGCAGCAGGGGCTCGTAATAGCCGGTGACCAGGCCTTCGATACCGTTCTCGGCCTGGTGGATTTGCCAAGGTGAAAAATGCTGTTCGAAAAACGCTCGGATACTCGCGGCATCCGGTGTTGCGGGGAGCTGTATTGCGGCTTGGCAAACGCCAGTCCAGGCCGGATTGCTTCTCAAGCCGCGACAGGATTGATGTAATGCCGGCCATGCTGGCGTCATGTCGTCGTCACGCCAGCCGGGCAAATGTGTCCATTCCGCCGGCTTCAACCAGGGCATGGCGATGGGGACCGATTTGCCTGGCTCCGGCAAAACCGGGGCCGGCAGTTTGATCGGCTCGATCACGGCAGGCAGATGCGGCGCGGTTTCGGGTGGTGGAGCAGGGCGGACTTCCGGCGCAGCGACCGCAGGTGGTGCGGTCTCGACAGGTACTGGTTTGACCGGCTTGACAGGTTCCAGCGGCGCGCCCGGCTTCGTTTCAAACAGGCTGCAACCGGTGCCCAACATGGCGATCAAGCCAATCAAAAAATAAACGCGCATGGAGACTCTGTTGACAAAAAAGCAGAAAAAAACAGAAAAAAAGGACTGAGTTAATCAGTCAAAAAGACCACAACCAGGCCGGCATGCAGGCAAGGCGGAACAAGCTCAATGCAGAACGCGGGGTACCGAGAGAATGAACTCCGGAATCTCCGCTTCAAACGGATTGCCATCTTCAGCGACCATCTGGTAGCTGCCTTTCATCGCGCCGACCGGGGTCGATACTGCGGTGCCGCTGGTGTATTCGAAGCTGTCGCCGGGTTTCAGCAGGGGTTGCTCGCCGACCACGCCCAGGCCACGGACTTCCTGCACTTTCTGGTGCGCATCAATGATTTGCCAGTGGCGAGAAATCAATTGCGCGGCTATCTGGCCGGTGTTGGAAATGGTGATCGTGTAGGAAAAAACATAGCGCTCGGCGGCCTCATCTGATTGCTCAGGGATGAAGAGAGTCCTGGCGGTGACGGTGATATGGTATTTCCTGGTTTCGGCCATGGTGTGCGGCGAGGTGCGGGGAGAGGTGGCGATTGCACACGAATCGCTTCGGACTGTCCAGACTGCCCTATATTCCAGGCGGCCTTCGGCGGGTAATATCACGGTTTTAACTAGCCGGGAAATTGTCATGGCCGATTATCAGATTGCTCCTTCCATCCTTTCCGCCAACTTCGCCAAGTTGGGTGAGGAAGTCGATAAAGTCCTCGCCGCAGGCGCCGACATCGTTCACTTCGACGTAATGGATAACCACTATGTCCCCAATCTGACCATTGGCCCCTTGGTCTGCGAGGCCCTGCGCAAGCATGGTGTCACCGCACCGATCGACGTGCATCTGATGGTCAAGCCGGTGGACCGCATCATTCCCGACTTCGCCAAGGCCGGCGCTACCTACATCACCTTCCACCCGGAAGCATCCGAGCATGTCGATCGCACCATCGGCCTGATCAAGGAAAGCGGCTGCAAGGCCGGCCTGGTATTCAACCCGGCGACGCCGCTGGATATCCTGGAATACATGCTTCCCAAGCTCGACATGGTGTTGCTGATGTCGGTCAACCCCGGTTTCGGCGGCCAGAAGTTCATCCCCTACGTGCTCGACAAGGCGCGCAAGGTGCGCGCGATGATCGACGCCGGCGGCTATAACTGCCGTCTCGAAATCGACGGCGGTGTCGGCCCGGCCAACATCTGCGAAGTCGCCAAGGCCGGTGTCGATACCTTTGTCGCGGGTTCCGCCATTTTCGGCGCTGCCAAGGACACCGACCCGAATCGTTACGACAGCGTGGTCGCTGCGCTGCGCGCGGAATTGGCCAAGGCCTGAAACCCGTGAGCGGGAAGTGGTGAGCAGTTAGCGGAAACCCCGCGTTCTCACCGCTCACCGCT
>Ga0105047_10010369_pt1 | contig 15239 bp, 15 predicted proteins | sample MAT04_FD_78384 | JGI IMG/M metagenome (GOLD analysis project Ga0105047, IMG submission 78384) | Freshwater microbial communities from Lake Fryxell liftoff mats and glacier meltwater in Antarctica - MAT-04 (megahit assembly) | ecosystem: Environmental > Aquatic > Freshwater > Ice > Liftoff... | reverse complement strand
TGGAGAACGGATGGCTCGAGATGTCTCAGATGGTTTCACTCGCCGATGTCGTCGCCGGTTCGAGATCCATACCTTCACACGATGAGGCCAGGGACATCTCGACCTTCAAATCGGTCGGCACAGCGCTTCAGGACCTTGCTCTCGCACGAATGCTTCACCTGACGAAGTCCGACCACACAGAGATCACCGACCTCGGTGAGCTCGCTGGTCTGAAAGGCAACGACTGACATGACCGATCGCACGCACACGGGTGTCCTGAAACGTTGTCACGACATCGATTTCGAAGTGCTCTGCGGTTACGCAGGTTCGGAACTCCTGATCGGAGGAGACTGGCGTACGGCGAGTGACGGGGCCACGTTTGACGTCACCGATCCGGCGACCGGTTCGACCATTGCGTCGGTCTCGAACGCAACCACCGACGATGCGGTCGCTGCCGCCGACGCTGCGACGGCTGCGGGCCCAGAGATGGCAGCGATGTCGCCAAGGATGCGGGCCATGCTCTTGCAGTCGGCCTTCGAGACCGTCAACGACCATCGCGACATCCTGGTCCAATTGATGAGCCTGGAGATGGGTAGGAGCTTGTCGGAGTCTCAGGGCGAACTGAACTATGGAGCGGAGTTCCTCCGATGGTTCGCCGGTGAGGCCGAACGCCTGCAAGGAGACAGCCGCATATCACCTGACGGGACAAACAGGGTGATGGTCACCGCCCAACCCGTCGGTCCGTCGATCCTCGTCACACCCTGGAACTTTCCATTGGCCATGCTCACGAGAAAGCTCGCCCCAGCCTGGGCTGCGGGTTGCACCGCGATTGCCAAGCCAGCACCGGAGACTCCCCTCACTGCGCTCTATTTCGCCCGGTTGATGGACGAACTCGACGCGCCGGACGGCGCCTTCAACGTCGTTACCACGACCCGCGCCCCCGAGGTCGTAGCGACGCTGATCGACCACCCGGGCACCCGCAAGATCAGCTTCACCGGGTCGACCGCAGTCGGGCGTCTTCTCGCCGCCCACGCTGGAACGAACCTCATGCGGTGCTCGCTCGAACTCGGCGGCAACGCACCATTGCTCGTCTTCGAAGACGCAGACCTCGACCGGGCGGTCGAAGGCGCATACCTCGCCAAGATGCGCAACATGGGCGAGGCTTGTACTGCAGCGAACCGCTTCGTCGTCCACGAGTCGATAGCCGAACGATTCACCGACGCGTTTCGAGAACGGATCCGTGACCTCCAACTCGGGCACGGGCACGCTGAAGCAACCGACCTCGGTCCGCTGATCACCCCCGCTGCCGTGGCTCGGGTCGGGCAACTCGTCGACGAGGCGCTGGCCGCTGGCGCATCTGTTGCGCTCGAAGGCGGGCCCGTCGAAGGCGACGGCAACTTCTTTGCGCCGATGATCCTCGCCGACGTCACGCCGGATGCACGAATCCTGCACGAAGAGATCTTTGCTCCGGTCGTCACGATTACGACGTTCGTCGACGACGACGAAGCAATCCGCATCGCCAACGACACCGACTACGGGTTGGTTGCTTACGTCTTCACGTCCGACATTGACCGGGGGCTTTCTGTGGCCGAGCGACTCGACGCCGGGATGGTCGGACTGAACCGTGGCCTGGTTTCCAACGTAGCTGCACCATTCGGTGGCATCAAGGACTCAGGTATTGGACGCGAAGGCGGACGAGAAGGCATCTGGGAGTATCTCGACCGGAAGTACATCGCCATCGATCGGGTCGGCTGATGCTGGTCCGCTGCCTCCAGATCGAAAGTCCGGACCACGAGTCGGAAGGCGACCGTATCGACCGCATGATTGCTGAACTTGGCGCGCACCAGGACGCCGACCTCGTCGTCCTCCCTGAACTCTGGGCCACAGGGTACTTCTCCTTCGACGACTACGAATCGAGCGCAACGCGACCAGACGGCTTGTTCGTCGAGACGATGCGCGACGCCGCCCGAAACAACGGGATTTGGCTGCATGCCGGCACCTACCTGGAACGCAGCCAATCAGGAATCGCAAACTGTGCACTTCTGATCGATCCGTCGGGCGATGTGTCGCTCGAATATCGAAAGATCCACCTCTTCGGCTACCAGTCGAAGGAAGCCCGGATCCTCACGGCCGGAGACGACATCGAAGTGGCTGTGACGCCGATCGGCACGATTGCGACCTCTACCTGCTATGACTTGCGGTTTCCAGAGCAGTACAGGGTGCTCAGCGACCTCGGCGCCGAGGTCGTCATCATCCCGGCAGCGTGGCCACTTGTCAGAGTCCATCACTGGCGATCATTGCTCATCGCTCGAGCGATCGAGAACCAAGCGTGGGTAATTTCCTGCAACTCCGCCGGCGACCAGCGAGGCACCACGCTCGCCGGTACCTCGATGATCATCGACCCTGCCGGAGTCGTAGTAGCCGAGGCAGGAGTCGCCCCGGCGGTGATCCAAGCAGAAGTCGACGTGGCGGGCGTCGCAGCGATCCGAAACGAATTTCCTGTTCTCGAGCACCGTCGGATCGAGATCGCTCTACGACCGAGACCTGGAACATCACGGTCAGTTTGACTTCCCCCACTTCAAGTGTATACAGTCTGCTTGATCGGATTCAGAGAGTAGACAGGACGTCACTATGCCGAACGAACTGGAAGCTCCCGTCGACCGCTGTTACGTCGCCGCTCGCTCCGATGAAGTGACACGCGAACCGCCGCTGATCGAACAGGGTCGGCTGACCCTGACGTCCGACGAACGTTGAGAACTGCTGAGGAGCACCAGTGAACACCGACAAACTCAAACAACCCGACGCACCTCTGGCATTTCCCGAGCGCCGATTCATCGGCGTGAGCATGAAGCGACGGGAGGACCCGTCGATGCTCCGCGGGGGCGCGAAGTACGTGGCCGACCTCGACGTTCCTGGGACGCTCGACGTTGCGTTCGTCCGTTCCGAGGTCGCCCACGCGACCATCCGCAACATCGACGTCGACTCCGCCCTCGCCGTTCCCGGTGTGGTCGCCGTCTACACCGCTGCCGACCTCGATAGTGTCCAGCCGTTGGTCGACTTCCTCCCCGAGGGTTCCATCAAGACGCCTCGGCTGCCTCTCGCAACAGACCGGGTGCGCTACGTCGGCGAGCCCATCGTCGCAGTTGTCGCAGAGAACCGCTACATTGCCGAGGACGCCGCACAACTCGTCGTCGTCGACTACGACGAACTTCCAGCGGTGACCTCGATCGCCGACGCGACAGCGAACGGTGCGACGTTGGTTCAAGATCACGTCCCGTCAAACACCTGGTTCACCCAGTTGCGAACGTTCGGCCCGGTCGAGCAGTCTTTCGCCCGAGCGGCCAAGTCCTATTCAAAGACGCTGCACATCCAGCGCCATCTCGCCGTGCCGCTTGAGTGTCGCGCCATCCTGGCGCAGGTCGACCCGGTGAACGGCGACCTGACGTGCTGGATGTCGAACCAGATGCCATATGGCGTCCGATTTCTCCTTTCGATGGCGTTGCGACTTCCCGAAGGTCGCATTCGCGTCGTGGCACCAGCGGTGGGTGGGTCGTTCGGTCAGAAAGACTTCGCACAACCTGAAGACATTGTTGTCGCATTCATTGCGCTCAGGCTTGCGAAACCGATTCGTTGGATCGAGGACCGTGTCGAGAACCTGAAATCGGCGCCGCACGCCAAGGAGATGGACGTAACGCTCGAGATCGGCGTGACGGACGAGGGGCGGATTACGGCGATGCGAGGTTCGTTCACCTCCGACACAGGCGCATTTGTCTACCACTTCGTCGGTGGGCAGGTGGACACCCAGTATGCGGCTCATTCCGTGATCGGGCCGTACGACGTCCCAGCCTACGAATATGAATCGGCGGGAGTCCTCACCAATAAGCCGCACTCCTCCGCCGTACGCGGTGTCGGTTTCACAGCCGCAAACACGATCCGTGAACTCCTCCTCGACGAAATTGCTCGCGACCTCGCCATCGATCCCCTTGAGCTCCGGCGAAAAAACATGCTGGCGGGCGAGCCGGTGACCACTATCGCAGGTGCCAATTACGATGGTGGTACCTACAAGGAGTCACTTGATCTCGCTGCCGAGATGCTGCACTCCGGCCCGTCTCGCGTTCCCGACGGAAAGCTTCGAGGTGTCGGCTTCGGGCCGTTCATCGAGATGAACTCGATCGGTCGTCGGGCTGGGCAGCAGGGCGGCCTCGAAGCGCCGTCATACGACAACTTCGAGATTCGCCTCGACCTTGCGGGGCAATTCACGGTCGGCGTCGGCACCTCCAGTCACGGCCAAGGCCACCACACGTCCTTCGCGCAAATGGCCGCCGATGCGCTCGGCGTCGACATTGCCGAGGTCACCATCGTCGACAGCGACACGTCGCGGAGTCCCTGGGGAATGGGTTCGTTCGCATCGCGAAGTGCGGTCTTTGCCTCGGGCGGCGTTTTGCGTGCCGCTGCACAACTGAAGGCCAAATTGTTCCAACTCGCTGCTGCGTTAATGGAAATCGACCCGACCCAAGTGCCGCTTGAACTCCGTTCGGGCGAGGTCGGAGTGAAGGGCGCTCCGGGCGGCATCCCGCTCGCAGACCTGGCGCAGGCTGCCCTGTTCGGACCGGGCCGCGACATTCTCGACGATCCAAATCTCGTCGGGCGTGCCTTCTACGACGCCGAACCCACCTATTCGAATGGTTGCATAGCTGTCGAGGTGGCGGTCGATCCGGACACGTTTGAAGTCGAGATCGTCCGTGCGGTCGCGGTCGAGGATTGCGGAACCATACTGAACCCCAAAATCGTCGACGGCCAGGTTCTCGGCGGGTTCGTCGCTGGCATCGGTGCTGCTCTCCTTGAAAGCTACCTGTTCGGTGAGGACGGCCAGCCGCTCACGACCACCTTCCTCGACTACCTCGTGCCAGTGGCTTCCGACTCCCCGGGGCTAGAGATCGCACATCTCGTCACTCCGTCGCCAACCAACGAACTCGGCGTGAAAGGCACTGCAGAGGGCTCCTCAATTGGAACTCCCGGAGCGATCCTGTGCGCCATTGCCGACGCTCTCGCACCACTCGGTGTGAAGATCGAGAAGCTTCCGTACCGGCCTAGCGATGCATTCTCCTCCGCTGGGCGCTTCAGCGCCTGAGCCAAGCAACGGTCGAACGTCCAGCGACCAGTACAGTCATTTACGGAGGTTTCTGTGAACACCATTGAGAACGCTCTCGGCAGAGTCAACGAATTGGAGCAACGGCGGACCACGCCAGATTTCATCGCTGACTCGCTTCGAGAAGCGATTTTGACAGGCAAGCTGGAGGATGGCGAGAGGCTGAATTCGGTTGCGATTGCCCACCACTTCGAGGTTTCGAGGGTTCCCGTTCGCGAGGCGATCCGGCGACTCGAAGCCGAGGGACTCGTTCGTCAGGAAGCACATCATCGAGCCGTCGTCAGTGGACTCACTTTGGAACGTCTGATGGAGTTGTTCGATCTTCGGGTTCGATTGGAGTGCTACCTCCTAGAGCGATCGATTCCAGCAACGACGAAGGCGGACCTCAAACGAATGACCTCTCTCTGTGACCGTATGGACGCCGAAGATGAGCACATGCGTTGGCTCGATCTGAACAAGCGCTTTCACGAACTGCTGTCGTCGCGCTCGGGGGCCGAGTTGACCATCGAGTTGTCCCAGACGATCCGACGGCGCTCTATGCGTTACGTGTACATCGAGAGCCACGGTCTGCGCCAGCAGGAAATGGCAGCGCACCGCGACGGGTCGGCGAGCGAAGAACATCGGATGTTGGTTGACGCAGTCGGGAGCGGCGAAGTCGACAAAGCGGTCCGGATCCTCGCCGAACACATCGAATCGACGCGACGCCTCCTCACCGAGCGGATCCTTCCGAGCGAACGCGATGGGGTCACTGCCTGAATTTCGCTGCAGGCCGTTCACAACGGAAGTTCCGTGAATTGCTTCCGAGGAACACGTGCTGGAGGTGGCCCTGGACCGAGCGAATAAAAGTGGATACACTAATCAAAATGTCCGGTACCATTCTGAAGACTCCTTACCTGAAATGTGGCCGTGGACGAGATGTCGACGGAACTGACTTCTGGTCGGCTCTTGGTTCTGGCCGGCGAGAACGGATCCGGAAAGACCCTGCTCAAGATGATGGCGGGTTTCCTTGCACCGGCTACGGGGCGCATCGGGATGTCGGGCGAGCACCTCCCGCCTGGAGATCGCCGGGCGCATCGGCGACGAGCAGCCGTGAATTCGGTTGGGCAGTGTTGAGATGTCGAGGTGTATGCACTGATGAGTGAGTGTCAGCGATGAGCCTCCACGACGTTGAACGGTTGCTGTTCGGACTCAATCGTGACCAGGAACAAGCCGCGGCGTTCCTCGAAGATCCGGAAGCTGTCCTTGACGAACATCCGCACCTGTCGATTGAGGAGCACAAGATGTTGAGCGATCGCGACGTTCTCAGCCTCTACCGCTATGGACTGCACCCGCTCTTGCTGGTGCAGGCCAGCCGGTTCTTCGGTATGCAACTCATCGACTTCAACGAAGCAATCCAGCCGGCGCTAGGAGAACGAACGTCATGACCGTCGTGTCGGCATTCTGTGTTGGTCACGGACCCGGACTCCTGGCGTGGCCCGAGCGTCCCTCCGCCGAGATCGCAACTCCGATGTTCGAGGCGTACAGGGAGGTCGGGGAGAGGCTCCGTACATCGAGACCCGAAGTGATCGTGATTTTCACCGCCGAGCATTTTGCTAACTTCTTCTCGATTCGGCCGTCGATGTACATCAACATTGGAGATCGAACTCACGGCCCTCAGGAGGCCTGGTTGGGAGCCGAACCAAGGACCGTTCCCGGGCATCCCGATCTTGCTGTTGCGATGCTCCAGCACTCGTTCGATCACGACTTCGACTTGGCCTACGGTCATGACTTGCTGCTCGACCACGGAACGATCGTTCCACTCGATCTGCTGTCCATCGATCGGTCCCTACCGGTCATCCCGGTGATCGTCAACGGGCTCGTGGAACCGATGGCGCCATTGCGCCGCTATGCGTCATGGGGTGAGTCGCTTCGGAAGCTCTTTGAACAGCGTCCGGAGCGAATTGCCGTCCTCGGTGCGGGCGGACTCAGCCACTGGCCAGGAATGCCCGAACAAGGCCAGGTCTCTGAGGTGTGGGACCAAGCCGTTCTCGACGGGTTGGTGCGCGGAGACCGCAGCGTGGTCGAAGTGATGCCGGCGGCCGGGCGTACGGAGGCTGGTCCGGGCGCTGAAGAGCTTCGAGCTTGGGCGGTTGCGGTTTGTGCGAGCGGTTCCAGGTCGGCAGAAGTTCTCAACTACGCCGCTGTCCCCGAATGGGGAGGCGGCATTGCAGTCGTCGACCTGTGCGTCGGCGGTTCGTAGGTTCGGTTCACATCCAGGTCTACCCGCCGCCAATCACGAGCCGCAGCGACGGGGCCCAACTTAGGACGCCAACTCAGTGCGATGGAAAGCGGTTCGATGCGACACGCGTCCATTGTGTCTCGCATCGACCACCTGAGGACGACGGCTTCGAGCTCGAAACAGATGGCGGCAACGTATGCCATGGCGGCACCATGGTCGAGTCGTCGAAGCCGAGGAAGCCGAACGTGCGTCCAGTAGGTGGGAAATGGCCCCATTCACACTGACCGGGAACAGCTCGATCTGGTCGGCTACCCGTCACACGTCAAGAACTCGATCCAGCTCCCATGATGAAGGGGTTCATGATTTCGTGCGGAGCCACGGTCTCATTCTTTGCGAGGCGGCCCTATTCGGGGATGTGCGAAGCGATCGATCGGGCGTGTTCGACAACGATCGCACCGATCTCTGCGGCGTTGTCTTCCCAGAACATGAAGTGTCCATTGCCCGAAATTCCGCGATCGGCGATCCAGTCAAGTGTTGCGTCGGCACCCCACGACTTCAGGAGGTCGATGGTTCGCTTCTCGATTTCGTAGGTGTGCGCAGCATCTTCGGGACCGGAGATGAGTTTGATCGGCATTCCGTCGAATCCGTCAGTGCTCACGACGGGCGGGAGACCGGGTACCGCTCCGATCCGCTGGAGGATCATGGTCGGCGGGATTCCTGAGCATCGCGCCTCGACTTCGCGCCGACGCGACCGATCAAGGCGGGTGCTGGTCCCGTAGGCCTGCAACTCGATGTATCCGTCTCCGTACCGGTAGAAGCGCTCCCGATCGACCTCGACGTGGAGTCCGGTTTCGGTGAACGTGGCTGACACCCTTCGACCGTCATCGGAAAGGATCTCTGCCTGAGGTGCAACGTTTGCCGGGTACGAACTGGCAACGGCGATCACACCTACGACGAGTTCGCGCTCATGTTCGACGAGTTGCCAAGCTGTTGCACCGCCCATCGAATGGCTGATGACGATCGTCGGTCGTCCGATCACGTTCCGCAGGAATGACCGATAGCCGGCCACTACCTGTTCGTAGCCGACGTCGATCGGGTCGATGAGGCCCGATCGTCCCGTGCCTGGCCAGTCGGTCACCCAGCAGTCGAATCCTGCGTCGGCGACTGCGTCGGCCCATCCGTTGTCACCGTCGAGGTCGCCGCGGAAGCAGGCGCCGGTTGCACCACCGCCGTGGATCCAGAGAACGGATGGACCACCTCCGTTGAGGCGCTCGAAGTAGATTCCGGTCAGGGCGTCGTACCCGCTCGTTGCGGCCGATTTGCTCACGACGGCGACCCAGATCGCTCGACTCGGTTGGCGGAGAGCAGCATCATGATGTCGACCTCGGGGAGCGGCCCCTCGGGAACCATGGAGTTCTGGTGGTCGTACACGACCGGTGGCCATGACAGGCGCTCGTCCTCACTGATGCGCGACATGACAGAAAGCGTTCTCTTCGACGGGTCGAGAAACCAGTACTCCGATGTGCCGGCAATCTCGTAACCCAGGCGCTTGACGCCCAATGCATAGCGGTCGGATGAGTCTGTCCGGACTTCGACGACGACTACCAGCCCTTCATCGTCGTCGAGAACAGCGACCTCGGGCACGCAGTCGACCCCGACGGCGGTGATCTCTGGGAACGAGGCAACCGTCCAGCCGGGACGTGACGTTGCGAGCAAACGAGTCAGCGTGGCCGCAACCGTCTGCTGAGTGCGGTCGAGGAAGGGTGTCAGCTCGTCGGTGAAAAAGTCATCACCGAGGACGTGCTCGCGAATCGCACCTCCCCTCCGGCGACCGTTCATCAGAGGACGGATCATCTCGTTGGCTCCTCCGAAGGCTGTCTCTCCGATTCGCTCAACGAGTTCTTCTCGACACCGAGCATCTTGCGCCAGGTGACCCAGAAGTGACGAAGTCGGTTGTCGTCGCCGCGTTGCCCAGACGTTGCGTCGGCTCCGCGAGCAATGACGCTCTTTGTGACGTGACGGGAGCGGACACCCGCCTGCTGGAGTCGGAACACCGGTTCGTCTTCGAGGTCGACGCGATCGCCGACCCATGCCTTGAAGCTCGTGTTTCGCAGAGCGATCGTTTCCGCGTCGTCGTCTTCGAGGCGCATCACGCGATGTTCCATGAAGACGCCCGTCGGACCGTCCAGTTCCTGGCTGCTGATGCTCACCATGTTTGCACGCAGCGAGATCAACAGGTCGGGAAAGATGTTGACGACGAAGCCCTCGTGCGGATCAAGCCCCGGAAGAACGACCTTCTGCAGGTCGTCCGCCAATCGCGGGTCCATCTTGTCGAACGCCATTCCGACTTCTTGACGAGCGTGACTGTTCCTGAACAAGTGGTAGTCCCCCGGGGGGCTCGAATGGCGGAAGAAGGGGTGGACGAACGGGACGTGGTAGCCGTCACGACTGTTTTCTGCGAAGACCTTCCAGTTGATGTCTTCGTGGTGGCGATGATGCTGGTCGACGACCATCTTGTTGTCCTTCAGTGGCCGGGCGAGGATCTCGATCATCTCAGGGCCGATCCACTCTTCGAGCGTCATGTCGTCATCGCTGAAGTTGATGAACACCAGGCCGAAGAGGTTGGCGATCCGGATCCGTGCCAGTCCGAAGTCCTCCTTCGAGAAGCCGGTGCCGTCATAGGCCTCCTCGCCAGGTAGGGCGATCAGTTCCCCCTCGAGCGAATAGGTCCAGAAGTGGTACGCACAACGGAAGTTCGCACAGTGTCCCGAACTCTCGTCCGTGAGGAGTGCGCCGCGATGGCGACAGACGTTGTGCATGGCGTTGAGCTCGCCGTTTTTCGTTCTATTGATGATGATCGGGCTCTCCGCGACTCGTAAGGTAACGAAGTCCCCCGGCTCGGGGATCTCGCTTTCGTGGCAGGCGAACAACCAGCACCTGTCGAAGATGTCGCGGAGTTCACGGTCGTACACCTCCTGTGAACGGTAGGTCTCGTTGTCGACGATTCGATCGTCGGGGAACTTCTCGATGGCTACATCGATCTTCTTCACCGCATTGCTCCTTCGGGCTTGGTTCGATTCAGGGTTCGGATTGTTCTCGATCGGGGTCAAACGACCGGGTAGCGGGCTTCGAAGGTCACGCAGCCTGATGCTGATTTCCAGGGGCCGTGGGGCATCCCAGGCGGGCGCGATGCGTAAGTACCAGCTCGAAATACCTTGTCGAGGGTGAGGTCGTGCAGTTCCCCTTCGAGGATGTACACCTCCTCCCAGAAGTCGTGGCGAAGCACGCCGAGGACTGTCGTGTCGGTACCCGGTTCGAAGCGCAACATCCGGGTTGCGATCCCCGTCGATGTGTCCACGGAGAGGAGTCGCTCGCTCTGGCCGTCCACGCCTCCGGGGATCAAGGTCCACTCGATGTCTTCGACGGCGAAGAATTCGAGCTCGGGTTTGTCGAGTGGCGCACCGCCTCGCGAACTCATGTCGACGACCGAGTAGTGGAGGTCGAGTGACCACGTCCCATTGGTGATCGACGCAGTGAAGTCTTTCGACGGCCGGATGTTGCCGATCGTCGAGATGGTGCCGAGAAAGACGACGTCCCCGTTGCGCAGGTCGCCCGCTTCGCGAGCGACGAACTCGATGATTGTCTCGGCCGGAAGCAGGACATCGATGCGCCCTCGCTGATATTCGGTCATGCCGCCGTCGACTGCGCTCGTCAGTGTCAGGGAGTCCCAATCCTCGACATCGTCCAAAGCAATGCACGTCAGTCCGATCGGGTGGATGCAGGCAGCCTTGCTGGCCGCCAGGTCGCTCGTCTCGAGAGTGCGGTCGGTGTGGTCGCTGCCTATCGTGAGGTACAGCCGGTCGTCCCATTTCACGATGACCGGCTCGACCTCGCCCGAAGTGTTGTCGCAGACGACTGGAAGCGCCTGCGTCTGACGCACGAGTTTCGGCGGAGGCTGAAACAGGACGGGTGTGTTCTCGGGGACCGGGACGCCGATGTCGGCGAGTTCGCTCACATGGTGGGCGACAGCATCAGCGTCTCTACCTGTGAACCCGGCGACGAGGAGACGCTCGACGACGACGACGACATCGGTGCCGTCGGACAGGTTGCGAAAAACGAGAGTGTTCACGGTGTCCATTCTTGTGAGCCGACTTCGGATACGACGTCAGCGAAGGCGATGTTGGTGGTGGAAAGCAGTCCGAGGCGATGTGCGGCAGCGTTCATCTCCTCGACTGATCCTGCGCTGATCGTGGGTTGGTAGAAAGAGCTGTCGCGGGCGATCAGTTCAGAGATCAAGCTCCGTTCGTACTTCGGGAAGTGTCGCTTGCACGCTTCCTCGGCCAGGCTCGGATTCTCGGTCAGAGCCAGCTGTGCCTCGATGATCGAGCGTGTGACTGCGGCTGCTTCGCCGGAATGTTGCACTACTCGCAGCGAGGCTGCCGCTAGAGCTGAGAACGTCAACCCCTGCGTTCCGTCGGGGCCGTCACCGCGACGAGCGTCGACGACGACGGTTCCGTGCCCTCCATCGACGGCGACTTCGGCGCCCATGCCGTTCGCCCAGAATCCGTCGATTAGACCGTTCCTAAGCGCTTCGGCGGCTGCGATGCCGAACGACATCTGACCTTCTGCGGCGGCGGGGATCGGTCCGATATCGACATCGGTGTCGGGGTCCAGTCCTGAGTCCGCAAGCATGAGTCGCAGACCGTCGACAGGTCCTGGTGCAGCCCCGATCTTAAGTCCCTTGACGGCTTCGACGTCTCGAGGTCCGATTCCGAGGTCGGTTCGTACCACAAGAAACCAATACATGTGCTGCGAAAGTGCGCAGAGGAGTTCGACGCCCTTCCAATCCTCGAATGCGTACAGCGCAGCGTGCGAGGCTCCACCGACGTACTGCACTTCGTCGTCTCGGAGCATCTCGTAGGTACGGGTGATTGGGAAGACGAGTTCGATCGACGCATTGACTCCGTTCGCCTCGCACATGCCGAGTTCGACGGCGGCGATGGCTGGGAAGTACGACGGCGAGATCATGTCGGGGATTGCTATCCGGATCGTCATGGCGTTACGTTGATTGTTTGCTCGATGTGCACAATGGATACACTTTGGTCGATGATCGTTCACATTGCAAGTCAAAGATCAGGAGCGCTGGAACGGTGCTGACGGCAGTTGGCGTGTTCGCAGTGATCATCGTTTCCCTGATCGTCTGCCTTGTGCGTGACGACAACCAGTGGGGATGTTGATTCAGATGCCGATGGCCCCGAAGGCCGAGTGGCTTACACCGAGCCGATTGCCTCGACGAGGTCGTCGCCAAAGCGGTCGTTGAGTAGTTCGGTCGAGATCCCGAGACCGTCATTGATTCGGTTCATGAAGTTTCGATATGCGGTCAACAGCACGATGTCGAAGATGTTCACGTCGTCGAATCCATGCGATCGGAGTGACCGAATGTGGTCCTCGGTGATGCTGTTAGGGGTGAGCGTCAGATCCTCGGCGAAGCTCAACATCGCTTCGTCCGCCGGATCGAGCCCCGCCTTACGCCAATTTTTGTAGACCATGACCGCCTGGTCCATGTCGAGGTCCCCGCGTTGCGCAAGTAGTCCCGCGTGTGCCGTGCCGCAGTACTCGCAATGGTTGATACCGGAAACCGCCGTGCCGATCAGGTCGGCGCGACGCTTTCCGATCGTTGAGGCGTCGCCGAGAACCACTCGACGCATAGCCGACATCACCGATGCGACCTCTGGTCGGGGGCTGAACGCCCTGACCGCATCAGGGACGAAACCGAACGAGCGTCGAGCATCTTCGTAGGCCGTGGCTAGCGCACCGGTCGCAACGCCCACATCGGTGAGCGGAATGAAGCTCATGTCAAAGCGCCGTTCGAGAGACTGATCATCGCAACAGTGTATACACATTGACAATCGGAGGGGTATCGAGATTCTGAGCACCCGACGGCACCGTCATCGTAAGGCTCGGCGCAGCTTGCGAGAGCCAGCGCTCCTGAGTAGTTCGGGAGCTATCGCTCCGGCTGTGCGCTCAGAAAGCCCTGGTAGATCGCAAGATCCACTAGGGCTTTCTTGCGTCTGCACCCGGTTGTCCAGCAAGTTGGTCTCGGCGGACGAGTGAAGGGCGCTCGGCCGCTCGCCTTGACGAACGGGTACCGAGACCGAAATGGAACGTCCACCCGAGATTCCTCGTCGGGTCACATGCTTGTGCCGAAGCGAACCTGCAGCCACCGGATCGACGAATCGCTTTGAAGTCAGGGGTAACGGACAGTCAGTTGAAGAGTCAAACCTGGCGGCTGCAGGATCACACTCCACATTCTCACTGTCAGATGAGGGCCACGATCGCCCTGCACCACGGTGGACTCGATGTGGGCCAGCTGATCATCGACGGCGTGGGCGAGTTGCTCTGCACATAGGCTGATGCCGTTTGAAGGACCGACTGCTGCCGATTTCGTGCGCGCCCACGTTGAATCGACGTGAAACCGGTTCGGGTGCGACGAGGGGTGCTGTGCCGGTGTTGTCGAACGGGGAGACCGCTAGATCGTCAGTCGAATCGCTGTGGCAGGGGAACTCCGATGACCTCGCCCATCGATCGGTACTGCTCGGTCGGGCCGACACCTGCAGCGTCCATCAGCCGATTCACCATCTCAAACGCTCCGATCACCGCCGCCGCTCTGACCATTGCGGCCTTTCCGAGCCCAGCCTCCAGGGCCACACGTGCGGTTTCGACCTCGAGCTCGTCGCGCAACACGACAGCTTCGGTGAATGCGATGAGCTCGCGACCACTGGGGATCCCCGAGTCGACAGTAGGAGATCCGACGCCCTTCATGTCGACGTCTAACCCGAGGAGTTGGGCGCTCTCACGGAGCATCCCGGCGTGTGAATACAGTCAATAGAAGCAGTCGTTGAGCAAGGACGTGTGCGATGCGACTAGTTCCATCTGAGGGCGGGTCAGGCCGTCGCGTTCTGCGGTCTTGTTGCCCATGGTCGGCCCCTCGGAGATATTGAACGCCGGGATCAGATACATGGCGGCGAGCAGATCGTTCATCGCAGCGCTCTCGGCCGGAACCGCCGACAACACGTTCATCGGCACGGCGCGACCGGTCGTCGGAACCCAAGCGTTGTGCAGATCGACGTCGTCATTTCGTAGACGACTGGGTTCACCATCGACCGGATTGGGGAGCGCTCGCTGTGGAACGCCGACACCGAAATCAAACGAGTCGACCGCCCGGATGATCGACGCGATGGAAACGACCTCCACATAGGCCTCGATCCCGAGACCGTCGGCAGCAAGTTCGGAAATCCATTCGGCGGTGATCGTCGTTGGTTCTTTGCTCACCCGCTGAGCGGCCCGCCGAGCCGCACTTGTGGCGTCACCGTCACGTGCGGCGCTGCAGATGGCGTGCCGTTCGCCGCCCGTGAACCAGGTGCCCGGGTTGACTAGCCGATCGAGTTGTTCTTCGATCGCTGTCTCAATTAGTGGGGTGGTCGGTGCGGTCATGGCTTCTTTCAGCGTCGGGCGGTCCTTTCGGAGTGTATACACTTGCGTCGTCCGCCCCCAACCGGGTGCGAGCCGCCACGACGAAAGGTCTTTCGATGACACACCCCGCTTCACTCCGTCCCGGAACCTGGATGGTCGACCCAGCGCACACCATTGTGAGTTTCAGGGTTCGCCATCTCGGGATCTCTCGGATTAGGGGAACGTTCCGCACCGTCACGGGTTCGGTAAAGATCGCCGACGAACTCGGGTCCGCCCTGATTGACATCAAGATCGATTTGACCTCGGTCGACACGAACAACGAGAAGCGTGATGGGCATCTGCAAGGGCCCGACTTCTTCGACGTCGAGAACGAGAGCACCATGCGCTTTGCATCGACGTCGATCGATGTCGAGCGAGGCA
>Ga0105047_10010367_pt1 | contig 15240 bp, 11 predicted proteins | sample MAT04_FD_78384 | JGI IMG/M metagenome (GOLD analysis project Ga0105047, IMG submission 78384) | Freshwater microbial communities from Lake Fryxell liftoff mats and glacier meltwater in Antarctica - MAT-04 (megahit assembly) | ecosystem: Environmental > Aquatic > Freshwater > Ice > Liftoff... | reverse complement strand
CCCCAGCCCGGCCCGCGTGGTGCGGCGGTGGCAGCACATTGAGGCGACGCCCGCGAACCTGGAGTTCGCCCGCCGCACCCGCCTGACCGCATCGGCGGAAGCGACCAACCCGTTCGCGTGGTCGCCACTCTACTCGCGCGTCGCCGGCGACCTGCCGCTCGCCGACCTGCCGAAGCTCGTCGTCTGGTCGAACACCGACCCGCTCGCGGTCGTCCGCTTCCAGCTCGACGTGACGGCCGGCGGGGCGGCGAAGCTGAAGTTCAATTCGGTCGCCGGGCTGTCCCTCCTCGTCGCCGGGGCACCGGCCGAGGCCAAGCCCGAAACCCCCCTCGACCTCAAGCCCGGCGTCCAGACCGTCACGCTCGTGATCGACCGGGCGAAGCGGACGGACGACCTGCGGGTCGAACTCGCCGACGTGCCCGGCTCGCCAGCCCGGGTCGCCGTCGTGGGCGGGAAGTAAGTGACATGGGGTCGTCACTTTTCGCCGTCCACCTGTCCGACGGGGCGATCGCGGCCCCGTGGCTGGTCGGCGGGTACGTCGGGGCGGCGGCCTTGCTCGCCCTCGCCGCGTGGCGGCTACCCGACGACCGGGTGCCCCGCGTCGGGGTGCTGACCGCGGCCTTCTTCATCGGCTCGACCGTCCACGTCAAGCTCGCGGTCCTGCCGACGAGTGTGCATCTCGTCCTGAACGGTCTGGTGGGCGTCATCCTCGGTCGCCGTGCCCCGCTCGCGGTCACGGTCGGCCTCGCCCTGCAATACCTGCTCCTCGCCCACGGCGGGCTTACAACACTCGGCCTGAACGCCTGCATCATCGGCCTCCCCGCCGTCGCCGCGGGGCTACTCTTCCCCCTGCTGCGGCGCGCCGGCGTCCCGCCGTTCACGCTCGGCTGCCTCCTCGGGGCCGGCGCGACCGGGGCGGCGGTCCTGCTCAACTTTGGCGTGCTGCTCGCCGGCGGGAAGGACGACTGGGAGACCCTCGCGCGGCTGGTGTTGCTCGCCCACGTCCCCGTCGTGGTCGTGGAAGGGCTGATGCTCGGCGTGGTGGTGCGCTACCTGGAGAAAGTGCGGCCGGAGATGCTCGGGGGTCGGTAGGAAAGCCGACCCGTCGCGACGGGTCGGCTTTCCTACCTGTCCGGAAAAATTTCCTCGAACGACACTTCCCACTGGCCCAAGCCGACGCTCACCGTCACCGTCTGCTTTTTGGCGTCCACCCGCACGACTTTGCCCGAGCGGTCGAAGCGGGCGACCTTCACCACGTCGTTCGGCCGCAGCCCCGCCCGCATCACTTGCAGTTCCGCCCGCTCCTTCGCCTCGCGGTCGAGCGCCGCCGACTTCCGCTCGTATTCCTGCCGCTCGACGCCGGCGGCGTGCTGGGCGGCGAGCGCCCCTTCACGCGCCACTTCCGCCTCCGCCCGCAACTCCTGGAGCCGCGCGAGTTCAGCGGTCTTCCCCTGGCGGCGCTTCAGGTAGCGCCGCGCCCGTTGGAGCAGTTCCTTCGGCAGCTTGAGGCGGCGGGCAATTTTGAGGGCGTTGCTCATCCCGAACTGGCCGATCAGCAGCTTGTAAGTCGGCCGCATCGTCTCGGTGTCAAACTCGACCGCCCCGTTCTCGGCCCGGTCGTTGTTGAACGCGTACGTCTTCAAGTCGCCGAGGTGCGTGGTGACGATCGCGCGGCACCCGACCTGATCGAGCTGGTCGAGGATCGCCCGGCCGAGGGCCGCGCCTTCGGTCGGGTCGGTGCCGGCCCCGAGTTCGTCGAGCAGGACGAGGCTGTCGGCGTCGGCGGTCTTGAATATGGACGCGATCCGCGAGACGTGCGAACTGAATGTGCTGAGCGACTGTTCGAGGCTCTGTTCGTCGCCGATGTCGGCGAGGACGTGCCGGAACACCGGCACCTGGCTCCCCTCGCCGGCCGGGACGTGCATCCCGCACTGGGCCATGACGCAGAGCAGCCCGGTCGTCTTGAGCGTGACCGTCTTGCCGCCGGTGTTCGGCCCGGTAATGACGAGCAGGTTGAACCCGACCCCGAGGCGGAGGTCGATGGGAACCACTTTCTTCAATGCGGAATTCGGAGTACGGGATTCGGAATCCGGAGCATCGACCGCAGCGCGATCCGGGGGTCTCGATTCCGAATCCCGCACTCCGAATTCCGCATTCCGGAACAGCGCTTCGAGAAGAGGGTGCCGGGCCTGGCGGAGCCAGAGGCGGCCTTCGGTGTTCAGGTCGGGTGCGTACATGCCGTAGTCGCGGCTGTACCGGGCCTTCGCGGTCACGAGGTCGAGTTTGGCGATCACGTCGAGGGCGTAGCACAGCGGCTTGGCCACCCGCCCGACTTCGGCGCTCAGCCGCCGCAGCACCCGCTTCACCTCGCGGTCTTCGTCCGCCTTCAGGGTGACGCGCTCGGCGCTCAGGTTGGCGATGCTCGCCGGCTCGATGAAGACCGTCTCGCCCGTGCCGCTCACCCGATGCACCACGCCCGGCACCTTGTGGCGGTGGTTGACCGCGACGGGCAGGACGTAGTGGTCGCCGCTCACGGTCGCGTTCGGGTAGCTGAGAATGTCGCGGAGCTTCGGGTCGCGGAGGAGGCGCTTGATCTCGGCCTTGACCTTCTCGTCGAGGTCGAACAGCTTCTGGCGGACGGCGGCGAGGTCGCGGCTGGCCATGTCGAGGACGTGCCCGCGGCCGTCGATGCACCCGCCGATCGACTTCCCGACCAGCCCCAGGTCTTCGACACCGGACAGCATTTCGATCAGGCAACTCAGGTGTTCCGCGAGGCGCATGCGGTAGCGGTAGATCGCCCCGGTGCAACCGAGCGTCTCGCCGACTTCGAGGAGTTGGTCGGCGGTCAGCATGGTGCCGATGGCGGCCCGGCGTGCGACCAGGCGCACGTCGTGGATGCCGGTCAGCGGCGGGGCCTGTCCGAGTCCGAGGGCCGCCGCCATTTCGGAGACGAGCGCGAGTTCCCGGCGAATCGGGTCGATCGCGGTGCCCGGCTCGATCCCCAGGGCGAGTTCCCGGCCGAGAGACGACGCGGCGTAGCCGGCGAGCAAGGCGCGGACCTTGTCAAACTGGAGGAGTTCGAGCGTGTGAGCGTCCATGATGGCGGGTTCGGCTAGCTATGGCGGGCGGTGTGCCCGCAGGACACCCCGGCCAGGGGCCTGGTTCGGGCATGGAGACGGGGGAATTGTACGCACGGGGCGCGCTGGGAAGCCCCGGAGCGGTCGCCCCGAGGCTCTCAAACTCTCGCATTACTTGGCCGGTTGCTTGGCCCACACTTCGAGGAAGTACCCGCTCTTGTCCGGGGCGGCGAACTGCGACGGTCGCGGCTTCTCGACCGGGCCGTAGCACAGTTTCAGCTCGTTTCCGGCGACTTCGTAGATGCCGTGCCGCTTCTGCCCCTTGAGTGGCCCGGCGGCGAACTCGAACGTCACCGTCTTGGGGCTGGTCGTCGGGTCGAGGGCGACGGTCATCAGGGCGAGCTTAATCGGCTCCTTCCCCGCCTCCTTGAAGTAGAGGTGGTATTCCGACTGGTCGAACACCACCGTCACCTTCTTCATCTCCTCGGCGGTCATCATCGGCCGACCCTCGAACTGGGCGGCCAGCGGCTTCCAGTACCCCTGCAACTGCCCCAGGTCGGGCGTGGTCGGGGGCGGGTTTTGCGCCGCGGCGACGCCGACAACGCCCACCAGCCCACACACGACCGCCGCACACGCGCGAAGCATGATCCACCCCCGACCGAGTACACACCGCCGCCCGCCCATCGGCCGCGGGGTATGCCGGGCCGTGTGCCCTCCGTCAACCCCGACCGCGGCCCTACAATGGCGGCATGGCGCAGCACCCGGACGTGGCGGTCGTCGGCGGCGGAATCATCGGGCTGACCTCGGCTTACTTCCTCGCGCGGGCGGGGCTGACGGTCGAAGTGCTGGACCGCGCCGACCTCGGCCGCGAGGCGTCGTGGGCCGGGGCCGGCATCGTCCCCCCCGGTAACCCCGACCGGGCCGCCTCACCCATCGACAAACTGCGCGCGATCGGGTCGCACCGCTTCGCACGGTTTTCCGCAGAACTGCGCGAACTCACCGGCATCGACAACGGTTACCGGACGTGCGGCGGGATCGAATTTCTCCTTCCGCACGACCGCGACGTGATCGACCTTTGGGAGCGCGAAGGCTTCCCGTTCGAGCGTCTTTCGCCGGCCGAACTGCGCCGGATCGAGCCGGCCGCGGGCGACATCGGGGGCGAGCCGTACTACCTTCCCACCTGCGCCCAGGTGCGGAACCCGTGGCACATGCGGGCACTCGTCGCGGCCTGCGAGCGCGTCGGCGTCCGTCTCCGCCCGCACACGCCCGTATCGGGATGGTCTTTCGCCGGTGGCCGGATCGCCGGGGTGAAACTCGTCACCGGCGAAACCGTCGCCGCCGGTCGTTACCTGCTTGCGGCGGGGGCGTGGAGCGAGGCGTTCCTCGAACCGCTCGGGCACCGGCCGGGCGTTCACCCGGTCCGCGGGCAGATCGTGCTGTTCAACAACCCGACGCCGGGCATTCAACGGGTGCTGATGCTCGGCAAGCGCTACTTCGTGCCGCGGGCCGACGGCCGGGTACTCGTCGGCGCGACCGAAGAACCGGAGGCCGGGTTCGAGAAGTGGGCGACGCCATCGGGCGTGGGCGAACTGCTCGCGTTCGCCACCCTCACCTTCCCTGAATGGGCGGACGCCGAGGTCGAGAAGTGCTGGGCCGGGCTACGGCCGGGGTCGCCGGACGGCCTGCCGTTCCTCGGGCCGGTGCCGGGGTGGGACGGCGTGTTCGTCGCCACCGGCCACTTCCGGGCCGGAGTTCAATTGTCCATCGGCACCGCCCAGGTCATCGCCGACCTCTTCGCGGGGCGGCCGCCGGGTGTGCCGCTCGACGACTTCCGGCTCGACCGCATCCCGGGCAGCGGGGCGAAGCCGGCGTTCCGGTCGTGACGCGAACTTGAAACTCGGTCCGCCAGCCCGAAACTGTCCCCATGCAACCACTCGACACCCGCTCGGCCGTCGGCGAGTTGGCCAAAGACCTGGGCTGGCTCGAAGAGTATTGCCGCCAGCAGCCGGCGCTCGCCGCCCACGCCGGGAGCCTGCGCCTGGCGTCGGCCCTGACGCGCAACGTCGTCGGCCCTTACCTCGAAGACCAGCCGGCCGCGCCGCTCCACGTCGCGGTCGTCGGCGGGGCGGGGGCGGGCAAGAGTACGGTCGTCAACTTCCTCGCCGGGTCGGTCGTCGCCGAGGCCAACCCGCAGGCCGGGTACACCCGCCACCCGACCGCCTTCCTCCCGGCCGGCCCCGCCGTCGCGTGGCCGAGTACCGGCGGCTTTCTCGGCCCGCTCCAGCGAATCGCCCAGGAGAAGCCGGCCGACCTCGACGAGGACGTGTACCAGGTCAAGCGCCTGCCGCCGCCGGCCGCCGGCCGGGCCGACCCGCTCGCCGACTTCGTGATCTGGGACTGCCCGGACATGACGACCTGGGCCTCGACCGGCTACGTCGCCCGGTTGATGGAGGTCGCCGCCCTCGCCGACGTGGTCGTCTACGTCGCGTCCGACGAGCGGTACAACGACGAGGTGCCGACGCAGTTCCTACATCTGCTGGTAAAAGCGGGCAAGGCCGTCGTCGTCGTGCTGACCAAGATGCGCGAGGCCGACGCCCCGGCGCTCGTCGCACACTTCCGCCAGGAAATCCTCGGCCGCCTGCCGCAACTGCCGGACGGCACGACCCCCGCCGTGCCCGTCCTCGCGTTCCCGCAACTGCCGCCGGCCGTCCGGAGCGACCCGGCCGGGGCCGGTGCGAAGCTCCGGGTGCAGCTCGTGAATCAGATTCTGGTGCAGTGCGAGTCGGAGGTCGCGGCCCGGAAGCGGACGGTGGCGAACGCGGCCAAGTACCTCGCCGCCGCCGGCGACGGGTTGCTCGATGTCGCCCGCCGCGACCTCGCCGAGTTCGACGCCTGGAAGGGGGCCGTGGCCGCGGGCAAGGCCGAGTTCGAGGAGCGCTACCGCCGCGAATTCCTGTCCGGAGAGCAGTTCCGCCGGTTCGACCGCTACCGCGAACGGCTGATCGACCTGCTCGAACTCCCCGGGGCCGGGCGGATGTTCGGCAACGTACTCTGGGTGCTGCGCACGCCGTATCGCTTCACGCGCGACTACCTCGCCAAGCTGGTCGTCCGCCCGGACGTGCTGAACCTGTCCGAGCAGGCCGTGTTGTCGGCGGCGCTCGGCGGGTGGCTCGACCGCCTCCAAGCCGAAGCCTTGAAGCGGGCGGCGGGGCACCCGGTCTGGAAGGGGATCGCCCACGGGTTCGACGCCGGGCTGGCGACCCAGGCCCGCGAGCGGTTCCAGCAGGAGTACCGGACGTTCGAGCTGAAAGAAACGGACGAACTCGAACACGCCGGGCAGCAAATGGTGGGGGCGGTCGAGAATCACCCGGCGGTGTTGTACACGCTCCGCGGCGGCAAGCTCGCTGCCGACCTCGCGGTCGTCGTCGGGGTGCTGGTGGTAACGTGGCCGCCGAGTTGGTATCACCTGCTCCTCGTCCCGCTCGGCGTGTCGGCGACCCACCAGGCGGCCGAGGTGGTCGCCCGCGGGGCGGCGGAGGCGGCCCGGGCGCGGGTCCGGAGTCGGCGCGAAACGCTGGTGTCGTCGGCCCTCACGACCCCGCTCGCGGCGTGGCTCGCCGACTGGCCGGCTACCGGCGGGTCGTCGTTCGAGCGGTTGCAGCAGGTGCTACGCCGCGTCCCGCAGACGATCCGCCAACTCGAAGAGAAGGTCGGCGCGAAGGTCGCAGTATCTCAAAGCCCACCCGTTGCACCGGGCGGGCTTTTCGTGGGCCAGAAGGAACTCCCAATCGCATGACACCGGAGCCGACACCCGACGCCGCCCCGCCCGAGCCGCTGCTGCGGACGCTCGCCCCGTTGCTCCGCGGGCTGGAGCGACAGGTGCGGGCGTGGCTCGACGCCCGCCGCAAGTTCCCGCTCACGATGCTCCAGCGGGCCGAACTCGAAGGCCTCGCCGCCGACCTCGGCCGCCGGGGCGACGCCCTCGACGTGGACCGGCCGCTCCTCGTCGTCATGCTCATGGGCGGCACCGGGGTCGGGAAATCGACGCTGCTCAACGCCCTCGCCGGCAGTCCGATCGCCCAGTCGTCGTTCACCCGCCCGACCACCCGCGACCCGGTCGTCTACTTCCACCAGTCGGTCCGGTCCGAACGGCTCGACCCGGCCCTGCGCCTCTGTCGGCTCGCCCAGCACGACCGGCCGGGCCTCGAACAGAAGGTGATCGTCGATACCCCCGACCTCGACTCGAACGACCTGGCGAACCGCGAAAAGTTGCTCGCGCTGCTGCCGGTCGCCGACGTGGTGCTGTACGTCGGGTCGCAGGAGAAGTACCACGACCACCTCGGCTGGGAGCTGTTCAAGGACCAAAGGCGGCGGCGAGCCTTCGCGTTCGTGTTGAACAAGTGGGACCGATGCCTGACCGGGGAATCGGGCCTCCGCCCGGACGTGGACTTGCTCAAGGACTTGAAGGCCGAGGGGTTCGAGAACCCGCTCCTGTTCCGCACGAACGCACGGGCTTGGCTCGACGCCGGGCCGACCGATAAGCCGGCCGAGTTGCCCGACGGCGAGCAGTTTTCGCTCCTCAAGAACTGGCTCGAACTCGGGCTGACGCGGCTCGAAATCGAGGCGGTGAAGGCCCGCGGGGTCGGGCAGTTGTTGGTGCAGATCGCCCGCACCGCCGACGGCGTCCGACCGCCCGACTTGGCGGCCGAGGCCGAGAAGGTGACGGCGGCGTGGGCGACTACCCTCGCGGACGAGGCCGGGGTGCAGGCCGACGTGCTGGTCGGGGCGCTCGAGCCGTACCAGACGGAGGTGGAACACCACTTCAGCGTCGAGGGGCAGCAGCGCTTCCGGGGGTTGATGGCGGCCTACCTGAGGCTGACCACGATGGTGCGCTACGCGGGCAGCCGCCTCCGCGACCGCCACCCGATCACCGGCCGGCTCTTCGGCGGGAAGCTCGACACGCCGGTCGAGTGGAACCTCGGCGCGTTCGTGCGCGACTGCGCCAAGGCCGCGGGCGAGCGGGTACTCGACCAGCGCACGACCGCACTCGTCAACCGTTTGTTGGTAGACGCCGACCGCCGCGGATTCCCGCTCGACCTCCTCAGCGAGCCGACCGCGGCGGCCGGGCGGCTCGACTGGCGCGAACGGGTGAGCCGGGCCGTGATCGACTCGCTGGCGGAGGTCGAGCAGCGCGTGACGCACCCGACCGGGTGGCGGCGCTGGCTCCGCGGGGCCCTCGGGGCGGCCGCCAACTCGCTCCCCGAAGTCGCGCTCGTGGCGACCGCGGCGATGCTCCTGTGGGACTTCTTCGTGAACGGGAATACCGACATCAGCGCCTTCCGGCTGGCCCTCGTCGGCCTCGTCCCGCTCACGGTCATTATCGTCCTTCACCTGCTCATTCTGCTCTTGTTGCCGGTCCGCTGGCCGGCGATCCGGAACGACTTCCGCCGCCAGCTGGAAACGCGCCTCGCGGCCGAATTGGAAGCCGTCTACCGCCCGATTCCGGGCGAAATCGCCGCCGCGCTACGCGACGAACGGAAGCAGGTGGACGGGCTGGTCGCCGAGACGAAGCAGGTCGGCGACTGGCTCGCCGAGCGGCAGCAGGCGGCCCGCGTCGGGGAACTTTACGGGGCGTGATCGGCTCGCGCTATTGCCCCTGCCCCTGCCCCGGCGGGAGCGGGCCGACCGGCGGGATGAACGGATCGGTGCCCGGCGGCAGGGCGTCGGGCCGGCCGATGGGCGGGCGCACGTCGGGCGTCGTCCGCCCGTCGCGCGGCCTGTCCCGCACCGGCGCGACGCAGTCGAGGAACCCGGCGATCGGCGCGTTGCTGCACCCGGTCAGGAGGGCGAGGCACGCTGGCAAAATGAGACGCCGCATGGGGGCGGTATAGCGTCGTCTCCCACAGCGCCAATACGAATCGCGTGGACGAGGGTGAGCGTCTTTCGTGTCGGTAACTTACGCGGCCGGGGTGGCCCAGCAGGCGCCCCACTGGCCCTTCTCGCTGCGGAACAGCGCCCGGAGGTGGCACACCGCATCCGCTCCCGACTCCGACCACCGCATCCCACTCCCCTTCAATCGCTGGTTCACCACCTGCTTGCACGCCGCCTCCACCGGGCCGCTGCCGATCAACCAGCCCTTCGCCCGGTACGTCGGGTAATCCATCCGGTGGACCTGGTTCTCGACGTAAACCAGCACTTGCCGATGCGGCTCCTGCACGTCCGCCGCGCGCAACGCCGCGAGGCCCGCCGCGCCCCCCTCGTGCTTGAGTCGATGGCACCACCCCGCGCCCTCGCGCTCGGCCTCGGCTCCCGGCCCGTACCAGGCCTTCGCCCAGGCGCACAGGTGCTCGGCCGCGTGGTAGAAGTCGAGGATCACCGCCTCCACCCGCGGGAAGTTGACCCGCACCCCGTCCTCGATCCCGGCCCCGCCGTCGGTCACCGCGAGCCACCGCGCGGCCGCGCCCATGCCGGCCTGTTCCCCCTGGCGGCGCAGCGGGTCGCCGAGGGCCGCCAGCCCACCCGCCAGGCCGCACGCATAGCGGACCCGGCCCCCCTCGCCGGCGTTCCAGCTCATGCCGACCGCCGCCATCCGACCCTCCGACGCCTTCGCCCCCGGCCCTTGCATGCCGACGCCCGTCAGGTCCGCGGCCACATACGCACACGTCTTCCCCTCGGCATCGGGCGTCCACGCCCACGCCGTCGGGGGGCCGAACGTCGCGCCGGCCGCCAGCCGCCCCCCCACCTGCCGACCCGCCCGCTCGGTCGCCCGCTCGACCGTCGATTCGCCGACCCGCAGCCCGGTCGGCTTGGGCAGCACCTTCGTGGCCGCCTCCGCGAAACTGCCCGGCGTGCCGGCCAGCGCGACCGCCCGGGCCGCACCGCGGCTCAGGTCGCCGGTGCCCGGGCCCGACCGGGCATCCCGGGGGGCCTGCCCGCCGCCGCAGTGACGGCATTGGTAGTAGGCCCGCGACACCCGAACCTCGCCCGCGACGGTCGGGATCGTCTTCACCTGCCACCGCTGGAACCGGGCCGATTCGCCGCACCGGTCGCAGCTCCGGCTCGACCCGTCATACCCCCTTTTTTGCGCCCCTCCAGGGCGATCTCCAGACCCTTGGCCGCCACCCGGTGGATGATGTCGCGGAGGGTGAACTCGTTCTCGCCGAAGGTCGTGTCGTCGGTCCGGGTCACGAGCTGGGTAGCCGGGGCGCGAATGTCCTCGCGCGGCTTCGACGAGGGCGGTGCAGACGCGATCACGTTCCGCCTGCTGCTCGGGAGTGAGATCGGGGTGGGTCGGGGTGCGTGCCATGGGAACGGCTCCTGCCGGAGGTATTTCGGGCGCACGTTCAGCCTCCCGTCAGGGCGACGAAGAAGCCACCGACTTTCGAGCTGCTCACCCCGTGGACGACCCGGGCGGAAGGCGGTATTTTTTTCGCCGCCGGCGCGTGATAATGGCGATACTCCGTCGGTGCCGGTCTCGCTCTTCCGGACGCCCGTTTATGCACGCACTTTCGGCGCTCGCCCTCGCGGTATCGGCCGCCGTGGCACTGGTCGCCATCCCCGCCGGCCGCGCCGCGCCGCCCGCCCCGGTCCCCGTGACTGATCCGAAGGCGGTCGAGTTCTTCGAGAAGAAGATTCGTCCGGTACTGACCGAACACTGCGCCGCGTGCCACTCCGCCGACGCCGTCGCCAAGAAGAAGCTCAAGGGCGGTCTGCTCGTGGACAGCCGCGCCGGGCTGTTGGCCGGCGGCGACAGTGGGCCGGCGCTCGTGTCGGGCAAGCCTGCCGAGAGTTTGCTGATCCACACGATGAGGTACGACGACGACGTGAAGATGCCGCCGAAGGGGAAACTCCCGGCGGGCGTCATCGCCGACTTCGAGGCGTGGGTGAGGATGGGTGCCCCCGACCCGCGGCAGGCGGCCGGGGCGAAGAAGCAGGTCGGGTTGACCGTCGAAGAGGGCCGGAAGTTTTGGGCGTACAAAGCCGTCGTGCGCCCGCCCGTGCCGACCGTCAAGGCCGCGGACTGGCCGGCAGGCGACATCGACCGCTTCGTCCTCGCCGGGCTGGAAGCGAAGGCTCTGACCCCCGCCGCCGACGCCGGCCGCGCTACTCTCGCGCGGCGGGTGTACCTCGACCTGCACGGCCTCCCGCCGACGCCCGAAGAGGTCGATGCCTTCGTCGCCGACGCCGACCCGAAGGCTTATGGGAAGCTGGTGGATCGACTGCTCGCGTCGCCGCGGTTCGGCGAGCGGTGGGGGCGGCACTGGCTCGACGTGGCCCGGTACGCCGAGTCGGTCACGCTCCGCGGGCTGGTATTCAAGGAGGCGTGGCGCTACCGCGACTACGTGATCGACGCCTTCCACCGCGACGTGCCGTTCGACCGCTTCGTGACCGAGCAACTCGCCGGCGACCTGCTCCCGGCCGCGGCCCCGGCCGACCGCACCCGGCAGGTCGTCGCCACGTCGTACCTACAACTCGGCAACTCGAACCTGGAGGAGCAGGACAAGAAGCAACTCCGCATGGACGTGGTGGACGAGCAACTCGACGCGATCTCGAAGGGGCTGCTCGGCCAGACGGTGACGTGCGCCCGCTGCCACGACCACAAGTTCGACCCGATCCCGACGGCCGACTATTACGCCCTCGCCGGCATCTTCCGCAACGTGAAGGCGTTGAAGGACGCGAACGTCTCGGAGTGGGTCGAGGTGCCGCTGCCGGCGGCCCCCGAGGTCGAGGCGGCGGTCGCGACGCACGACGCCGCAGTCGCCGCGATGCAAGCCCGCATCAAGGTCGCGAAGGCGAAGGAGCCGAAGGTTCCGGCCGACGGTACGGCCGCGAAAGGCGTTCTCGCCGTGAAGGACGTGCCCGGCATCGTGATCGACGACGCCAAGGCGATGAAGGTCGGCGAGTGGAAGGATTCGACTTCTTCGGCCAGCTACATCGGCGTCGGTTACACCCACGACCTCGACGCGGACAAGGGGAAGAAGACGATCACCTTCCAGCCCGAGCTGCCGGCGACGGGCAAGTACGAAGTCTGGTTCGCGTACACGCCGGGAGCGAACCGGGCCGATAAGGTGCCGGTGACGGTGTTCAGCGCCGACGGCGAGAAGACGCTGCACATCGACATGCGGGCCGCCCCGCCGCTCCGCGGCCGGTTCGCGTCGCTCGGGCAGTTCCACTTCGAGAAGGACGGGCAGAGCTTCGTCCTCGTCTCGAACGAGGGGACGAAGGGGCACGTCATCGCCGACGCGGTCGCGTTCATCCCCGCCGACCGGGTGCCGGCCGGCGACACCGCGAAGGCCGATCCGAAGCCTGCTCCCAAGACGGCCCTAGCACCGGAGTCCGCGGCAGCGTTGGAGGCGGAGTTGAAGAAGCTCCAAGCCGCCGCCCCGAAGCGACCGATGGCGATGTCGGTGGTCGAGGAGAAACAGATCGAGGACTGCGCCATCCGGGTCCGCGGGATCGTCCACAACCTCGGCGAGATCGCCCCGCGCGGGTTCTTAAAGGTTGCGATGGCCGGCCTGCCGCCGGCGCTGCCGAAAGATCAGAGCGGGCGGGTGCAACTCGCCGCGTGGGTCGCGTCGAAGGACAACCCGCTGACGGCTCGCGTATACGCGAACCGGGCGTGGCACTGGCTGTTCGGCAGCGGGATCGTCCGCACCGTGGACAACTTCGGCACCACCGGCGAACTGCCGTCGAACCCGGAACTGCTCGACCACCTCGCGACGACGTTCGTTCAAGACGGCTGGTCGGTCAAGAACCTGGTGCGCGGCATCGTGCTGAGTCGCACGTATCGGCAAGGGGCGGCCGCGGACGCGGAGGCGCTGGCGGCCGACCCGGAGAATCGGCTATTCGGCCGCGCCAACCGTCGCCGCCTCGAAGCCGAGAGTATCCGCGACACGATGCTGACGGTGAGCGGCAAGCTGACCGACCACCGCGGCGGGCCGACTTTCCCGGCCGCGCTCGCCGCCGACTACGGGTTCAAGCAGACCGGCACGACGCGCAGCGTCTACCTGCCCGTCTTCCGGAACGCCCTGCCGGAACTGTTCGACGCCTTCGACTTCGCCGACCCGAGTACGGTGGTCGGCCGGCGGAACGCGAGTACGGTCGCCCCGCAGGCGCTATTCCTGATGAACAACCCGTTCGCGGTCGAGCAGGCGAAGAGCGCCGCCGCCCGGCTGGTCGGCGAGGCGTTGCCGTCCGACGACGCCCGCATCACCCGCGCCTACCGACTAACACTCGGCCGCCCGCCGACCGCCGGCGAGCGGGCGGTCGCGGCGAAATTCCTGACGAACCGTTCCGGCGACCCGAAAGACGCCTGGGCGACGCTGTTCCAGGCGCTGTTCGCGTCCGCCGATTTCCGCTACGTCGAATAGTCTCTCAACCCGCGACCACCGAGGTCATTCATGCTCCTCCCCGTCTCCCGTCGCGAATGGCTCGCCCGCACCGGCTGCGGTTTCGGCGCGTTGGCGCTCTCGGGTCTGGCCGGGTCCGACGCCCGCGCCGCGACCGACCCGCTCGCGCCGAAGCCCCCGCACCTGCCGGCGAAGGCGAAGCGGGTGATCTTCCTGTTCATGCAGGGCGGGGTGAGCCACGTCGATTCCTACGACTACAAGCCGCGGCTCGACGCCGACGACGGCAAGCAGCTCCCCTTCGACGACGCCCGCGCGATCGCCAACAGCGGCACCCGCGGGTCGTCGAAACGGGTGATGAAGCCGCTCTGGAAATTCTCGCAACGCGGTCAATCGGGGCTGTGGGCGTCGGAGCTGTTCCCCGAAGTGGCGAAGCACATGGACGACCTGTGCGTCGTCCGGTCGATGCACACCGAGGGCGTCGCCCACGGCCCGGCGACGCTCTTTTTGCACTGCGGCTCGACCACCTTCGTCCGCCCGAGCATGGGGAGCTGGGTGCTGTACGGCCTCGGCACCGAGAACGCCAACCTCCCCGGGTTCGTGTCGATCGCGCCGTCGGCCGGCAACGGCGGGCCGCGGAACTACGGCCCGGCGTTCCTCCCGCCGACGTACCAGGGCACCGCACTCGGCAAGGCCGGCGGGCCGCCGTCGGAGGCGACGATCCGCAACCTCGCCGGCCCGCTCACGGCCGCGGGGAAGCAGGCCCACTTCGACCTGCTCCGCGAGTTGCACGCCGAGCAACTCAAGCGCACGCCCGGCGACGCCGAGTTGGAGGCGGTGGCGAGCTCCTACGAACTCGCGTGGCGGATGCAGCAGAACGCCCCGGACGTTCTCGACCTGTCGAAAGAGACCGCCGACACGCTCAAGCTGTACGGCGTCAACGACAAGGCGACCGACACTTTCGGCCGCCAGTGCCTGATGGCCCGGCGGCTGTGCGAGTCGGGCGTGCGCTTCGTGCAAGTGACCTACGGCGACAATAGCGCCAACCCGGCGTGGGACCAGCACTCGAACATGCCTAAGCACGGCGACCACGCGAAGTCCGTCGACCGCCCCATCGCCGGATTGCTCGAAGACCTGAAGCGCCGGGGGCTGCTCGAAGACACGCTCGTGTGGTGGGGCGGCGAGTTCGGCCGCACGCCCTACGCCGAGGGGAACGGCACCGGCCGCGATCACAACCCGAGCGGGTTCACCGTCTGGCTGGCCGGCGGCGGGTTGAAGAAGGGGTTCGCGTTCGGCGCGACCGACGAGTTCGGGCACCAGGCGGTGCAGGACAAGGTCCACATGCACGACCTGCACGCGACCATCCTGCACCAACTCGGCCTCGACCACGAGAAGTTGACGTTCCGGTACAGCGGCCGCGACTTCCGCCTCACCGATGTCCACGGCCGCGTGGTTAAGGAAATCATCGCATGACGGGCGGACGATAGTTAAATCGTGTCCACGAAGCGGCCATCCTCGCGCGGGTGGGGGCGGTCGAATTGCCCTTTTGGACCTCAAGGCGCTCACTTCCGATAGGTGATCGCCTTGATCGCCTTGAACACCGAACACGGGCGAGCGCCCATGCCACCCATCTCGCATCGCGTCACTGCCCCACGATCAGCGGCTTGGTGCTTTCGACGATCTTCGCCAGTTCTTCGATCTCGGGCTGCGGCACCTTGAACTTCTTGAGCGTCGCGACCAGGTGGCCGGTCGTCGCCGCGAACTCGGCGTCGGTGATGGTCATGCCCTTGTGCGTCGTCTTCATGTCGCGGCCGGTG
>Ga0105047_10010365_pt1 | contig 15241 bp, 14 predicted proteins | sample MAT04_FD_78384 | JGI IMG/M metagenome (GOLD analysis project Ga0105047, IMG submission 78384) | Freshwater microbial communities from Lake Fryxell liftoff mats and glacier meltwater in Antarctica - MAT-04 (megahit assembly) | ecosystem: Environmental > Aquatic > Freshwater > Ice > Liftoff... | reverse complement strand
GTCGGCGGGAAGCCGGTCGGCACCCTGGCCGACGCCGCCACGCTCATCCCCGAGTGCATCGCCAAGAACCAGCGGGTCGAGTTCCGCGACGAGGCCGGCAACGAGGTCGGGGCGTTCAAGCCGACGGCGGTCATCCCCGCGGACGAACCGCTCGTCCCGTGGGACGCGAGCATCACCCAGGCCGACATCGACCGGGCACTCGCCGGGCCGTTCTTCACGTTCGACGAAGTCAAGAAGCGGTTGGGCTGGGAATGACTTACGCCGTGGTCTGGTCGCTCATCGCGGTCCAGCAACTCGGGCGGGTTCTCGCCGCGGCCGCCGACCCGCTGGCGGTCGAGCGGGCGGCCGCGTACATGGAGTACATGCTCCGCCGCCACCCGAGCGACATGGGCGAGTCCCGGTCGCCCGGGTTCCGCGTGTGGTACGAAGACGTTCTCGGGCTGTACTACCGGATCGACGACGCCGCGCTGCGGGTCGAGATCCTGTTCGCCGGCCCCGCCCGCCGGCACTGACCGCGAATCATTCTGTTCCGGAGGGCCGCATCATGGTGACGCTATACATCGGCGGGCAACCCGTCGGCACCCTGGCCGACGACGCGAAACTGCTCGCCGGGTTCCTCGACCGGAACCAGAAGATTGAAGTCCGGGACGAGGCCGGGAACCGGATCGGCCTGTTCACCCCGACCCGCCCCCTGATCTCGGGCGAACCGCTCATCCCGTGGGAACCGGACGTGACGCGGGAAGAGCTCGACCGCCGGTTGGCCGAGCCGGGGCTGACGATCGACGAAGTCCGCAAGCGGTTGGGCTGGGCATGACGTACATCGTCACGTGGTCGATTGCCGCCCTCGCCCAGCTCGCGCGGGTTGCGGCCGAGAGCGGCGATCCCGTCGGCGTCGATCGGCAAGCCGTGTGGGTCGATTCGATCCTCCGGCGCTACCCGTTCGACATGGGGGAGTCGCGGAACGCCAACGAGCGCCTGTGGTACAGCGACGTTCTCGGCGTCTACTACCGCGTCGATGACCTGGCACTGACCGTCCGAGTCATGTCGGTCGGCCCGGCCCGACGGCGGCACTAGCGGTCGCTACAATCTCCCCCACCACCACGCGGGGAGACGCCATGCCCGACCGCCTCGGATTCGCCCTCGTCGGCTGCGGGATGATCGCCCGCTACCACGCCCGGGCGATCGCGGAGATCCCCGACGCCCGGGTCGCCGCCCTGGTCAGCCGCACGCCCGCCAGCGCCGCCGCCCTGCTCGCCGAGACCGGCACCCCCGCGTGCCCGGTGTTCGCCACCGTCGAGGAGGCGGTGGCCGCCCCCGGGGTGGACGCGGTCGTCATCACCACCCCGAGCGGGGCGCACCTCGAACCGGCCCTCGCCGCGGCCGCCGCCGGCAAGCACGTCGTCGTCGAGAAGCCGCTCGAAATCACGGGCGAGCGGTGCGCCCGGATCATCGCCGCCTGCGACCGCCACCGGGTCCGCCTCTGCACCATCTTCCCGAGCCGGTTCGCCGACGCCAACGTCGCGCTCAAGGCCGCCGTGGACGCCGGCAAGTTCGGTCGGCTGACGTTCGGCGAGGCGGCGACCAAGTGGTGGCGGACGCAGGCCTACTACGACGACGGCGGGTGGAAGGGGACGCAGGCCCTCGACGGCGGCGGGGCGCTGATGAACCAGGCGATCCACAACGTCGATCTCCTCCTCTGGATGATGGGGCCGGCGACCCACGTGACCGGGCTGACCGCCACCCTCGCCCACGACCGGATCGAAGTCGAGGACACGGCCGCCGCCGCCGTCCGCTTCCGGAGCGGGGCGCTCGGCACGCTGATCGCCGCCACCAGCATCCACCCCGGCTACCCGAAGCGGATCGCGGTCCACGGCGACAAGGGGTCGGCGGTCGTCGAGCAGGAGGATGTGCTGACGTGGGACTTCGCCCCGGCCACGGCGGACGACGACGCGGTGAAGGCGCGGTTCGCGGCGAAAGTCGGGGCGAGCGGCGGGGCGGCCGACCCGAAGTCGATCGACCACGAGGGGCACCGGCGGCAGCTGGCCGACTTCGTGGCCGCGGTCCGCGCCGGCCGCCCGCCGCAGGTGGACGGCCGGGAGGGGAAGCGGGCCGTCGATCTGATCTGCGCCGTGTACGAGAGCCAGCGCACCGGGCGGACGGTCGAGCTGCCGGAATGACCCGCCGCGGTTGGCCGTGACTTCCGCCGGCCGGGGCGGGTATCATGCCGGCCGACACACGGACGGAGTCTCGCCGATGGCCCGGAAGCCCCGCAACCCGCTGCTCGACCGCGCCATCTACTGTTTGGTGCGGGCGGTCGTCTGCTTCCTCCAGGCGGTGCCGCCGGCGGTCGCGTTCGCCCTCGCCGACCTGCTCGCCCGGGCCGCCTACCGCCTCAACCCCCGCCACCGGGCCGTGGCCGCCGACAACCTCCGCCACGCCTTCCCCGAACTCGCCGCCCACCCCGCCCGCATCGACCGCCTCGTCCGCCGCACCTACCGCCACTTCGCCCTGGTGGTCGTCGAGTCGCTGCTGTTCCCGCGGAAGCTGCACGTCGTGTCGTGGCGAAAGTACGTATCGACGTACCCGATGGCGCGGATGATCGGCCCGTTCCTCGCCCGCCGGGCGACCCTGATCGTGACCGGCCACTTCGGCAACTGGGAGACGGCCGGGTACATGATCGGGCTGATCGGGATGCGGACGCACGCCGTCGCCCGCGTCCTCGACAACCCGCACCTGGAGCGGTTCCTCAAGCACTTCCGCCAGCGGACGGGGCAGGCGGTGATCGCCAAGAAGGACGACTTCGGGCGGCTGACGGCGATCCTCGGGGCGGGCGGGAAGGTGGCGATGCTGGCCGACCAGGACGCCGGCCCGCGGGGGGTGTTCGTGGACTTCTTCGGCCGCCCGGCGAGCACCCACAAGGCGGTCGCCCTGATGGCCCTGGAGTACGACGCCGTGCTGACCGTGTTCGGCGTCCCCCGGGTGCGCGAGCCGATGTTCTACGAGATCGTGTGCGAGGACGTGATCGACCCGCGCGACTACGCCGGCCGCCCGGACGCGGTCCGGGCGATCACCGAGCGGTACACGGCCGCCATCGAGCGCATGGTCCGCCGCCACCCGGAGCAGTACTTCTGGTTCCACCGCCGCTGGAAGCACCAGCCGGCGGCGCGGGCGAAGCCGGCCCGGGCGGCGTGACTACGGAAGGATGTTCGTCCACAACTCAGCGGAGAAGAAGTGTCGGAGATGCCGGAGGTTGTCGGTCGCGATGACGGTGTCCGGCAGCTGCAGGGTTTCGGCCTGTGCGACCAGGATCATGTCGATGTCGATGTCGATGTTCTTGTTGCCGGCCGTGGGCCGCCCGGTCTGCCGGGCCTGCGCCCAGAGGTCGGCAGCCCGCAGCATCGTCCGGGTGTCGAGCGAGAGATATTCAAATTGGACGGCGACCGCGTTGAGCGCCGCAACCCCGACGACTTTCCCGGCGCGGATTAGCTCGCGGCGGAGTTCGTAGTCGATGATCTCCGGGACTACGACCCGGTGCCCGGCGGCCTTCAAGCCGTGCGCCCACGCCCGGCACGCGACCGCCGCGCGGGTGCTCTTCGGGTCCGTCAGCAGTCCGAGCGGGGCAGAGTCGAGGAGGACGACCTTCACCACGTCTTCCCCTTGTTCTCCGGGGCGAAGACCGGCATTGCCCCGTCGTGACGGCGGTTCTCGTTCAACGCCTCGCACAGGTCGTACCCGTCGTCGTCGGCCGGGTATGCGTTCATGATGGCGAACAGTTCTTCCGGCGACTTCGCCGCCTTCATCATGGCGATGATCTCGGCGTCGGTCGGCCGGGGTACGAGCGTTGTAACGGTGATCCCGACGGTTTCCCCCTCGGCGAGGGCGAGCAGTTGCACGGGGCGCAGGACGCCGTTCTCGTAGACGGCGGTGGTCGTCGTGGTCACGGGCGGTTCTCCTGGCGGGGCGGGTTCAGCATATCACGGCCGTGGGGACGGCAGAAGCGGGCGGCGCGGCTACCCGATCCCGAGCCGTTCGAGGGCGGCGTCGGGGTAGCAGAAGAAGACCTCCTCGCCGGCCGCGAGCGGGCGGAGGGCGCGCAGCCACACGCGGTCGCCGGCGAACACCTTTTCGAGGTTCGGGGCCGGCGAGTGATTCACCAGCCCGCCGAGGCCGACGGGGATGAGCAGCGCGTCGCCGACGCGGAACTTGTGGCGGTCGGCGAAGTGGGTGCAGCGGTCGGCGACCGACCCGCGGCGGACGTACACGCCGACCACCTCGAGCGTCGCCCCGGCCGGCAGCGCGACGCGGGCGAACACGCCCAGCCCGGCCCCCGCGACCGCGGACGGGCGGGCCTCGAAGCGGTCGTCGGCCTCGTCGAGCAGTGGGGCGGGCATGGGTTCGGCCGGGGGGGAGCGGGGCGGGGCGGGCGACGCCCGCCCTCGGGCGTAAAGACCCATCTTACCACCGCCCGCCCCGTATCATTTCCCCGTCGCCCGCCCCCTTCCCCACGGACACCGCCATGAGCCGCGCCGCGCGCGGGGGGTTCGCGCCCCTGCTCCTGCTCGCCGGGTTGCTCGCCACGGCCGCCGCCGACCCGCCCGCCCCCGGCGTCGGCCCGGTCCAGAAGGTGCGGGCCGGCTTCCGCGCCGCCCGCGGGCCGGTCGCCGACGCGGACGGGAACGTCTACGTCGCCGACGACCCGGCCGGCCGCATTCTCAAGGTCGATGCCGCCGGCACCCTCACGACCGTCCTGGAGAACGGCGACGGCGGCACCGGACTGGCGCTCGACGCCCGCGGCCGCGTCGTCGCCAGCCGGGGCGGGAAGAAGCTGATCGCCCTCGACCCGGCGACGAAAAAGGTCAGCGTGCTGGCCGACGGGTTCGACGGCCCCCCGACCGCCCTCGCCGTCGATCGCACCGGCGGCGTCTACGCCGCCGCCCCGGACGCGGGGGCGGTCTACTACCTGCCGCCGCACGGCACCCTCGCCCGCATCCACGCCGGCAAGTCGCGGCCGACCGGCCTAACCCTCAGCCCGGACGAAGCGACGCTGTACGTCGTCGCGGCCGACGCCGCCGACGTACTCGCGTACCCGGTCGCGCGGCCGGGCATTCTCGGCCGGCCGAAGGTGTTCTGCCAACTGGTTCAGAACCCCGACGACCCGGCGGTGACGGGCGGCGGCGGTGCGGCCGTGGACGCCCGCGGCAACCTGTACGTCGCCCGGCCGGCCCTCAAGGCCGTCCAGGTCGTCGGCCCGGACGGGCAGTCGCTGGGGCTGCTGCGCGTCCCGGAGGAGCCGTCCGGCTGCGCGTTCGGCGGGGCGGATTTGAAGACGCTCTACGTCGCCGCACAGACCTCGCTCTACGCCGTGAAGTTGGAGGAAGCTGGGCACCGCTCCGGCGCGGTCCGGAGCGAGGAACCGCTGCCCGAAGCCTGGGACTACGCCGGCCCGATGCGGACGGTCGCCGCCCGGTTCCGAGGGACCGAGGGGGTGGTCCTGCACGTCGGCGGGTCGATGACCATCGCCAACCCCTACGGGTCGTGGCCGCGCGGCGGGAAGGGGAAGACGCCCGACGACGCCGCCGTGCTGGAGTGGATGCACACCGAGGCGAAGGACAAGACCGACGGCTGGTGGCTCTGCCGGACCGAGCTGGAAATGTACCGGGCGTACACGGCCGAGAGCGGGTTGAAGGCGGCGATGCTGCACGCCGGCGGGGCGCGCGGGCTGCCGACGCTGGAGAAGATGCTCGACGACTACCGGCCGCGGCTGGTGACGATCGAGTGCGGCCTCTACGACGCCGACGCCGGCACCCCCGTCGCCGACTACCGCAAGAGCATGGGCCGGGCGCTCGACCTGATCCTCGACCGCGGGGCCATTCCCGTCCTCAACACGATCCCGCCGTTCCGGGCGCAGCCGGCCCGCACCCGCGAGTTGAACGACGTGCTGCGGGCGCTGGCGAAGGACCGCGGCGTGCCGGTCCTCGACCTGGAGCGCGAGGTGTTCGTCCGCCGGCCGGACGACTGGTTCGGCACCCTCATGGACCGCATGCACCTGACCGGCACCCAGGCCGGCGGCAGCCCGAGCGCCGAGCCGACGCCGGACAACCTGCGGAAGAGCGGCTACCACCTCCGCGGCTGGCTGACGGTCCGCAAGGTTGCGGAGATCAAGCGGCGGGTGCTGGACGCCGGGGGGAAGTGAGGGGGGCGGGTCGGCGACGCGAATTTCGACCGCCCGGCATTACCCGACGCCGCCGTCCGGGAATCCTGTAAGCTCTCCCACACGGTCCGGGTGTGTGCCCGTGCCGTCCGGTGTCGAACGACCCGCCGAGGCCGAGAACCTCATGACACGACGCCCCTCGCGGTTCGCCGCCTTCGCCGCCCTCGCGGCGGCCGTCGCCGGCCTACTCGGGTGCCAGAAGGGGAAGGCCCCCCCGCCGGCCCCGCCGCCGGCGAAGGTCACGGTCGCCCGGCCGGTGACGTACCCGGTCCAGAGCTACTACGAGTACAACGGCTACCTCGACGCGGTCGAGACGGTCCAGGTCAAGGCCCGGGTCAAGGGGTTCCTCGACGAGGTCACGTTCGCCGAGGGGGAGGAGGTCCGGGCCGGCGACCTGCTCTACGTCATCGACCCCCGCGAGACCGAGGCGAACCTCAAGAAGGCCGACGCCGACCGGCTCAAGGCGAAGTCCGAAGTGACCCGGTCGAAGGCGGACGAGGACCGGTCGAAGAAGGCGTTCGAGACGGGTGCGACCAGCGCCGAGGAGTTCCAGCAGAAGGTCGCCAACCGGGAGTCGGCCGAGGCCGTGCTCAAGCAGACCGAGGCGGCCATCCAGGTGGCGACCCTGGACAAGGAGTACACCAGGATCGTCAGCCCGATCGCCGGGCGGATCAGCCGCACCCTCGTCACCAAGGGGAACCTCGTCGGGCAGAACGAGGCCACCCTGCTCACCACGATCGTCAGCATCGACCCCCTGTACGTCTACTTCGACATCCCCGAGCGCGACCTGATCGAGTACCAGCAGGCCCAGCGGGGCGGGGACGCGGCCGCCGCGGCGCGGGACATTCCGGTCGAGATCGGGGTGGCGAGCGAGGAGGGCTACCCGCACGCCGGGCGGATCGACTTCAAGGAAAACCGGGTGGACACCGGGACGGGAACCGTCCGCATCCGCGGCCGCATCCCGAACCCGGCGCACCCGCCCGACCCCGCGCTGTCGGCCGCGGCCGGCGGGGCGGCGGGGGCAACGGCCGGGTCGAACCGCCTCCTGTACCCCGGGCTGTTCGCCCGGGTGCGGGTGCCGGCCGGCGGCCCGCGGACCCGCCCGGTCATCCCCGAAGAGGCGCTAATGACCGGCCAGGAGGGGCGCTACGTCTACGTCGTCGGGGCGGACAACAAGGTGGCGAAGCGGACGGTCACGGTGGGGGCGCAGGTGTACCGCGCCCCGCCCCCGGGCAGCCCCGCGGCGGCCGGGTGGACGCTGGCCGGGCCGCAGTCGGCGGCCGCGCCGGTCAAGTCGGTGGTCGCCATCGACAAGGGGCTGACCCCGGACGACGTGGTAATCGTGGACGGGCTGCAGAAGGCCCGGCCCGGCGGGGAGGTGGCCCCGGACAAGTGGGAGTTCCAGGGGCCGGCGGGCAAGAAGTGACGACGGGCCGCGCCTTGTTTACTGGTCAGCGGGTTGTTGGGGTGGTGTTGGGATTTGTGGCACAGGTCTCCAGACCTGTGCGGGCTTCACAGGTCTGGAGACCTGTGCCACAAGACATAAGGCAACCCGTCGCATCAGCTCCGAAGACTCTGCGTCGCGGCTACGCGACGACCCCTTCCCGCCCGGGCCTCGCCCCATGATTAGCCGGTTCTTCATCGACCGCCCGATCGCGGCCAACGTACTCGCCATCCTCACCATGCTGTTCGGGGCGGTCGCCCTCCAGCGGCTGCCGATCGAGCGCTACCCGGCCATCACCCCGCCGACGGTCGTGGTCGGCACCAACTACCCCGGGGCGAACGCCCGGGTCGTGGCCGACACCGTCGCCGCCCCGATCGAGCAGCAGGTCAACGGCGTCGAGAACATGATGTACATGTCCTCGACCAGCTCGGCCGACGGGTCGTACGCCCTGACCGTCACGTTCGAGATCGGGACCAACCTGGACGACGCCCAGGTGCTCGTCCAGAACCGCATCTCGGTCGCCGAGCCGACCCTCCCGGAGGAGGTCCGGCGGCAGGGGGTGACGGTCAAGAAGCAGTCGTCGAACATCCTCCTCGTCATCTCCCTCACGTCCGCGAACAAGACCTACGACCCGATCTTCCTGTCGAACTACGCGACGCTGCGGCTGCGCGACGAGCTGAGCCGGGTCAAGGGGGTCGGGGACGTGCAGATTAAGGGGGCCGGGGCGTACTCGATGCGCGTCTGGATCGACCCGGACAAGCTGGCCTCCCGCCAGCTCACCACCCAGGACGTGACGGCCGCCCTCGCCCGCCAGAACGTCCAGGTCGCGGCCGGGCAGATCGGCCAGCCCCCGAACCCGTCCGGGCAGGCCTTCCAGCTGACCGTCACGACCCTCGGCCGGCTCACCGACCCGTCCCAGTTCGAGGGCATCGTGGTCAAGGCCGCGGCCGGCGGGCAGATCGTCTACCTCCGCGACGTGGCCCGGGTCGAACTCGGGGCCGTGTCCTACGACACGTTCGAGACCCGGTCCGGGATGGAGGCCGCCAACATCCTCGTCTTCCAGCTCCCCGGGTCGAACGCCCTCGACGTGGCGAGCCGCGTCCGGGAGACGATGGCGCGGGTCGAGCCGACCCTCCCGGACGGGATGGAGTACACGATCCCGTTCGACACGACCCGGTTCGTCGAGGCGGCCATCAACAACGTCTACCGGACGCTGGTCGAGGCCGGCGGGCTGGTGCTGGTCGTGATCCTCGTGTTCCTCCAGAACTGGCGGGCGCTACTCGTCCCGGCCACCACGGTCCCCGTGACCATCGTCGGGGCGTTCGCGTTCATGTACCTGTTCGGGTTCTCGGTCAACCTCCTCACCCTGTTCGGGCTGGTCTTGGCGATCGGCATCGTGGTGGACGACGCGATCGTGATCGTCGAGAACGCCAGCCACCACATCGAGGCCGGGCTGGCCCCCCGCGAGGCGACCATCAAGGCGATGGAGGAAGTGACCGGGCCGGTCGTCGCCATCACCTTCGTCCTCCTGGCGGTGTTCATCCCGACGGCCTTCCTGGCCGGCATCACCGGCCAGATGTACCGCCAGTTCGCCCTGACCATCGCGGCCACCGCCGTCATCAGCGCGATCAACGCCCTCACCCTCAAGCCGGCCCAGTGCGCCGCCTACCTCCGGCCGCACGCCGGGCGGGGCTGGTTCACCCGGGCGTTCGACTTCTTCTACAAGCCGGTCGAGGCCGGGTACACGTGGTCGGTGCGGCAGCTCGTCCGGGTGTGGTGGCTGGTGGTGGTCCTGTTCGTCGTCATCGTCGGCGTGACGGTGAAGTGGTACCAGACGGTGCCGACCGGGTTCCTCCCGACCGAGGACGAGGGGTACGCGATCATCGCCGTCCAGCTCCCGGACGCGGCCTCGCTCGACCGGACGCGGGAACTCTCCGAGCGGATGAACAAGGTGTTCGAGCGGTTCCGCGACAAGGGGGCGATCGAGAACTGGTTCGTCCTCGGCGGCACGTCGCTCCTCGACGGGACGGCCGCCCCGAACGGGGCCACGGCGTTCGTCACCTGGACCGACTGGGCGAAGCGGAAGTCCCCGGAGATGCAGCAGCAGGCGCTCGTCCAGGAAATGCAGATGGAGTTCTTCCAGATGCAGGAGGCGAACATCTTCGTCATCATCCCGCCTTCCATCCAGGGGCTGGGGTTCTCGGGCGGGTTCGAGATGAAGATCGAGGACCGCGAGGGCGTCGGGCTGGACGTGCTCCAGGAGCGGACCCAGGCGCTGATCGACGCCGCCGCCCAGCGGCCCGAGATCGCCCCCCCGCCGGCCATCCGGAGTACCTTCCGGGCCGGGGTGCCGCAGATCTACTTGAACATCGACCGGGTCAAGGCCGAGAAGATGGGCGTCCTCATCAGCGACGTGTTCGGCGCACTGCAGGCGAACCTCGGGTCGGTGTACGTGAACGACTTCAACAAGTTCGACCGGACGTACCAGGTCCGCGTCCAGGCCGACGCCAAGTTCCGCGGCGACCCCGGGATGCTCCGCCGGCTGGAGGTCCGCAACCGGGACGGCGGGCGGGTGCCCCTCGGCACCCTCCTGACGGCCGAGACCCGGGTCGGCCCGCAGTCGCTGACGCGGTACAACCTGTACCCGACGGCGACCATCAGCGGGGCGACGAAGCAGGGGGTCAGTTCGGGCGAGGGGCTGGCCGCGATGGAGGCGGCGGCCGCCGACGTGTTGCCGCGGTCGATGGGGTTCGAGTGGACCTCGATCGCCTACCAGGAGAAGCGGGTCGCCGCCCAGCCGCTCGACGTGCTCGGGGCCCAGGTCACGCTGAGCGAGGCCGTGATCGTGTACGCCCTGGCCGTGGTGCTCGTCTACCTGGTGCTGGCCTTCCAGTACGAGAGCTGGCTGCTCCCGCTGGCCGTCATCCTGGTCGTCCCCCTCGGGCTGCTCGGGGTGGTGGCGGCGGTGAGCATCCGCGGGTTCGACAACAACGTGTACACCCAGATCGGGATCGTCCTGATCATCGCCCTGGCGAGCAAGAACGCGATCCTGATCGTCGAGTTCGCCCGGGAGCTGCGGCTGGCCGGGAAGACCGTCCGGGAGGCGGCGGTGCAGGCGGCCCGGATGCGGTTCCGGCCGATCGTGATGACGAGCGTGGCGTTCATCCTCGGGGTGGTGCCGCTCGTGTTCGCCAGCGGGGCGGGGGCGGCGAGCCGGCAGTCGCTCGGGACGGCGGTGTTCGGCGGGATGATTACCTCGACCGTGCTGGCGATCTTCTTCGTCCCGGTCTTTTACGTGGCGGTCCAGGGGCTGATCGAGCTGCGCAACGGCCCGCCCAAGCCGGTCCCCGGGCGCGAGCCGGGGCCGCCCGCTTCTACCCCGACGTGAGGTCTTCCGGAAGAACCTAACCCCCCAACCCCCTTCCCTAAGAGGGAAGGGGGAGCCGGACGCCGGGCCTACGGCCCGACGGGTCAATTGTCTTGCTCCCCCTTCCCTCTTAGGGAAGGGGGTTGGGGGGTTAGGTTGCCTTTCGGACGGGAAATCCCGTTGACCGGGGCCGCCTGCGGGGGGACACTAGCTATACCCGCCGGAAGTCCCGCCCGCGCCACATTCCCGAGACCGCGATGCCCGCCACGCCGCACCGCCTCCCCCGCCGGGGCTTCCTGCAGATCGGGGCGCTCGGCCTCGGCGGGCTGACGCTCCCGGACCTGCTGCGAGCCGAGGCCGCGGCGGGCGGCCGGGCGCGGCACAAGTCGGTCATCCTCATCTACCTGGTCGGCGGGCCGCCGCACCAGGACATGTTCGACCTCAAGCCCGACGCCCCGAAGGAATTCGCCGGGCCGTGGAAGCCCGTCGCCACGAACGTGCCGGGCGTGCAGATCTGCGAGGCGCTGCCGCGCCTGGCGGGGATCATGGACAAGCTCGTGGTCGTCCGCTCGCTCGTCGGCAACCAGGCCGGGCACGACGCCGTACAGGTGTTCAACGGCCACCACCCGGCCAAGCCGACGCCAGCGGGCGGGTGGCCGCAGTTCGGGTCGGCGGTGGCGAAACTGCGGGGGGCCGTCGATCCCGCCGTGCCGCCGTTCGTCAGCCTCTGTTACACCTGCACCCACGGCCCGTACAACGAGCCCGGCCCCGGCTTCCTCAAGACCGGGATGAACCCGTTCCGGGCGACGGGCGGCACCCGCGACGACATGGTCCTCCGCGGCGTCACCGTCAACCGCCTCGCCGACCGCAAGGCGCTGCTGGCCAAATTCGACGACCTCCGCCGCGACACCGACGCGACCGGGGCGATGGCCGGGATGGACGCCTTCACCGCGCAGGCGTTCGGGCTGCTCACGTCGTCCCGCGTCGCCGACGCCCTCGACCTGTCGCGCGAGCCGCTCAAGGTGATCGAGCGGTACGGCACCGGAGACCCGAAGGTGTTCATGGACGCCAACGGCGCGCCGCGGGTGCCGCAGAGCCTGCTGATGGCCCGCCGCCTCGTCGAGGCCGGGGCGCGGGTGGTCACGCTCAACTACAGCAAGTGGGACTGGCACGGCGGGACGAACGCCGAGGGCCGGGCGAACAACTCCATCTTCCTCCGCGAGGCCGAGGACTTCCCCGTCTTCGACAAGTGCGTGTCGGCGCTGGTCGAAGACCTGCACGACCGCGGGCTGGACGAGGACTGCACGGTGGTCGTGATGGGCGAGTTCGGCCGCACGCCGAAGATCAGCGCCCAGGCCGGCCGCGACCACTGGCCGCAGGTGAACTGCGCCCTCCTCGCCGGCGGCGGAATGACGACCGGGCAGGTGATCGGCTCGACCGACCGGATCGCCGGCGAGGCGGCGTCGCGGCCGGTGACGTTCGGCGAGCTGTACGCCACCCTGTACCACAACCTCGGCATCGACCCGACGACGGCCGCCCTCCCCGACCTGACCGGCCGCCCGCAATACCTCGTGGCCGACAACGCCGTGCCGCTCAAGGAACTGGTCTAACCGGGCCGCCGGTGTCGTTTGGTCTTGTGGCACAGGTCTCCAGACCTGTGAAGCCCGCACAGGTCTGGAGACCTGTGCCACAAGACGAAAATCTAGCCCGCTGGTGCCCCTCATGACCCGCCCCTGCCCCGGCCCCCGCGTCTCCCGCCGCACCATGCTCCGGGCCGGGACCGCCGGCGTCCTCGGCCTGTCCCTGCCGCAGCTCCTCCGGGCCGACGCCGCCCGGACGCAGGCCGGCACGCACGCCTCCGCCGCCGACGCGTGCATCCTCATCTTTCTCAACGGCGGGCCGTCCCACCTCGACATGTGGGACTTGAAGCCCGACGCCCCGGCCGAGATCCGCGGGCCGTTCAAGCCGATCGCCACGAGCGTACCCGGCGTTCAATACGGCGAACACCTGCCGAAGCTCGCCCGCCTCGCCCACCGCACGGCCCTGATCCGGTCGGCCCACCACAGCGTCAACAACGCCCACGCCGCGGCCGTGTACTGCGGGCTGACCGGCCACGACCGCGGCGAGGTCGGCGGCGGTGCCCGGCCCGACGACCACCCGGCCATCGGCTCCGTCGTCGGCCAGCTGCGGCCCCCGACCCGGCCGGTCGTGCCCTACGTCTCGATGCCGTTCATCACGCAAGAGGGAGCCGGCGGGCCGCCGCAGCCGGGGTTCTTCGGCGGCTGGCTCGGCAAGCCGCGCGACCCGCTGTTCGTGCTGCGGAACCCGAACGCCCCGGACTTCGGGATGCCGGAACTGGCCCTCGGCCCGGACGTGGACCCGGCCCGGTTCGACGCCCGCCGCCGCCTCCTCGCCGCGCTGCAAACCGGCGGCGGCACCGGGGCGGCCCGCGACATGGACGGGTTCCGCGCCCGCGCCTGCGACCTGCTCACCGCCCCTGCCATGCAGGACGCCGTGCGGATCGACAAGGAGGCTCCCGCGACGCGTGACCGCTACGGGCGGAACATCTACGGCCAGAGCGTGCTGCTCGCCCGCCGGCTGGTCGAGGCCGGCACGCGGGTGGCGTGCATCTCCTGGGCACCGGACGCGAACGCCACCTGGGACACGCACGGCAAGAACTTCGACAAGCTCAAGGGCGAACTCCTCCCGCAGCTCGACGGGGCGGTGTCGGCCCTGCTCGACGACCTGCACGACCGGGGGATGCTGGAGCGGACGGTGGTGGCGGTGATGGGCGAGTTCGGCCGGTCGCCGAAGGTGAACGCGGCGGCCGGGCGGGACCACTGGAACTTCTGCTACTCGCTGATGCTAGCCGGGGGCGGGATCGCACCGGGGGCGGTGTACGGAGCGAGCGACCGCATCGGGGCGAAGCCGAGCCGCAACCCCGTCTTACCGGCCGACATCGTGGCGACGATCTATTCGTGCCTGGGCATCGAGTTCGACGCCGAGCTGCGCGACCGCCTCGACCGCCCGTTCGCGGTCGTCCCCTGGGGCCGCCCCATCGCCCCGCTGATCGCGTAGGGTATGGCTCCGCAAGCCGGGGTAACGTCGGCACTTGACCAATCTCACCGAAGAAATAGCCGGCGTTCACCCCGTCTTCGCACCTTTATGGAGAATGGATGAGGCGGCTCAAGGCACGCCGTCGGGGTTATACTCGTCCCCGGGAAGTCCCGCTTCCTCCACGTCGTCGGTAAAATCGAACAGCGGAATAAAAGCCTCCTCATCCGGACAGACATCGTTCCGATGATCCGCGTCGTTCTTAAGTTGCTTGCAATCGCCCACGATCTGCCCACGGCGAACCCCGAACGCATTTTCGATGTGCTTTCTGGGGGCCGTGTCGATGTCATCCCACAACGACTTCCGCACCTTCCTCCCGTTCTCGTCCATCTCCGTGTGAAGGGCCGCCTGAATCCGCCAGACGGTCCGACCTTTTTCGTCGGTGAAATGATCCTCCCGCAAGGCGCGGGACATATCGTTGCAAAACTTCTTCCGCGCGTCCGCGGGCTGCGGCTCCCATAGCCCGTTAGCGTGAGCGTAGGCGTACAGGTCATCCAATTTGACGGGGATGCGGCCACCGTTGTCGATGTACTGCTTATAAATCCGTCGCATCTGATCGTTGTATGTCGCGGGTATCCGCGGCCGTCGTCGATTCTTCATCACCCCCGGCCCTCCTGATTGCGACTCAGTGTGTCGGGCACGAACCCCAGCCGTCCGTCAATGCGGCATCGGTGAGGATGTCGCGGACCTTCACCAGCATCTCTCGATTGTGGGACCAGTGGATTTTGCCCCGTCGTTGCAGTTGCCCGACGATGATCCCCGGATGAACTTTCACGCGGTTGGCGAACTGATAAATTCGCTTCTTGGAGAACAGCGGACTTACCCTTAGGATGAATTTGTCTAGCTCGTCGTCGGCGAGTAGAAAGTTGGCCGCCCACTCGTCGGCCCGTCTCTCGGCCTCGGGCTTTTCGGCAGACGCTTCAGCCCCCTCACCCACCAGATTGACATCGACCGACGACCGATCACCGTGCAGAACGTGGGCGCACTCGTGGGCGAGGGTGAACCAGAAGTTGTCGATGCGGTCGAACCGCATCGTTACGGCCACCACGGGCTTTTCGTTACCCTCGGTCAGCCAGAACATCCCGCCGTCGAGACGGGAGCGCGG
>Ga0105047_10010363_pt1 | contig 15241 bp, 14 predicted proteins | sample MAT04_FD_78384 | JGI IMG/M metagenome (GOLD analysis project Ga0105047, IMG submission 78384) | Freshwater microbial communities from Lake Fryxell liftoff mats and glacier meltwater in Antarctica - MAT-04 (megahit assembly) | ecosystem: Environmental > Aquatic > Freshwater > Ice > Liftoff... | reverse complement strand
ATCGTCGGTCAGCTCAAGGATGTCGCGTATCAGTTCCGCACGCCGGATTTCTGGAAGTCGCTCAAGGCGATCGGCGGCCAGAAGAGCTACGAACTCGGCGGCGCCTTCGGCGATGCCAAGGGGCAGCCGGGCCAGTCGAACTCCGTGAGCCACGGCTGCGTGCCGTCGCTCTTCCAGCAGACCAACATCATCAACACCGGGAGGAGAGCGTGAGCGACTTCGGCCCCCGTTCCCTCTATGCGCCGGCGGGTATTCTGACGCGCGCCGAGGCGCAGGAGATCGCACAGCGCGCGCTGCGCAATTCACCGGCGGAGGAGACACGCGTATCGATCAACAGTGCGGCGCGCGCCGACACGCGCTTCGCGTTGAATCAAGTCACCACGTCGGGCGAGAATCAGGACACGCAGGTCACGATCACGGCCTATGCCGGCAATCGTGCGGCGAGCGTGAACACGAATCGTCTCGATGAAGCTTCGCTCGCGGCGGCGGCGAAGCAGGCGTATGAGATCGCGAAGCTGGTGCCGCCCAATCCGGAGCGTATGCCGGAACTGGGCGCGCAAAGCTATCCGGCAGCGCGCGAGCGCAGCATCACGATGCCTACGCCCACCGAGCGTGCGGCCGCGTCGAAAATCGTGACCGAGCTGGCGCGCGCGAACGACCTGATCGCGACCGGCTTCATCGAGTGTCGGGCCAGTGCGTCGGCGCTGGCGAATTCGAAGGGGTTGTTCGCCTACGACTCGAGTTCGTCGGTCACCATGACGACGACCGTGCGGTCGCCCGACGGCACGGGTTCCGGTTGGGCCTGCACCGATGGCAATACGTTTTCCGATCTCGACCCGGCGCGCGTGGCCGCCACGGCCGTGCAGAAAGCCAAGGATTCGCGCAGTCCGGTTGCGATCGAGCCCGGTCGCTACACCACGATCCTCGAGCCCACGGCCGTCGGCAATCTCGTGCAGCTGATCGCCGGTGCGATGCAGGCGCGTTCGGCCGACGAAGGCCGCTCGTTCTTCTCGAAAGCGGGCGGTGGTAACAAGATCGGACTCAAGGTGGTCGACGAGCGTGTCACGCTACTGACCGACCCCGCCGATTCGCCGAGCACCAGCGGTGGATACGACGGCGACGGCATGCCGCTCGAGAAAGTCACGTGGATCGAGAACGGCGTGGTGAAGAACCTGAACTACGATCGGTTCTGGGCGCAGAAGCAGGGCGTGCAGCCCACGCGTAGTGGCGGCGGGCGTTCGCTGCGCATGCTTGGCGGCACCACGAGCATCGCGGATATGGTGAAGAACACCGAGCGTGGCATTCTCGTGACGCGCTTCTGGTATATCCGCGGCGTGGATCCGCGTACGATTCTGTACACGGGACTCACGCGTGACGGCACGTTCCTGATCGAGAACGGCAAAGTCACGCGCCCGATCAAGAACTTCCGCTTCAACGAGTCACCGATCTTCTTCCTGAACAATCTGGAAGCGATGGGTCCGACGATTCGCATCAATGCGTCGGAGAACCTCAGCGCCGGCGGTGCGGTGTATATGCCGCCGATCAAAATACGGGACTTTACGTTTTCGTCGCTGTCGGATGCGGTGTAAGGCACGCGATCGGTAACGGCCAACGGCCTAGTGAGCAGGGGGGAGGGTGAAGGGGGCAGGAAGCAGGTGAACGGCGCGCCGTTGCTGCGACCTGCTCCCTTCACCCTCCCCCCTGCCTACTAAGCAGTTGGCAGTTACACCGCGTTGACGAACGCGCATCCCGCCTCTTCCGCCATCACGTTGGCGAAGATGCCGGACGGTTGCATGATCAGTCCGGGAATGAGGAACGACTTGGCCTTCTCGCGGGCTTCGGCGGGCTTCAATTTGTCCTGCTTCGCGACGGTGGCCACGAGCTGATTGAAGGCCATGCCGCAGCCGAGTACGATAGCGCCTTTTTCCATCTGCTTGTCGAGCAGCAGCGCGGACATCGAACTCTTCGGGTCCGTGCTGGCGGTCGAGAGCATGGGGTTGGCCATCGCCCACTTCTTTCCCTTGTCGTTCTTCATCTTGAGCTCCTTTCCCACACCGTACGTGGCCCAGTAGTCGCTGTTCATCGCCAGTGGAATCGCGGCATGACGAATGACGATGACGGTACTCAGGTCACCTGGTGCGAGCTTCAGGACGTCCGTGTACTGGCGCCCCCAGAGCCCGGCGCGGAAGATGCCGACGCCGTCGCGGATCTCCGGCACGTCGAACATCGCCTTGTGCTTACCGATGATCTTCTTCGTCCAACTGGTGTCCCACGTCTCGGCGCGTGCCTGCTCCCACGCCTCGAGTTCCTGCGCCACGGTGTCTAGCGGCAGAACGGTCGGTTCAGTGGCATGGAGCAGGGAGGCTGATGACGCCAGCGCCGCTGCGCTGAGTCCGGCCGTTTTCAGGAAAACGCGACGGTCGCTGCTCATGGGGGAGTTTGTAAGGAAGTAGGGTGGGGAGACATTCTGTAAACGATCCAGGTATCTCACGCTGTCTCAATGATGATGGCGTCTGGACTCGAGAAAGTCACGGCGTCGCGGTTTTTTCCGCCCCCTTCACCTCCTTAAATGCGATTGGTCCCTGCCGTGTTGACGTCCCTGCTTCTGGTGATTGCCCCCGGAGGCGCGAAAGCGCAGACCACGGTGCCACCCGCGCCACCGGCCCAGCGTACCGCGCCGGATACCGCGCAGGCCGGCGCGGTTCGCGTGTACCTCGATTGCCAGAGTGCTCGCTGCGACTACGACTTCTTCCGGGACCAGATGCGCTGGGTGAACTTCGTCCGCGACCGGCTCGTGTCGGACGTGCTATTGCTCGTGACGACGCTCCGCACGGGTTCCGGCGGTTTCGAGTACACGATTGCCGCCATCGGCCAAACGGTCAATCGGGGTCGCGCCGACACGGCCGTGGTGTTCGTGGCGCCGAACGATGCCGACGACGTGGTGCGGCGACAACTGGCGCGCACGTTCTCCCTGCTGCTTGGTCCGTATGCGGCGCGGACTCCGCTCGCGTCGCGTATCACGCTGAACTACGCGGCGCCGAGTACGGCATCGGCCAGCCCCAAATCGGTGAAGGACCCCTGGGATTTCTGGGTATACCGCGTGTCGGTGAACGGATTCGGGAGTGGTGAGAAGAGGCAATCGTTCGTGAACGGCTTCGCGACCACCAGCGCCAATCGTGTGACACAGTCGCTGAAGGTGAATCTGAGTGCGAATCTCGGCTACGATCAGAGTCGCTTCGATCTGGGCGATGGCAAGAGCTTCACCAACATACAGCGCAACTACGGAGCCAACGCGCTGATGGTGAAGAGTATCAGTGATCACCTCTCGGCGGGCATCACGGCCAACTCGCAGTTCTCCGACTTCAACAACTACGATCTGAATCTGCGCGTCACGCCGGCCGTGGAGTACAATATTTTTCCGTTCAAAGACTTCACGCGACGCCAACTCACGGCGTTCTATGCCATCGGCGTGGCGTCGATGCGTTACCAGGACGTCACCATCTTCGATCGCACTGCAGAGACGCGTCCCATCCACAACTTCACGGTGGCGTGGACGGCACGGCAGCCATGGGGCTCGGTGAACATGGGTGTGTACGGCTCGCAGTATCTCCACGACCTGAGCCTCAACAGCTACGGCATCAGCGGGTTCACCGATCTGCGCATCGCCAAAGGGCTCGCGATCAACGTAGGAGGCAACTATTCTCGCGTGAACGATCAGCTCTATTTACGCCGCGGCGCGCTGTCGGACAATCAGGTGATCGCGCGGCAACAGGCGCTCGCCACGAACTACCGCTTTTTCATGAATCTCGGCATGAGCTACACCTTCGGGTCGATTTTCAATACGGTCGTGAACCCGCGCTTCGGCGGCGGACGCGGCGGCCAGCAGTTCTAGCGGCGGGTTGCCGGTGTCTATATTTCGGTAATGGTCCCCGCACTGCTTTTCCAATCGCTCGAGCCCCCTGCCGACTTTACCGGTGCCTACACCGGCGGCGGTATCCCAAAGGGTTTCGTGATGGTGATCGCCTGCTTCGGCGTGTATATCCTGCCGTCGATGCTGGCGTGGAAGCGTGGAAGCTCGCGCCGTTGGAAGATTACCGTCATCAACGTGCTGTTGGGCTGGACGGTGATCGGTTGGATCGTGTCGATGGTGCTGACGTACGCCTATGAGCCGCCACCGGCCGGCGAAGTGGACGTGGAGCACATGCCGGGCGGCGCGCGACCTCGCTAACGCGTTGGGCTAGCGCGTTCGGCTAACGACCGTACGTCCGCGCAAGTTCACCCAGCCTCGCCGTCAGCGATGTCGTCAGTTGCTCCCAGGTGAAGCGGAAGGTCCAGTTGCCCGCCTGTCGGCCGGGAAGATTCATGCGCGCGTCGCTACCCAACCCCAAGACGTCCTGCAGTGGCACGAGTGCCGTGTTGGCGACCGAGGCGAAGGCTGCGCGGATCATGGTCCAGTGCATTTCGTGGCCTTTGGTGGCCAAGTAGTTTCGCGCGAATGCTCTCTCCTTGCCGACATCGCTCGGATCACGCGTGGAGTCGCCCGCGCCGGTCGCGGTCCACCAGCCGACCGTGGTGTCATTGTCGTGCGTCCCAGTGTAGACCACGAGTTCGCGTACGTACCTATGCGGCAGAAAATCAGACGCCGGATCATCAAAGGCGAATTGAAGAATTGCCATGCCGGGATACGCGAACTGCGTACGAAGCGCTTCCACCTCAGGTGTGATCAGTCCGAGATTCTCGGCCACGATCGGCATCGCGCCGTGCGCCGCGGTCATCGCGTTGAACAACGCTGCGCCCGGTCCCGGCACCCACCGCCCGTTCTCGGCGGTGATGTCAGTGGCGGGCACTTCCCAGAAGGCTTCGAATCCTCGGAAGTGATCGAGACGCACGACATCGAACATCGCCAGCGCGGCGCGCATCCGCTCGGTCCACCAGCGATAGTCGTCACTCGCGAGGCGATCCCAGTCGTAGAGCGGATTCCCCCAGAGCTGACCGGTCTCGCTGAAGTAGTCGGGCGGCACGCCAGCCTGCACGATGAGCGTGCCGTCGTCGTGCAGCTTGAACAGGGAACGGTTGGCCCACACGTCGGCGGAGTCATGCGCGACGTAGATCGGCACATCACCCATGAGCTGAATGTGGTGCGCCGCGCATGCGTGGCGCAGGGCACCAAACTGCACGAAGAACAGATGCTGTTCTTTGTAGCAGCGCTCGATGGCCGGCTCGAGCGTTTCGCGCCACACGCGCAGCGACTCAGTCTCACGGCGAGACGCACCACGCTCCCACGACGTCCATGAGGCACCGCCGTGTGCCTGCTTGAGCGCCATGAACAGCGCATAGTCAGGCAGCCACGACTGCTGCTCGCGTACGAAGCGACGTACGGTATCGTCGTAGGGGATGGTATCGAGCCACACATCGAGCCGCGCACGCTTCGCCGGGATCACCGTGCCGAAGTCGCACAGCTGCGCCGATACCGGTTCGCCATCGTGCCCGACGTGCTCGGGCTCTTCGTCCGGGACGTGGATGAGCAGAGGATTGCCGGCGAAGGCCGAGAAGCACTGGTAGGGGCTGTCGCCGTAGCCGGTGGGACCGAGCGGGAGGACCTGCCAGATCTTCATCCCCGCGTCGGCGAGCCATTCGACGAAACGGAACGCGTCGGGGCCCATGTCCCCGATACCACCGGGAGACGGCAGCGAGGTCGGGTGCAGCAGGATGCCGGCAGCGCGGGGGAACAGCATGCGAACGAAGCTCGAGTCGGTGTGGCGTTGCCGGAACGATGTCGCGAGAAAAGTTCGCGCAGCAATCGTCGGTACGCCAGCGGCGCGATCACGAGTGTTCGCGATCGGCGGTAATCGGCGCTAACTTATCCGAGTGACACGTCGTCGTCTGCTCGGTAAGCAGTTGCGCGAATACTCGATCATTACCTGGTTCTTCGAGCGCGTCTTCTGGCTTCTTCATCTACTGTCGCCCAGTCGGATCGTGGGCGGGAGCCGCGTCGCGCACGTGAGCTCCGAGGCCTTTCGTCAGAATCCGCACGCCGCGACGGCTGCGCGGTCGCGCCGCAAGGAATCGTACATCCTGGCGTGGGTCATCATCGAAATGCTGTTGTTGCTCGTCGCGGAAATCGAGGTGGGCTGGCCGCTCTGGATTCCTCGCTTGCTGGCATGCATCCGTATTGTCGACATTTTCCAGTCGTCGGTGAATCTGAGCGTGTTCGATCAGCTCCGTACCGACGAGCGGATCGTGATGGCGTCGGCCGTGCGCACGCTGGTCCTCAGCTTTTTCAACTACCTCGAACTCTTGATCTGCTTCGGGATCGTGTACGTCACCATGCTCGAGAAGCTTTCCGGCGCTGACGGGTGGATGGACGCGATCTACTTCAGCGTCGTCACGCAGCTCACGATCGGGTTCGGGGACATTCGTCCGCTCGGGGTCGCGCGCTTCGTGTCGGCGACGCAAGGACTGGTCGCCGTGGCGTTCACCATCCTGATTCTCGGACGCCTCGTTTCGGTGCTGCCCAAAATCGAAAGCGTCATCAAGCACTCACCCGACGAATAGTCGCCACCGATCCCTCTATGCACACGTCTTTCGCTCGCGCCGCGTGGCCGATGACGGTACTGCCGCTCGTTGCCTGCTTGATCGCCGCGCCCACCGCGCGCGCGCAGTCACTCTCGCCGTCGACGCTGGGGATCAGCGTTCAGCTACACGGTGCAGCCGGCACCATGAACACCGCCATCTATCCGAGAGCCAGTGGCAGCACCGCGCTCGGCTTCGGCGGTGACGTGTCCTACGGCGCTTCACCGCGCTTGGCGCTCGTTGGCCGACTGGCTCGCGTCACGTCGAAATCGGAAATACCCACGGAGTCCACCGACTATGCGATCGTGCAAGGTGATCTCGTCTTGCGCTGGATGCAATCGCCGGGCGCTCGTGTGCGTCCGTTCGTTGAGGCCGGCCTCGCCTTGCGGCGGCTAGCCTTCGAGTACGCCGAAGTGGCCGGTGTGCTGAACGACTTCACCGCCTTCAACGGCGGCGCAACGGCCAGCCTCGGCGTGATGGTGTTTCAGACGGAGAGAATGTCGGTGGAAGGTGCGGGTACGTACACCGGCGGCAACTTCAGCACCTGGAAGGTGAACGGGAAGTCGGAGTCGCTGGCCCAGATGACGTCCGAGATGCTGGGCGTTCGGGTCGGCGTGCGCTACTGGTTCAAGAGGTAGCGCGATCACGCTCGGCGGTCACCTGAGGCCGCCGTCGTTGTCGGGCACGATGGCCGTTGCCTCGATTTCAACGAGCGCGTCGGCTTCCATCAATGCACACACCTGCACCGCCGACATCGCGGGATAGTTACGGCCGAGAATTTCACGATACGCCGCCCCCAGTTCGGCTCCGCTGGCGAGATACCGGTTGCGGTCGGTCACGTACCACGTGAGACGCACGAGGTGCTCGGGCGTGGCGCCGTCGCAGGCCAACACCTCGACGATATTCCGCATCGCCTGCTTCGCCTGCTCCACGAAGTCGGCGCTCACCATCTGCTGTTGCGCGTTCCAGCCGATCTGTCCGGCCACATGAATCTGCCGACCGCGCGCAGAAATGCCGTTGGCGTATCCGCGCGGACGCGGCCACCCGTTGGGCTGTAGTGTACGATGCATCAGCTGTTCTCCTTGAGACGGAAGCGCTGGAGCTTTCCCGTGTCGGTCTTCGGCAGCGCGCTTACGAAGCGCACCTGACGAGGATACTTGTACGGCGCGATCGTGGCCTTCACATGTTCCTGCAGGGCGCGTACGAGGGCTACATCTCCGTGAATACCCTCCCGCAACACGACGAAGGCGGACACGATCTGTCCGCGCTCTTCATCGGGAAGACCGACGACGGCGCACTCCGCCACTGCATCATGCTGCAACAGCGCACCTTCGACTTCCGGCGCACCGATATTGTAGCCGGCCGAGATGATCAGGTCGTCGGTGCGTGCTTTGAAATACACATAGCCGTCGTCGTCCATCGCGCAGGCATCGCCGGTGAGATTCCAGCCGCCCTGCACGTACGTGGTCTGGCGCGCATCGGCGAGGTAGCGACAGCCCGTCGGGCCGCGCACCGCGAGTTTTCCGACTTCGCCAGTGGCAACCTCACACAGGTTGTCGTCGAGAACCGCTACGGTATAGCCGGGAACCGCGCGGCCGATCGCGCCACGCCTCCAGTCGTTGCCGGCCGCCGCGATGAACACGTGGATCAGCTCCGTGGCACCGATGCCGTCGAGCATCTCGATGCCGGTGGCCTCGCGCCAGAGTGTGCGGGTGGAGTCGGGAAGTGCTTCGCCGGCTGACACGGTCACGCGCAGCGACGTGGTGTCGTAGCGATCGGGGTGACGACCGATCGCGATCGCCATATGCCGGTAGAACGTCGGCGCGGTGAAACTGATCGTCGCGCCGGTGTCCGCGATCGCATCGAGTAGACTCTCCGGTGAGGCTCGCTCCAGTAGCACCACGCTCGCGCGCGCGGCCATCGGAAAGCAGACCAGTCCGCCGAGTCCGAAGGTGAACGCGATCGGTGGCGTTCCGATACAACGATCGCTCGGCGTGATGCCAAGCACCTGATCCGAGAACCCATGACACATCGCCATCACGTCGCGATGGAAATGCAGGCACCCTTTCGGCGTGCCTGTGGTGCCGGACGAGAACGCGATCAACGCGACATCGTCGCTCGAGGTGACCGCTGCGGCGAAGGCTGTGGTGTGTCGTGCCATCGCACGCTCCAGGGCGTCGGCACCGTCTCCGCCCCAGCAGCGTACGGCGCGAATCGTCGGGGTTCCAGATGCCGCACTGGCGAGATCCTCCAACAGTCGCGCATCGCACAGCGCGGCGTTGCACTCCGCGCGCTCGATCACCATGCGTAACTCGCCAGCCCGTAGCATCGGCATGGTGGTCACGGCCACCATGCCAGCCTTCAGCGTCGCGAGCCAGGCCACGGTCATGAAGCGGCCGTTGAAGCCCCGGCAGAGCACGCGATTCCCCGACACGAGTCCGAGATCGTGCACCAGTACGTGGGCCAACGCATCGACTTGTGCCGACAGCTGCGCATACGTGGTCTCCTGCCATTCGCCGTCACCATCGGGTACGATGATCGCCACCCGATCGCCGTGGCCTTCCTTGATGGCACGGTCCAGCAGCTCTACGGCGGCGTTCAGGCGAGGCGGCACGGCGTACACGCCGGCGAGCGAGATCACAGGCCACTGTTCGGCCGGCGGCAGCTGGGCCCGCGAGAAGCCGTCGACATGGCCGCTGGGGTGCAGTTGCACCGGTGTCGGCGAGGTCGGCGTGTGGTCGAATGGCGAAGTCGTCATGGCGTGGTCTCAGCGTTGACGGTGCGCCTTCAATGTCTCGCGGCCAACGAGCAGGCGCTGTACTTCGCTCGCCCCCTCGTAAATGCGCAGGGCGCGCACGTCGCGATACAATCGCTCCACCACTTCACCCACGCGCACGCCACGGCCGCCATGAAGTTGCAGCGCGCGATCGACTACCCGTTGCGCGAGCTCAGTGCCGGCCAGTTTGGCCATGGCGGCGACGCCGGTGCCGCGCGTGCTCTGGGTGTCGCGATGCCACGCGGCACGATAGGTCATGAGCGCCGCCGTATCGAGATCGGTGGCCATATCGCCCAGAATCGCCTGCGCCAACGGCTGTGCACCAAGCGTCGCGCCGAACATCGTGCGTGACTCGGCCTGCGCGAGAGCCTCGTGCATCGCGCGACGTGCGAAGCCAGTGGCGGCAGCCGCTACCGACACGCGAAAGATATCAAGCGTGCGCATCGCCAGCGAAAAACCCTCGCCTTCGGTACCCAACAGGGCGTCATGCGGCACGACACACTGTTCGAACGTCAGTCGCGCCAGCGGATGTGGCGACATCACGGGAATGCGTTCCGCAATGCGAAGCCCCGGCGTATCGGCTCGTACGAAGAATGCGCTGATCCCCTTGCTTCCGCTTGCCTCCGCACCGGTGCGCGCGAACACGCAGTAGAAGTCGGCGATACCACCGTTGGAAATCCACGTCTTTTCGCCGTCGAGTCGCCAGCCGGCATCGGTCTTCGTGGCCCGCATGCTCATCGCCGCCACATCGGAACCAGCGTTCGGCTCGGACAACGCGAAGGCGGCAATGGCATTGCCGGCCGTCACGCGCGGCAGCCACTCGGCTCGCATCGCGTCGCTGCCGCCCAGTGTGATCGCACCGGAACCGAGTCCCTGCATCGCGAACGAGAAGTCGGCAAGTCCATCGTGCGCAGCCAGCGCCTCGCGCAAGACGCAGAGGGCGCGCGAGTCGAGCGTAGGAAGCGCACCGCCCCACGGCGCCGGCACGCAGTAGCGCAGAAAGCCGGCGTCGCCCAGTCGGCGCACCCACGCCCGGCAGGCGTCGTCGACTTCAGCCTCTGTGTTCACCGTCGGCTCGACGCCCTGCGCGGTTGTCCACGCGGTGACCGACGTTGCCAGTGCGCGGTGCGCCTCGTCGAAGAAGGGCCACGCCAGATGCTCGATCGCCGCGTGCATTCTCAGTTCCCCTCGAACACGGGTGACTGTTTGGCCGCGAAAGCCTCGAACGCGCGACGGAAGTCCTGCGTCCCCATGCACAGCGCCTGCGCCTGGGCTTCCATCTCGATGGCCTGATCGACCGACACGTTCCACTCTTGGGCGAGCATGGTCTTGGTCATGCTGTGCGCGAAAGCGGGGCCGTTGGCGAGATCGCCGGCGCGCTTGATGGCTTCGGGCAGCAGCGCATCGCGCTCGATCAGCGCGTTGTAGAAACCCCACCGTTCTCCCTCGGCGGCATCCATCGCGCGTCCGGTGTACAGCAGCTCCGAGGCGCGCCCCTGTCCAATGATGCGCGGCAACAGTGCACAGGCGCCCATGTCGCAGCCGGCGAGTCCTACGCGCGAGAAGAGAAAGGCGGTGCGCGCCTGCGGAGTGGCGAGGCGCATGTCCGATGCCATGGCGAGAATTGCCCCGGCGCCGGCGCACACCCCGTCGACGGCGGCGATGATCGGTTGCGGGCAGGCGCGCATGGCTTTCACGAGATCACCCGTCATGCGCGTGAATGCCAGCAGCTCGGGAACGTTCATGCGCGTGAGCGGCTCGATGATCTCGAATACGTCGCCACCCGAGCAGAAATTGTTTTCGGCGCCGGTCAACACGATGGCGCGGATATCCGAAGCGTAACTGAGATCGCGGAAGAGGTCGCGCAGTTCGGCGTACGATTGGAACGTGAGCGGATTCTTGCGCGACGGACGGTTCAGCGTGATCACCCCCACACGGCCGTCGTGCCCCGTAGACCACGCGAAGTGCTGTGGGTCGAGCGTGGCGAGTGATCGGCGCATCGCCGACATTGGATCGGTCATGTGGTACTCCTCGGGGAACGGACACGATCCTTCACGACACCGAGCCGCGCGTGCAGGGCGCGTCGGTCATCGGGAGACAGCGTGGCGAAGATGTCGGCGATCCAGTGTTCGTGCGCCTGCGCCATCGACGCGAAGTGCCTTTTGCCAGAGGCCGTGAGCCGCACGATCGCGGCCCGCCTGTCGGTCGCGGACACGCGTCGTGTAACCAGCTTCTCGGCTTCAAGTGCGCGCACGAGCCACGTCACGTTGCCGCCAGTGGTGAGGATGCGCTCGGACAGTTCACCCATGCGTAGCCCGTCGGGCGCTCGCTCGAGTTGTGCCAGCAAATCGAAGCGCGGCAAGGTAGAGCTGAACTCGCGCTTGAGGGCGCTGTCCAGCTGCCGCTCCACGAGCGTGGTCGTGGTGAACAAGCGCAGCCAGAGGCGCAGCGACTCCCGGTCGGTTTTGCTCACACATCACCATCGGACGCACGCCCGTCGATCACGATGGCTTGTCCAACGGGCGACCCGGCGGGTGCGGTGCACAAAGCCAGTACCGCGACTGCCACTTCGTCCGACGTCACGATCCGTGGCTGCCCCGCATCGGAGAGAATAGCGTGGAGCGCGTCGCTGGCTGAACGTCCCGTGCGCCGTACAATCCGATTTACAGCATCGGTCACCAGATCGGTATCGGTGTAGGCCGGGCAGACGGCGTTGACCGCAATGCCACGCGGCGCGACTTCGAGCGCGAGCGAACGTGTGAGTCCGATCATCGCATGCTTGGCCGCCGTGTACGCCGTGACGTACGGTGCACCCATGAGACCGGCCACGCTGGCCACGTTCACGATGTGGCCGCATCCGCGCTCGATCATGGACGGCAGCACGGCTTGCGACGCCCATACGGGTGCCATGAGATGCATCGCGATCATACGCTCGAAAAGCGCTGGTTCGCTTTTGAGAAACGGGGCCGACTCGGCGGTTCCCGCGTTGTTTACCAGAATGGTTACCGGACCGAGTGCTTCGGCCGCAGCGGCGCAGGCACCGACCAGCGCTTCACGATCGGTGACGTCGGCCACGACCACGGTGTACGGTCCGGGCAACGACGCCGTCACGACCTCCGCGCGTGCTGCGTCACGCACCAGCAGCGACACGCGCGCACCAGCGGCCGAGAGCGTGCGCGCAATGGCCGCACCGATGCCGCGATTCGCACCAGTGACCAGTGCATGACGACCAGCCAACACGAGCAGCGAACTGCTCATGGGCGGCTTCATGTGAGCTCTCCGGTGGGCGGTGCACCCTCGGCGGCCGCGCGCATGGTGCGCTCGCGCTCGATGAGACGATCCAGCTGCGACTTGCCGGCCAGATACTGCACGGGCCACGTGGCGCCGGCGTAGCCGTACTTGGCCGCCTCCATCAAGGTCCACGCTGGATTGGCCAGATGTGGACGACCGACCGCCACCAGATCGGCGCGTCCCGACGCAATGATGCCGTTGGCTTGATCGGCGTCGGAGATCGCGCCGACGGCGATCGTGGCGATGCCCGCTTCCTGCCGAACACGATCAGCGAACGGAGTCTGCCACATGCGGCCAAATACCGGACGCTCGTGCTTCACGACCTGACCGGCGGATACGTCGATCATATCTGCGCCGGCGTCGCGGAACAGCCCGGCGATCGCCACGGCATCGTCGTCGGTATTGCCACCGCTCGCCCAATCGTGCGCGGAGATACGCACGGAGATCGGAAGCTCAGCCGGCCAGACGGCCCGCACGGCGGCGAATACGGCAAGCGGGAATTTCGCACGTGCGGCGAGACTGCCACCATACTCGTCGGTACGACGGTTGGTGAGCGGCGACAGAAAGCCCGACATGAGGTAGCCGTGCGCGAAATGCAGCTCCAGCCAGTCGAAGCCAGCTGCAGCGCCACGTTGTGCCGCTTGCACGAACTCGTGGGTGACACGCCGCATGTCGTCGCGCGTCATCTCGCGGGCCGTTTGCGATACGCCGTCGAGATATTGCGTTTCCGACGCCGCGATCAACGGCCATTCGCCGTGCTCGAGCGGCTGATCGATGCCGTCCCACATAGCTTTGGTGGCGCCCTTGGCCCCGGCGTGCCCGAGCTGCAGCCCGATCCTGGCCTGCGAGTGCTCGTGCACGAAGCGCACGATGCGCGCCCACATGTCGCGCTGGTCGTCGTTCCACAGGCCCGGACAGACGGGTGTAATGCGCGCATCGGGCGCCACACACGTCATCTCCGTCATCACGAGTCCCGCGCCGCCGGTCGCCCGCGCGCCAAGATGCACGAGATGCCAGTCGGTAGGCACGCCCTCGTTGGTGGCCGAGTACTGGGCCATCGGGCTGACCACGATGCGATTGGGCAGCGTGACACTGCGTACCGTGAACGGGGTGAAGATGGCCGGTGGCGCAGTGGCATCGGGCGCGACGTCGAGCCCGGACTGCTGCGCAAACCATCGTTCGAATGCGCCTACGTAGGCGGCGTCGCGCACACGGAGATTCTCGTGTGAAATACGCTGCGAACGGGTGAGCAGTGAATAGGCGAACTGCTCCGGTGCCAGCGTGACATAGCGGTCTACGTGCTCGAACCACTCCGTGGAGTTGCGCGCCGCGTTCTGCAATTTGCGTACTTCCACACTCCGCTCGGCCTGATAGCGCGTCAGCGCCGTGGCGATGTCGCTCGGATGCGCCGCCAGCTGCGTGTCGAGCGCGATGGCATCTTCGAGAGCGAGTTTACTGCCGGAGCCGATGCTGAAGTGTGCGGTATGCGCCGCGTCGCCCAGCAACACGAGCGGCACACGTCGCGAGCTGGTGTCGCCGCGGTCATCGCGCGGGACATCGAGCCAGTGCACCCATTCGGCGCAGGTCACGCGTGGAAAGCGGATCCACTGCGCCGAGCCCCGCAGATGCGCGGCGTTGCTCATGAGCGGAGCGCCGTCGAGTACGTCGGCGAAGAGCGACTGACAGAACGCGATCGAATCAGCGCCCGACATGTCGGCGATGCCCGCCTGCTCCCAGACCTCTCGCGGTGTCTCGACGATGAAAGTGCTCATTTCGTCGTCGAACTGATACGCGTGCGCCTGGAACCAGCCGTGCGCAGTCTCCTTGAACGCAAACGTGAAGGCATCGAAGCGCTTGGGGGTGCCCAGCCACACGTAGCGGCAGCGACGCAGGTCGATGTCGGGGTGAAAGTGCGCGCTGAAGCGCTCCCGCAGGATGCTCTTGATGCCGTCCGACACAATCACCAGATCCGCCCCCTCAGCCGCGACGAGCGCCTCGAGCTGGTCGGGATGGAGTTCGTTCTCAAAGCGGAGCACGACGCCCAGCGCACGGCAGCGCTGCTGCAGTACGGCCAGTAAGCGCTTTCGGCCGACGCCGCTGAAGCCATGCCCTCCGGACCGTATCGATCGACCCGCGAAGCGGACGTCGATGTCATCCCAGCGGTGGAGGGCCGCGGCGATCTCGGCACCACTCTCCGGATCGGCCGCGCGCAGATTGGCAACGGTCTGATCGGACAGCACGACACCCCAGCCGAACGTGTCGTCGGGGCGATTACGCTCGATGACCGTAATCTGCGCGTGCGGATGACGCCGCTTCATGAGCAGCGCGGCATAGAGTCCACCCGGTCCACCACCGACGACGACCACGTTCACCGCAGTTACTCCGTGAGAAGGCACCTACCGACGGTACGACCAATTACTTCAAATATCAAGGAATTGGCGGATGAGACTGTGCAAAAGCCGAAGCAAATGCAAAAGCTGGAACACGGATCAGGCGGAAATCACCGAAGCTACACGGATAAGCAAGCAACGCGATGTCGGCTTATCCGTGCTTTTACGGTGTCATCTGTGCCATTCGTGCTCCGGCTGTCAGCGATCCATT
>Ga0105047_10010362_pt1 | contig 15241 bp, 15 predicted proteins | sample MAT04_FD_78384 | JGI IMG/M metagenome (GOLD analysis project Ga0105047, IMG submission 78384) | Freshwater microbial communities from Lake Fryxell liftoff mats and glacier meltwater in Antarctica - MAT-04 (megahit assembly) | ecosystem: Environmental > Aquatic > Freshwater > Ice > Liftoff... | reverse complement strand
GGCAGGTTCTTGGCATACCAACCAGCCACTACGGCGAGTGTGGTTTCGTTCCAGTCGGACGCCGGGAGCGACAGGTCTTCGTACTTGAGCACGAGTTCCCACTCGAAAGAACGGAACTCACCAGTGAACGAACCCTGATCGGACATCGAGCGGCTCCTAGTCGGGAAATGGGGCGGGTCGGGCGCGACGCGAACCGCCGGGACCCACACGCAACCTAGCGCCCTCCGCAACAACCTGGTGCCGCGGCGGGAGCGTGTGGACCGATCTATGCAAGTGAATGGCTGCGCTCGTCCCACCGGCGCGCGCTTCAGCTCGCCGTGATGACGTTACCCTGCACCAGGAGTTCCTATGCCACTGACCACGAAACAGCTGCAGCACCTCGAAAAACGCCTCCATCAGGAGCGCGCCCGCCTGTTGGAGCAGCTCCAGGACTTCACTGAGGAGGAGTCGTCCGAAGACAGCCAGGATCTCGCCGGCGATCTCTCCAAATTCCCCACCCACCCGGCCGACCTCGGCACGGATGTCGCCAACGAAGAGCTCGAAGCCTCCGTGTCCACCCGGCGCTCGGCGGAGATCGCGGAAATCGACGCCGCGCTGGAGCGGCTGGCCACGTCTCCGGCGACGTTCGGGCTCGACGAGCAGTCAGGGGAGGAGATACCATTCGCGCGCTTGGACATTATCCCCTATGCGCGCGCGAACGTACCGGCGTAGCGATGGCGGCTCGCCTTGCGGATGCCAGGAAAGGACGCGTTTCTTAGCAAGGCACGAAACGCTCTCCCTCACGCACCAACAGAGCCATGGCCATCGAGCACAAGCCCAGCCGTAACGAAGAGGAATACTTCGCCCGCATCGACGCCGACCTGCGCAAGGAAATGCGTTCCAAGGCCGACGCCGAGCGCGCGGCCCAGGTCGCCGCCGATCGCAACAAATGCCCGCGCGATGGCACCCCGCTCGTGCCGCGCGAGTCGCATCACGTGATCGTCGATACCTGTCCAACCTGCGAAGGGATATGGCTCGACAAAGGCGAACTCGAGATTCTCGAAAAGGGACAGGCCGAGCACACCGGCTTCGTCGGAAACCTACTCAACATTTTCAAGTAGGATGCCGCTGATGTCGCTTCGTCTCCGTGGGTCCGCTGTTCTCGGTTCGGCGCTCGTGGCCGCGCCGCTGTTGGTGCTGTCGCTCTCGCCGTCGTTCGCGTTCGCGCAGTCGAAGGGACTCGACGACAGCGACATCATGCGTCTCAAGTCGGTCGGCGGCGTAGCCATGGCGCCCGACGGTGCGCGCGTGCTCTACGCCGTCAGCGCGTGGGAGCATCCGAATGCCAAGGGTGACACCGCGCTCGGCGATAAACACGAACGTCGCTCGCATCTGTTCATGGTGCCCTCGGCCGGCGGCACACCGCGTCAGCTCACGTTCGGTGAGCGCGGCGAAAGCCAAGCGCAGTGGTCACCCGATGGCCGTACGATTTCCTTTGTGGCCGCACGCGGTGCGGGTACGGGCGACGACGCGCCGAAGCCGCAGATCTGGTTGCTGCCGGCCGACGGTGGCGAATCGCGTCAACTCACGACCGTGCGCGATGGTGTGTCGTCGTATGTGTGGTCGCCCGATGGATCGCGCATCGCCATCGTGACCACCGATACGCTCACACGCGAGCAGGAAGCGAAGATTCGCCGTCGGGACGATCCCAAGGTGTACGAAGACGATTTCCGTCTCAGTCACGTCTGGGTGGTCGACCTCGCGTCGGGGAAGGCCACCAAGGTCACGTCTGGCGCGTACACGGTGAGCGGCGTGCCGAACTGGTCGCCCGATGGACGGAAGCTGGGCTTTCGCGCCTCACCGACGCCGATGATCCGCGACGAACGCGGCAACGCGTATGTGGTCGATGTGGCGTCGCTGGCGCTCGATGCGATCACCAGCACGAATGACGCCGAATCGGCGCCGCAGTTCTCGCCTGATGGCAAGACGTTGGCGTTCACGATGCTGCCGCACGAGTTCGCGCCGCACAAGGACGGCATCATGCCGCGCACGCTGCGCCATGCGCGCCTGGTCACGTTCGACATCGCCACGCGCGCAGTCACCAATCATGCCCGCACCGATTTCGATGTGAGCCCGGGCGCGCCGCGCTGGTCACCCGACGGCACGCAGCTCTGGTTCACCGCCAGCGATCGCGTGTGGAACTCGCTGTATGCGTACGATGTAGCGAGTAAGAGTTACAGCAAGCGCACCAACAACGTGCTGGTGCAGGGGCTTTCGCCGAACGGCGATGGCTCCAAGCTGGCGATGGTGCTCGATACGCCGACCATGCCCGGCGAAGTCTACGTGCAGAGCGCCGGCGCGACGCCCACGCGCATCACGACCACGAACAGCTGGCTCAGCGAGCGCGCCCTTGGTGCGTCGCGCGTGATCACCTGGAAGTCGAAGGACGGTCGTGAAGTGGAAGGCGTGCTGCTGCTGCCCGTGGGATACACCGAAGGCGCCCGTGTGCCGTTGGTGGTGTCGGCGCATGGCGGACCGACCGGCGCGCATACCAACGGTTTTAAGGCGGGCACGAGCCCGGGACAGACGTACGCGGCGCGCGGCTGGGCGGTGCTGTATCCCAATCCGCGCGGCTCCACGGGCTACGGTGAATGGTGGATGCACGCCAACACCGGTGACTGGGGCGGCGGCGACTACCGCGACATCATGACCGGTGTCGATGAGCTCATCAAGCGCGGTATTGCCGACTCTACGCGCATGGCGTTCGAGGGCTGGAGCTACGGCGGATACATGACTTCGTGGGTAGTATCGCAGACAGGACGCTTCAAGGCCGCGATGATGGGCGCCGGATTGCCGTCGCTGCTGTCGATGGCCGGCACGACGGATATTCCCGGGTACATCAACACGTTCTTCGGCGATCCGCAGTACGACGGTTCGATCGTGAACGCGAACATCCGGAAGTACCTCGAGCGCTCGGGCATCAGCTACAGCGCGAACGTCACCACACCGTTGCTGATTCTGCACGGCGGTAATGACGAGCGCGTGCCCATAGGACAGCCGATGGAGTTCTATCGCGCGCTCAAGGATCGCGGCAAGACCACCGAGCTGGTGTTTTATCCGCGCGAGGGGCACGGCTTCACCGAGTATTACCACCAGATGGACCGCATGAAGCGTGAGTACGAATGGATCGCGCGCTTCACGCTGGGCAACACGGTGAAGACCGCGATGTAAGCAGTGGTGGCATGCGTGCGGGAACGCCGCAGCGTCGGGCGGGTTGATCTGAGGTGACCACACCCGATCAAGTCGCCCGTCGTCCGTTTCTGACCGCCGAGTGGCGGTATCTCGTGATGCTGAACTACGAGATCCCGCTGGCTGTGCTCGAGCCGCTCGTGCCCAGGCACACGGTGCTCGATCTCTTCGAGGGGCGCGCCCTGGCGAGCATCGTGGGCTTTCGCTTTCTGGACACGCGCTTGCTGGGCATCCCCGTGCCCTTTCACCGCGATTTCGACGAGGTGAATCTGCGTTTCTACGTGAAGCGACCGATGCCCGATGGACCGGCCCGCCGGGGCGCGGTGTTTGTGCGCGAGCTCGTGCCGCGGGCGGCGATCGCGTATACCGCGCGGCTCTGCTACAACGAGCCCTACACGGCCCTGCCGATGCACAGTCGCGTGCCGCCCACGCTTATGGGGTCGCCTGGACGTCTGATGTACGGATGGTTCGGGAACGCGCAGCATCAACAGGTGAGCGCGACCGCCGTCGGCGAGCCGCAACCGCTGGTGCGCGGGTCGGAGTCCGAGTTCATCGCCGAGCACTATTGGGGCTACACACGGCAGCGAAACGGTAGCACGGTGGAGTATCAGGTGGCGCATCCCTCGTGGCGGGTCTGGGAGGCCGAGTCTCCGTCGTTCGATGCGGATGTGCGCGGCCTATATCGGGACGCGTTCGTGCAGCCGCTGTCGGTGCCGCCGCGCTCGATGTTCGTGGCGGAAGGATCGCGGGTCGCCGTGTACCGACCCACACGCCTGCGCTAGGCCCGACTTCGGGGCCGGGCTCGCGCGACGACGCGTCCGCGCGCGGCGCAATACATTTATTGGGTGTCGGTGCGGAGTATCGGCGAAGATTCGGGGCGATTCGCGATGAAGCGGTTCGTCAACGGCCGGAGAAAACTGCTTTCCCGCGGATCAACTCCAATTCGTGCCAGTCAGCGGTCAAGCTGTTCCTCGGCGGTCGGCGGGAACGGCATCACTGCGGATATACTCGAACAACCATACGTTGTCGTGGCGGCGTATTCGCAAATACTTTCGCCGATCGGCGGTGAAGCCCGCGATGGCGGCGATCACCATATCTGGACAGTGTTGGAGCTAGTGGTACTTTCGCAAATCTCACGTCCTGCGACGGCCAAGATTCACGAGTTGTCATAGGATCTCGAGAGTGCCGAGTTCTGCGCTGATTTTTTGCGCTATGACGCCACGCGGAACATCTCGAAGGGGTCTGGGTCCTGTCGTTCGACAAGGCATTTTGCGAGGGAATGGGTTTCGCGCGTATGCACGAGAAAATCCGGCAGGGTTTGGCGGAGCGCCTCGGCGTGCTCTGCGCCTAGGCGTGATCCGTTGCACTGCCCCGTGCGCACCGTACGCCGCGCACGACTCCAGGGGGGGCGACGAACAGGCCGCTGAACCGATCACGCAGAAGACTCGGAGGCGCAGAGAACGCCGAGCAACACGCGAAGAGCAGGAATCGGTACCCCTCCGACCGCATAGCTCGAAGTGGAAGTCGTTCCGCCGAACTCCGCACAGGGACCGCTGTATTCCTGCTCTCTTTGTCTCGGTGCGACCCGTTCACCGGCGTCCGACCAATCGTCGCGTGGCGGGATGGACACGAGCGCCGAAAACTTACCCGCACGACGTGGCCGCGCCGAGTGTTCAACGTGAAGATCGCAGACATGAACAGACCGTTTTTCAGAGGGGGGTCGGTTAATTGGGGTAGTATTTTCATTGGGGAAAGGCAACAGTTTATGGCCAATAAATACGAAACTACCGCTAGTCTGATCGGTTGACAGCAGGCATGCACGCGCTCAACTACCACGCGTGGATAACGTCACGCATGCTCTGGCCGGTCTGCTCATGGCAGACGCGACTGTCTCGTATGTAAAGCGTCGCATCGGTCGCGCCTCCCCGAATGGGGTGGAGGCACCGTCGCTGGCGCGCTTTCGTCGCGCCGCGGTGGTGCTTGGCGTTGCCGCCGCCGAGTTCCCCGACGTGGATCTCGTGTACTCGGGGCCGATGGTAGCGATGGGGAAGCTGGGCTACCTACTGCACCACCGTGGCCACACGCACACGGTGGTGTGGGCGCTGGTGAGCGCGGTGGTACTCTGGGCGATGGCGCGGTGGTGGTGGCAGCGGGGGCTCGAGGGGCGCGAGCGGGCCGATGCCTCGTCGGCAATCGTGTCACGGGTCGGTGCACGGGCACTGCTGGTGCTGGCGGTGGTCGGTACGCTGTCGCACCTGCTGCTCGACTTCACCAATAGCTACGGCGTGCACCCGTTCTGGCCGTTCGACAATCGCTGGTACTACGGCGACGCGATCTTCATCGTGGAGCCGTGGCTCATGGTGGTGGCGATTCCGCCGCTCGTGTGGGGGCCGCGCCGACTGTTCGGACGCGTGCTATTGCTGCTCGCGCTAGCCGCGGTCCTCGCGCTCTGCTGGTTTGCCGGTGAAGTGTCGCCGCCCGTCGCGTTGGGCGTGACTGTCATGGCGTTAGTTGGTCTGTTGCTGCAGCGTGCTGTGGCCCCTTCGGCGCGTCCGTTCACCGGGTTCGCGGCGTGGGTCGTGGTCACGAACATATTTTTTCTGTCGTCGGCGCAGTCGCGCGCGGTGTTGCGCGAGTTGGTGAGTGACGGGTCACTGCGGGATGTGGTACTCACGCCGTCGGCCGCCGATCCGCGCTGCTTCTCGGCCATCGTGGTCACGTCCACTGCCGCGGAGTACCGCGTCACTACGGCCACCGTTGCTCCGTGGAGCTCCGCGCTGAATGCCGCGGGCTGCGTGGCGGCGCGATCGGGACGTGCGCGGAATACGCTGGGCTCGCTGGCGGGCACGTCCCGGTCGGTGTCGTTCTCCGCGTCGCCGGCGGTGGTGTGGGGGGAGACGTGGGCGGTGCCGCGCTCCGATTTCGTGGCGCTGGCGACCACGCGGTGCGAGTTCGCGGCGGCCATGCGATTCATGCGCACGCCGGTGTGGTCCCTGAGCGGCAGTGGTGTGGCTACGGTTGACGATGCGCGGTTCGGCGCGGATGGCGGCGGGTTCGCGGGGCTTTCGGTTGGCCCGGGCGCCAGGTGCTCGTTGGAGGGGAAGTGGATACCGCCGTGGGTGCCGCCGCGCGCCGACGTGTTGGGGACGGGGAGGAGACGGGGGAACTGATCACGCGGTGGGACGGAGGAAGGCCGAGTAGGAAAACGGCTGTTCCCGTCCGCGGCTGTTCTTTCCTGTTAAGTGAACCGCCCCAGTACCGTTCCACTCCACCCTTGCTTGAGTTCCGCCGAGTGCATCGCGAAATAGGTAGCAGCCTGCTCGAGAGGTGTGAGTCGGTGCCAGTAACGCTCGATCGCTTCCTTCATCACACGATCGGGATCGAGCTCGGCAATCACGTCTAAGCCGAACGTCACGAGTGCGTCAGCGTAGCCCATCTCGAGATGCCAGGCGATCGGCGCACCGGCCGACGCCGTGATTTCCAGCAATGTCAAATAGTCATTCGCACCCACGACGTCGAAGATAATCGCTGCGCCCGAAAAACGGCGCCGAAGTTCTGCGAAAAGTGCATCAACCTCGGCGGGATCCAAATAGTAGAGCACCCCTTCCGCAATAAAGAGCTGTTGTGACGAGTCACCACCTATTTGATCCATCCACGCGAAGTCCATTATCGAAGCGGCAATGCCTGCGCCAGTCGCACCAAGCGAGCGACGGAGCTCTATCATTTCCGTTACATCGACGTCGATCCATTTGGCGAAGGTCAGATGAGACAGCCGACTGCTCCTCGTGGACAGGCCGCATCCAAGCTCGGTGATAGCTAGCGACGAAACGCCGGCGTGGTACTGCGCCACAATGCGGTCGATGGTATCAGCGCGAAAGACGATGCCGTTTCTGGCCTTGGGGGACGACCACCAGCGATCCAGTTTGGGCGGCCATGTGACACGCCGAAACCAATCCGCCGCGATCGGATCGGCGAACACACGATCACTTCGCGCATGTTCCTCGGCGCGTGCGCGCAGGGTCAGGATCGCCGTCGCTGAAACCGCCGACAGCACGCGGTGCTCGCGCTCAACGGTTTTCGGTTTCGGCTTCGACGGCGTCTCCATCGCACCGCGCGCCAAATCGACGAACGCATCGATCCCGCCGCCACCGACGAACCGATCGGAGAGACCAACGGTCACCTCGGTTCGCTGGTCGTATCCGTTCAGCGTAATGGTGCACCCTGAATCCCCCTCCAATGGCACAAAGAAGGCTGACGTGACGCGGAAGCCGGGTGCAGAATGATCGGCGCTCTCGAGCACCCCAAGATTCGACAGCGTTGCGCTCGAGTGATAGAGGCCGGTGTCGTCGACCTGAGCGAGATCCAAGTAGATGCCGACTTGGATCGCTGCGAGTGACGCGATGAAATCGCCACCGTAGAATCCGACCGGTTTGATGGACTCGTGTGTGTACAACGCGTGCACGATCCCGAGCGACACATTGTCTGAGTCAGCGCCGTGAGGCACCTCGATCTGTAGTCCTCCGAAGAAGTTGCCGGTCATTCGTTCGCTTGGGCGATAGTGCCGAAGATCGGCCGGCAGGCTGAGTCGAAACGCCCCCGCGCCCCCTCGTGCGCGCGCTTGATTCGCGAGCGCCACGCCGATGCGCCCCGACACCTTCGCATCGAATGGCCGGTCGATGGTGACCCTTCTCCAATCGAACCGGCCTGTTCCGCCGGCTGGAGTGGCCGGGCCAAAGGCATGCAACGCGTCGCGTGGAGAAGGCGAGCGTCTCGCCGAGGCCATCTCGCGGCGGAACTGATCGATCGTGAGGGTACTTGGATGGCCCTGCGGCTCTTCACCGCGCAGGCACCGCGCGAAATCTTTGGCCCAACCTAGCACCCCTTGGCCGTCCATGACCGCGTGGAGCGCGCGAAAGATCAAATAGGTATTCGTCCTGCCACGAACGAAAAGCACACCGCACGTCGGACCCGTGCGTGCTTGGAACGGCGACTGTAGAAACAGTGCGCTCCGATCATCGCGCGCCTCGAATTCAGGCGCATCAACCACGGTGAGTGCCGGCGCTGCGCCGATCCGCCATCGCAAGACCGAGCCCGACTCGTCGAGGACGAGGCACGAGCCTGGATTCGCGTACGAGGTTCGCGCCAGCGCCTCCCGCAGCGCTTCCGGTGTCGGGTTCCCGTTACCTTCCAACACGAGCTGAATGACGGTCGGTGGCCGCAGCGCATCGCGAGCAATGAAACTGCGGTCGGACGAGGAGACTTCCCGTTCGTACTCGTTCACTCGCTCCGCCGTCGCTTCAATCGGGAACCCTGAAATGAGCGTGTCGCAAGCGTGACGCGCTGAGGGATCTTGTACGCGGGTACCCGGTCGGAGAGGAATCCGATCATCCGCCGGCGGAAGTCCTCGCGCGTTTCTTGGCTCGAAAGCCGTACGTCCGCACGAACAAGCTGGCCCGTGATGGCGTTGGGCTCCGAGCTGACGATGACCTCGAGCACGTGCGGCATCGACGCGATCAGATCCTCGATTTCGGAGGGATACACTTTCTCCCCACCAATGTTGATGACATCGGATTCCCGTCCCAGAATTCGTATGTACGAGCCGCTGACCTGTACTCGGTCGCCCGTCTTGAGCCACCCATCTTCCGTGAAGGGGCTTGCTTCGTTCAAGTAACCCAACATTGCGCTCTCGGTTCTGACTTCGAGCAGACCTTCGCTGACACGGGTCTCCACACCGCGACCGCCCAGCGTCATCCACAAGGATCCGTTCGCTTCTGAGTGCGTCCGAAGTATGCCCACCTCAGAGAGACCGTAGGTCTGAATCAGCCTCAGACCGGGGAACGCCGCCGTGAGTCTCGCGAGAAGCAGCAGTGGCATACGCTCGGCGCCGTACGCGATACACTCGAGCGAGCTCAGGTCGTAGGCGTCGAAGTCACTCAGCAGTAGCAGCGTCAGGAACGTAGGAGTTGTTGGAAGGACCTGAACCCTGTACAACTCGATCAACGCACAAATTGTGTTCGGATCGCGATTCGGGGAAATCACTGCGGTGCCGCCAGATGCGAGCACCTGCAGCACCGTATTGACGCCACCGATGTGATCGAAGAGCATGAACGGGATCGTGATGCGGGCGCGTCCCGCCGTCCGATACCTGGCGAATAGTCGCTGTGCATCGTGGACGACCGCCTTCATCTTGCCGGAGGAGCCCGACGTGAATAACACCAACCCGCTCGTGCGGGAGGCCGTGAGTCCGGCCAACAGCGTGTGCGAAACGACGTAGCCAACATCTCGGATCACGACCTCGTCATCGCCGCCGACAATGATCTCCGTCTTGACCTCGGCGAGCCGAAGCAGCTCTGCTTTCTGCCCAACGACAGCGGTGGTGGCGAGCGATACGATGCACCCTGCATCGAGCAGTGCCAGGAGCAAAGCCAGCGCAGTTGGCGAATAGTCGGCAGTCAGGGCGACGACGGTTCCCGGCTGGGTGTCCTTGCGCTGTGCCAGCACGGCCGTCCAGCGCCTGATATGTTCGCGAAGCCACGCGTACGTGAATCTCCGATCGCGCCACACGATGGCCGGTCGGTGCCCAAAGCCGTCAAATGCCGCCAGCAGATGGCCGACCGACGTGTTCAGACCACGCCTCCCAGATAAATGTTCTGAGCCGTCACGAAGCTGCTCTCGGGACGCAGAAAGAAATCGATAACGTTGACCACGTCCTCCGGTTCACCGAGTCGCCGAATCGCCTGTCGGGCGACGAGTGCATCGATCGTATCCCTCGGCACCCCACGAATAAGATCGGTTTGCACCGGGGTCGGACCGACGGAATTGACCGTAATACCAAACGGCGCAAGCTCGCGTGCTAGGACTTGGGTGAGGCTCAACACCGCGGCCTTACTGGCCGCATAGACGGCCTCTCCTTCAAGCATGAGCGGCGCAGCCACCGATGTCAGGTTGACGATTCGTCCTGATGTCCGCGCCTGCATCAAGCGCGCGGCTTCCCGGCAGAACAGAAACGTCCCCTTCACGTTGGTGCTGAAGATCGCGTCCAGGGTGGAGAGCGGCGTAAGCATCGCTAGGTTCATCGATGCGATGCCGGCGTTGTTGATCAAGTTGTCGACGCCACCGTGCTCCCGCCGGAGATAGCTGAAGATCGGCTGCACAGCGCGCTCATCGGCGACATCCGCGGCAAAGTGGCGGTACCGATCGGAGCGAAGGTCGGAGTCACCACGCGAGCAGCCGACCACAAAATGACCCTGCGCCAAATAGTGTTCGGCAATGAAACGGCCAAGTCCGGTTCGAGTCCCGGTCACGAGTGTTATCGGACTAGCCAGCGGACGGCTCTCCCGCAACATCCGCCTCAGCGACACCGTGCTCGGCGAGGCATTCCCGGATGAAGTCAGCGAGCGTTTGCAGATTCTTGAAAGGGCTGGTGCGCCGCGACATCGCGCGATCGCTGGCGAGGCTCAGCCGTATGCTGGTCACGTCCTCGATGCGCTCTTCAACCAGGACGATGAATCGCACCAGTCCGAGTGAATCGAGCCCACTATCGCCGAAGAGTGGGCCGTCGAGACTTTGCTCGAGGTTCGCGGCAGAAGCGATGGTCTGTTTCGCCTCATTTACCGATGGGAACAGGATTTCACGAACAACGTCCACGGTGCGCGGCATCAGCGGAGTGGCTCGTGGCGCGAACCGTCGCCGGGTGGTCTGGTCTCCGACAACGAGTTCGACGGAGACGGCGCCGCGGTCCCGACATTTGCGAGGGCTTCTGTCACTCGTATCCAAAATGGTTCGAACAGAGGAGTATACAGCCTCATGAGGCCGACAACTTTTTCGGCACTGATCGGATCATGTTGGTGGTCGCTGAGAAGGATCGAAAATCGAACCAGGCCTTCAAGCGCTTCGCCTAAGGCCTTGAGGTCGCGATTATAGCCTTCAAGGGCGTCTTTGATCTTCTCCATCGACTCGCCGGACAGCGTCAGGCCACCGTCTTCATAGATCTGCCAAGCCTGCATCGCGATGGGATGAAGTGCGGCGGGCGGGTGCCACTCACGGACGAGTCGGAGCAGTTCGGCGTCTTCCTGTGACAACGTGCTAGCGAGCCTGAATGACGCGCGGACGGTGGGTATCAGAAAGGGCGGGTTCCATGTCAACCCTTTTTGGAACCGGACGCGCCAGCGAATACCGCCCCGAGGCGGGCGTGAATCAGATTCCGCTGCATGAGCTCCATGATGACGGATATGTCTCCAAGCGGCAAAACTGGTTGGCGAGTTGCTTGGCCGGCGGCTTGGCCGGCCGCCTTACCGACAGTCAGGCGCTCCTCCTGCGACTGCAGTTGTTTCACGTCGTCGCCCAATTGCTTGGCGAAGTCTCGCATTCTTTCGCCAGCGATCTGCAGATCGTATGCGGTGAACATAAAACCACGTTCGGCCGCAAAGGCGATTGTAGCGGCACCGGTCGCTTGGGCGAACGCGTTCCGCATCATCATATCCGAAGCAAGCTTGCTGTAAAACATTTGCACCGAGTTGACACTCATGTAATTGCGCTCCACGTGGGGTGTCAGGCGGGTGTCGCCGCGAAGCGAGCCGATCACTGCGGTCGCGTGCGAGCACGATGGTGTTTTCGATGCTACGGCTGATTTCAGGGATTCGCAAGTGCCGCAGGACCAGTTCAGCGCGCCCTTTGCCGGAGGAGCCTTCATCCAACGCCTACGCTTGTGAATCGTCTCACGCCAGCACAGCCGGCAACGGCCGCCTTGGGTTAGTCGGCCACGTTGCTTGTCGCTCAGGCGTCGGCGAAGCCCGCCGCTCCCTCACGCGTCGCTGCGCCGCCCGATGCGAACATTATCTCGGCCATCGCGACCGACGCCCCGTTCGACTTGCCATCGGACGTGAAGCCCGACGTCAAGCCCGGGTGGCCCGCTTCACACCGGATTGTGAAGAACGGAATGTCACACCTTGCACACGGTATGATCCAGCAGACTTTCGTGACGTAGGTAGCGCTGGACAAGCCGGCGCGATCTATCGCTGCGACAGGAAGAGCCAGATCGCGCTGGTGAAGCCGATCGCCGTGACGGCGTGGCGCACCCACGCTTGCGGCACCTTCTGTGCGAGCCCCGACATCAGGTACCCACCGGCGCTCGATCCGGCGGCCATCACGATGCCGATGGGCCAGTTCACCAACCCCATCAGCGCGAACGTGATCGCGGCAATGCCGTTGAAGCAGATACCGTTGAAGTTCTTGAGGCCATTCATCTGGTGGATGTTCGTGAGCCCCATGAGACCGAACACCGCCAGCATCACGATGCCGGCACCGGCACCGAAGTAGCCGCCGTAAATGCCCAACGCGAACTGTGCGATGAGCATACCGGTGGTAGGGTTGAGGGGTCGCTCGATCGCGCCCGTGGGCGACGCACTCACCCGTGCGCGCAGCCGCTTCATCACCGGCCCCTGTACCGCGAACAGCACCGTTGCGCCGAACACGAGCCACGGTACCAACACGCGAAACTGTTCGTCGGTAGTGGCCAGCAGCAACGCGGCCCCAACTCCGCCTCCCAGGAGGCTCGGGATCGCGAGACGCAGCGCCCAGCGTTCGACACCGGCCAGCTCGCGCCGATACCCCCACATGCTCGCCATCGAGCCCGGCCAGAGCGCGAGCGTGCTGGTGGCGTTGGCCGACACGGGTGGCACTCCCAGCGCCAACAACGCCGGGAAGGTGAGTAACGTGCCACCACCGGCAATCGAGTTCACGGCACCTCCCAGTGCCGAGATGGCGGCGATGACCGCAAGCTGAGAAACGGAAGGGTTAGCCAGCAGCATTCAGCGCGGCGTCAACGGCGCATCGCGGCGAGGGCGATGCACACCCACCCCGCGATGAAGCACACGCCGCCGAGGGGCGTGATGGCGCCGAGTGCGCGCACACCGGTCAGTGTCATCGCATAGAGCGATCCCGAGAAGAGCACGGTGCCCGCCAGAAAGAGCCAGCCGCTGGCGTTCGCCAGCGATCCCGGAAAGCGGCTCACGATCCACGCCGCGGCCAACATCGCGAGGGCGTGGTACATCTGGTAGCGCGCACCGGTCTCGAACACTTCGAGCATGCGCGGCTCGACACGGGCCTTCAGCGCATGCGCGCCGAACGCGCCAGCCGCGACGCCGATGGCGCCGGAGAGCGCGCCGATGATGATGAAGAGACGTTCCATTCCGGAAATCTAGCGACGGTGCAGCCGGTCGCCGCGTTACGGCGTCGGCGCTCGGAGTGGCTCGGACGGTGACTCCCGCACCGGAAGCATGATCCGGGCAAGAAATCCGCCTGCGGTGCCCGTGTCGAGGCGCACGACGCCACCCATTCGCCCCACGGTTCCGTGCACCGAGGAAAGTCCAAGTCCGCTCCCGGCACCCACCGGTTTGGTGGTAAAGAAGGGATCGAACGCGCGCGCAAGCTCCGTCGGTGACATCCCTGGTCCGTCGTCTTCGAATGCGAGGCAGACATAGCGACCCTGAGAGAGTAGCGTCCAGTCCTCGTCGGTCCCATCGTGCAACGTCACGTCCGTCAGGCGAATCGTGATGGATCCCGTAGCGCTCAACGAGGAACCCGCGATCGCCGACTGGATCGCATCGCGTGAGTTGAGTGCGAGATTGATCAGCACCTGCTCCAGAAGGGCGGCGTCTCCCGTGACCATTGGCAGACCAGCCGGCACATCTACATGCAGCGTGATGTGCGAGCCGAGTGATCGCTGCAACAGCACCACGGTTTCGCGGATGACCACGGTGAGGTCGAGTTCGCCCATCGTGATCGGCTGCTGGCGGCTGAACGCGAGTAGGTGCCGCACCAGCGACGCTGCCCGCTTCGTTGCGCGCAATACTTCGTCCAACTCACCGTGACCGCAGTCGTGCGGTGCGATGCGATCTTTAAGCAATTCGAGGTTGCCCATGATCACGGTCAGCAGGTTGTTGAAGTCGTGTGCTACGCCGCCGGCCAGCCGACCGACCGACTCCAGCTTCTGCGCCTGACGCAAACGAGTTTCCAACTGATCACGTGTCGCCTCGGCAAGTAGTCGCTCGTAGCGCATAGTGCAGCGCTCGGCCACCGCCTTGGCGAGTGCAGCCGCATGCCCAATGTCACCGCTCTCGAGTCGCCACAGCACGAGTCGAGCCTCGGATTTCCCTTGGAGCGGGAGCGAGGCGATGGTCAGCTTCGCCGTAGCAATGCCCCGTGGGATACCCTGCCGTCCGTGTGTGTACGTGTCAGCAGCGCGGTCGCGCCACACGCAGTGCGAGGGCTGCCACGCTTCAGTCTTTGATTCGCGAATCTCCCAGCATGCGCCATCGACATCAGCGTACTCCACCGTTTCGCGAAGCACGCCGGAAACAAGCGTATCGACCGAGTCGGCGCCGGCGATGATCTTGGCCGCGACGGTCTGCTGTGTGGTGTCACGCTGCACCGACACCCAGTGCGTAACCCAACTACCTTCGTCCGCCACCGGCACCACGTCGAACTCCACGTCGAACGGACGTCCGTCCTTCCGATAGTTGGTCACGGCAACGCGGCACGACTCCCTCCGCTCAAACGCGCTGCGCAACCGATCGAGCTCCAAGCGCGAAGTGCGCGGTCCGTGCAGTAGGCGGGGCGTTCGGCCAACCACCTCGCTGGCAGAGTAGCCGGTCATGCGTTCAAACGCACTGTTGACATATACGATGCGCGGGCCTGGCAGATCGAACGGCTCGGCTTCCGTAATGATCACGACGTCGTTCAGGCTCGAGAGTGCCTGCTCGATGCGTGGGAGTGGTATTTCGTGGGACAACCACATATTAGCGAGCTCTATTTCGGGCGTAGCTTCACGGCGGCTGCGCCGGAGCTGAAGAGGGTCGAAGGCTACTGCGCCATCGTTACCTAATCGAAACGTAGCACAGGGGCCATAACCCAGGTGTGCGCTCCGTCACGTCCCGTTTCGGCAGAGACCACGTAGGATCTTCGGTTCTTCGCTGCTCTACGACTTCGGGCCGATCGTGTACTCCTTGGGCGG
>Ga0105047_10010361_pt1 | contig 15241 bp, 14 predicted proteins | sample MAT04_FD_78384 | JGI IMG/M metagenome (GOLD analysis project Ga0105047, IMG submission 78384) | Freshwater microbial communities from Lake Fryxell liftoff mats and glacier meltwater in Antarctica - MAT-04 (megahit assembly) | ecosystem: Environmental > Aquatic > Freshwater > Ice > Liftoff... | reverse complement strand
ATTCCGCACGCGCGCCCGCCTCGGTCGGCAGGAAGGCGCCGAACTTCTCAGCCAGGTGCATCAGGATTGCGCCGCTCTCGAACACGCGGATCGGCTTTGGCCCACTGCGGTCCAGCAAGGCCGGGATCTTGGAGTTCGGATTGATTGCGACGAACCCGCTGCCGAACTGGTCGCCGTCACGGATGCGGATCAGCCATGCATCGTACTCCGCACCGTGGTGGCCGAGCGCCAGAAGCTCCTCCAGCATCACCGTCACCTTCACGCCGTTCGGCGTGCCGAGCGAGTAGAGCTGCAGGGGATGGCGGCCGACCGGCAGCTCTTTCTCAAGCGTGGCCCCCGCGATCGGGCGATTGATGCTGGCGAAGCGGCCGCCGTTTTCCTTGTTCCAGGTCCACACTGCGGCGGGCGTGTATTCGGATGCGTCGTTCATGTCTTCAGGCTCCCGATTGTCGAAGGTGTTTTGGGGGGCAGCGCGGTCGCCGCCCCGGTTTCTTCAGATCTCCATGAATGGCAGCGCCTGGCGTGCATCGCCCTTCCACGGGCCATGGAACAGCTCGAGGATTCGGTCGGCCTGGGTCATGCCGCTCTCCACGATTTCTTGCAGGGGCGCCAGATATTGCTCCTCACCCAATCCGCGCGCCTTCAGTCCGGCCTCGCTGATGGCCAGCACATCGCGTGCCACGTCGCGCAGGGAACGCCCATCGATGCTGGCGTCGAGGCCGTGGCGCGGTGCGTCATCACGCAAGGCGTGCAGCTGGGCCACGGTCCAGTGGCGCGTGAGGGCGCGGGCGGCCTTCTGCGCGGCGTCGTCATAGATGAGGCCGACCCAGAAGGTGGGCTTGGCCTGGATCATGGCCGCGCTGCCCGCGTCGGCGCCGCGCATCTCCAGGAACTTCTTGAGCCGGACCTCGGTGAAGACGGTGGTCACGTGGTCCGCAACGTCGCCCATGGTGGCCTGGATGCCGGGCAACTCCTCGAGCCCGGTGGTCATGAAGCGGCGGAAGCTCTGGCCCGCCACGTCGTGCAGCTTGCCCTCGCGCGCCACGAAGTACATCGGCACGTCGAGCACGAATTCGGCGAAGCGCTCGAAGCCGAAGCCTTCCTCGAAAACCAGCGCCGGGATGCCCGTACGGTCCGGGTCGGTGTCCGACCAGACATGGCCGCGCAGCGAGCGGAAGCCGGAGGGCTTGCCCTCGCGCAGCGGCGAGGACGCGAAAAGTGCGGTGGCGAGCGGCTGCAGCGCCAGCGAGATGCGCAGCTTCTCCACCATGTCCGCCTCGTCGCCGAAGTCGAGGTTCACCTGCACGGTGGAGGTCCGCAGCATCATGTCGAGGCCGAGATGCCCGCGGAGCGGCATGTAGCGCCGCATGATGGCGTAGCGGCTCTTGGGCATCCACGGCATGTCCTCGCGCCGGGCAACGGGATGGAAGCCCATGCCGGCGAAGCCAAGGCTGAGCGGGCCCGCCACCTCATGCACGTCCCGCAGGTGGGCCGCGAGTTCGAGGCGCGCCGCGTGCAGGTCCTCCATGGGGCCGCCCGAGAGCTCGAACTGGCCGCCCGGCTCCAGGCTCACCGACGCCGAGCCGCGTGTCAGGCCGATGATGTTGGCGCCGTCGCGGATCGGCTCCCAACCCTTGTCCATGATGCCGGCCAACATCGCGCCGATGCCCTGGTTCTCGTAGTTAGGCGGGGAGAAATCGCCGCGGCGGAAGCCGAACTTCTCGTGCTCCGTGCCGATGCGCCACTCGGTCTTCGGCTTGGAGCCCGACGCGAACCAGTCCGCGAGTTGGCGCGCGTCGGTGATCGGCGTCGGGTCGGCCTGGCCAGGATTGGACATGCAGTTGCTTTCGTTACCTGTGGGATCAGCCCGAGTGAGTCAGCGCCGGGAATCGAGCGCGAAGGAGATCGCGCCCAGCCCCGCCACCAGCGCCGTCTCCGCGCGGAGGATGCGCGGGCCGAGTGTTGCGAGCGATACAAAGGGGCGTCGGGCCAGATCGTCAAGCTCGACCCGGTCGAAGCCGCCCTCGGGGCCGACGAGGTAGCCGCAGGGCGAACCCAGGCCGGCGAGATGCGCGTGCAGCGGCATGGCCTCCCGCCGCTCGGCGGCGACGATCAGGGGCGCGCCGTCCCAGGCGTCCAGCACGGCGTGCAGCGGGCGCGAATCCTCGACGCGGGGCAGTGAGAGGCGCTCGCATTGTTCGGCGGCGGCGCGGGCGATGGCGGCCAGGCGCTGGGTGTTGCTGCGGTCCGCAACGCAGCGGCGCGTCAGCACGGGCTGGATGAGGGTGGCGCCGAGTTCGGTGGCCTTCTCGACGGCCCAGTCCATCGCCTCGCGCTTCAGTGCCGCGATGAGGGCGCGCAACTCGGGCTCGGGGGAGGGGGCGCGCAGCCGCTCGCCCAGGCGCATGGCGCCCCGATCCTTGCGGAGCGCCGTCAGCTCGGCCGCGAATTCGCCCTCCGTCGCGTTGAAGGCGCGTAGTTCGGCGCCGGGCGTGCGGCGCATGACATGGCCGAGGTGGTGCGCCTGCGCGGACGTCAGGGCGATCTCGATGCCGGGGGCCAGCGGCCCCTCGGCGTGCAGGCGAGGGATGGACATGGCCCGATGTGCCGTGCTGCATGCCGAGGTGCAAGAGAACCCCCCGCAGGCCTACACCGACATCCGCCCCGAAGGCTGGGTTGCGCTGTTGCCGCAGGCGGCACGCCCCTACGCGCTGCTCATGCGGCTGGATCGGCCGATCGGTTCCTGGCTGCTGTTCCTGCCAGGGCTCTGGGGGATCGCGCTGGCGGCCACGTCCTGGTCGCAGGGAAGCTGGCTGACGCTGCTGTTCTTCGTGGGCGCGGTCACGATGCGCGGGGCGGGCTGCGTCGTGAACGACCTGTGGGACCGCGACATCGACCGGCTGGTGGAGCGCACGCGCGGCCGGCCGCTGGCGTCGGGCGCGGTGACGCCCAGGCAGGCCGTGGCCTTCCTGGCGCTGCTCTGCGTCATCGGGTTGCTGGTCCTGCTGCAGCTCAACTTGGCCGCGATCTGGCTTGGCGTGCTGTCGCTGCTGCCGATCGTGCTCTACCCCTTGGCCAAGCGCGTGACGGATTACCCGCAGCTTGTGCTCGGCTTCACCTTCGGCTGGGGCGCGCTGATGGGGCCAGTGGCGGCAAGCGGCAGCCTCAGCTGGGCCATGCTGGCGCTTTACGCGGCGACGATCGCCTGGATCCTCGGCTATGACACCATCTACGCCCACCAGGACCGCGAGGACGACGCGATGGTGGGCATCCGGTCGACGGCGCTGAAGTTCGGCACGCGTACGCGTCCCTTCCTGGCGGCCTGCTACGCCGCCACGCTGCTGCTGCTGGCGCTGACCGGCTGGGTCGCCGGGCTGAACGCCTGGTTCTACCTGGCCCTGCTGCTGCCCGGCGCGCTGCTGGCCCGGCAGGTGATCCGCCTCGACATCCACGACCCCGCGCATTGCCTGATGCTGTTCAAGTCGAATCGCGAGGTTGGGCTGCTGGGTGCGCTCGCCATCCTGATCGGGCGGATGTGAACGCCGAGGACTTCATCCGCGCGAACACCGAAATCGCGGAGGCGCCGCTGCTGCCCGGCATGCGGCTGCACCTGGCCACCACCATCACCCCCATCTGGCAGGCCAGCGAGCACTTCCTGACGCGCCACAACATGGAGCCGCCCTTCTGGGCGTTCGCCTGGCCGGGGGGCCAGGCGCTCGGCCGCGCGGTGCGCGACGCGCCTGGGCTTGTGCGCGGGCGGCGCGTGCTCGACTTTGCGGCAGGCTGCGGCATCGCCGGTATCGCCGCGGCGCAGGCGGGGGCGGAACTCGTGGAGGCGGCCGAGATCGACCCGCTGGCCATCGCTGCCATCACCTTGAACGCGACCCTGAACGGCGTCTCGATCGCGACCCTCGCCGAGGATGTGGTGGGCAGCGCCTGCCGCTGGGACGTGATCCTGGCTGGCGACGTCTGCTACGAAGCGCCGATGACTGCGCATGTCCTGCCCTGGCTGCGGGCCATGGCCGGCGCGGGAGCGACCGTGCTGCTCGCCGACCCCGGCCGCGCCTACCTGCCGCGCGAGGGGCTGGAGGTGATCTCCTCCCACGCGGTACCGACTTCGCTGGAGCTTGAGGACCGTTTGGAGCGCGTCGTCACGATCGCCCGATTGTTGCCCCATTGAGGGGCATGATGTTTCCCATGTGGCCCGCATTCCTCGCAGCCTTGCTGCTCACCCTTCCCGCAAACGCACAGACGAAGCGCGATTACGACGCGCAGGGCCGCTCCGTCGGCCGCTCCGAAGTGACAGGCAACACGCAGCGGCAGTACGACTCGTCGGGCCGCTCGACCGGGCGCAGCGAGTTCCGCGGCGATACTCGGCGCGACTACGACGCCCAGGGCCGCAGCACCGGGCGTAGCGAACGCAGCGGGGATACGGTGCGGCAATATGACCCCTCCGGCCGCTCGACCGGGCGCAGCGAGATCAGCGGCAGCACGACGCGGCATTACGATTCGTCGGGCCGTTCGACCGGCCGCTCGGAGGGTTCGGGCGACACCATCCGCCATTATGACGCCTCGGGGCGAATGACGGGCCAGACGCGGCGCTGAAGCGTGATCCGTCATCGAAGGCGGATTCACCGCTTCGGTGGTTGCACCCTGCGGATCACATACTACCGCGTCGCCTGCTCCAGGAACCGCAGAAGTGCTGCCAGATCCTCCGCATTTCCGATGCGCTGCACCGGCATGCGCGTGCCCGGCGTCACCACGTCCGGCCCGCGCGTGAACAGGTCCGCCACGGTTTCCCGCGTCCAGACGATGTCGCCGCGGGCCAGGCGTTCCGAGTAGGCGAAGCCGGCGATCGACCCCATCCGCCGCCCGAAGATCCCTTGCAGGTGAGGGCCCGCCATCGGCGCCGCGTCTGGCCGCAGCGTGTGGCAGGCCTGGCAGGCGCGCCACACCTCAGCCCCCTGCGCGTCGGCGTCCACCGGGATCGCGTGCTCCGCCTCGGGCGCCATGGGTCCGAGGGGGCGGGCGGTGGCTGCATCCCAGCGCCGCACCCGCCGGTCCTGCCCGCCGGTCCAGAGCGTCCGGCCATCGGGGGAAAAGGCGATGGACCAGACCGGCAGGCCCGGCCCATCGAGCGTGTGGCGCAACCGGCCCTCCGGCAGCGCGTAGAGCCCGACGCTTCCGCCGATGGAGCCGACGGCCAGCGTCCTTCCATCCGGGCTGGCCGCCAGCGCGACCACCGGGCGCGGTCCGCTGCGAAGGGGGCGGACCGTGCCGTCGGGCGTGACGAGATGAACCAGGCCGTCCACGCCCGCGCTCGCCAACGCGCCGGGGGGAAGTGCCAGCAGCGCCGTCTGCGGGAAGCCGAACTCGGCGAGCGTGGTGGAGGTGCCGTCCGCGTTCCAGCGGCGCACCGTGCCGTCCTGACCCGCGCTGTGCAGGGCGCCGCCGAGAAAGGCGACGGCGTTCACATTGCCCCGATGCTCCTCGAACACGCGCGCCGTGCCGCTTGCGAGATCCCAAAGCCGCACCGTGCCGTCCCATGCCGCCGAGGCCAGCAGGCCGGGTGCGGCGGCCAGGCCCGCCACGGGTTCGCTGTGGCCCTCGAGCACCATGGCCGGCGCTTTGCCATCGCCCCAAAGCGCGATGCGCCCGTCCTCGCCCGCCGAGGCCAGCCGCCCGTCATCCAGCGCCACCAGCGCATTGACTGCCCCCTGGTGCCAGCGGATCACGCGCAAAGCGCGGCCGCTGGCTGGGTCCCAGACGATCACCGCTTGGTCGAAGCCGGCGGAGGCGAGGCGTGGCCCGACGACCGCAAGCGCACGGACAGGGCCGCCATGCCCCGCGAGGTCCTGCGCGAAGGCCGGCAGGGCGAGCAGGCAGGCGAAGGCGAACAGGGCGCGGGATGGCATGGTCCCAGTCTGGAGGTGCCAGGACGGAGTGAAAAGGGCCGCGGCGAACGTGACAAAATGTTTGCAAACTATCCAGCCTGTCATTACAGTTTCTCCATCAACTGCCATCGGCAATCCTGAAGGAGGATCTCGGATGCTGGCCAACGCACTAAAGGACCCCGTCGCAACATCGCTTTTGGTGTTCGGCGTCACCCTCGCGGCTCTCGCCACGTTCCTCCCCGTGATCACGGTCGAGGGGCGGGACGGAACGCTCAGGATGACCACCTGGGAGTTGCTGCCCTGGTTTTCCAAGCTGAAGTTCGTGGCGCTGTTCATGTTGCTTGTCGCCGCCTTCCTGCCGCAGCTTGCGCGGTGGCGCATGGTGATCGCCGTGGCGGCGGTCGTGATGGTCTTCCTGCCAGCGATCTCCGCCTTTTTGTCCGCGCTGTACGCATGGGGCACGCTCCGTGCCGATATCGCCCGGCTTTCGGGCCAGCCGACACCGTTCGTCCATCCGGGCCTTGCCAATGCGGTTCTTGTCGCCGCCGCGGTCGCCGTCAGCTACGGCGTCTGGCGCCTGGAGACGGCCGGCCGGCCGGACGAGCAGGACGACTCGGCCCACGCCTGAGCGGCTTGCCCAGCGGCCCCCGCCCCGCGTCCTTTGCTGCGCCTGCGGCTTCGGGGTAAACCCGCAGCCTGGACATCAGCGGGGCCGATTCACATGGACGGGCACTTCTTCGAGGATCTGACGCTCGGCCAGACGGCGAGCTTCGCTAAGACCATCACCGAGGCCGACATCCTGCTCTTCGCCGCCGTGTCGGGCGACACCAATCCGGTCCACATCAACGCCGAGGCCGCCGCCGCCTCGATGTTCAAAGAGCGCATTGCGCATGGCATGCTCTCCGCCAGCCTGATCTCCACGGTCCTCGGCACCCGCCTGCCGGGGCCGGGCACCATCTATCTCGGTCAGAACCTGAAGTTCCGCGCCCCCGTGCGCATCGGCGAGACGGTGACCGCCACCGTCACGATCACCGCCCTCGACCCCGCCAGGAAACGCGCGACGCTGAGCACCGTCTGCACGGTCGGCGGCAAGCCCGTGATCGACGGCGAAGCGACGGTCGTGGTGCAGTCGCGTGCTTGAGGTGACAGTACAATCATGAAGCGCGTCTGTGTGTTCTGCGGTGCCCAGCCAGGGCAGGGTTCCGGCTATGCGCGCCTCGCCGCCGATCTCGGCACCGCAATCGCCGCCCGCGGCCTCGGGCTCGTCTATGGCGGGGGCAAGGTGGGCCTCATGGGCATCGTGGCGGACGCCGCGCTGCGCGGCGGCTCCGAGGTGGTCGGCGTCATCCCCGAGGCATTGATGGACCGCGAGCTCGGTCATGGTGGCGTGACGGACCTGCGCGTGGTGCCTTCCATGCACGTCCGCAAGGCCATGATGAACGACCTGTCCGACGGCTTCATCGTGCTGCCCGGCGGCATCGGCACGCTGGAGGAGGCGGTCGAAATCCAGTCCTGGTCGCAGCTCGGCATCCATGGCAAGGGCTTGGTCTTCCTCGACGAGAACGACTACTGGGCACCCTATTTCGTCCTGCTCGACCGCATGGCCGGCGAGGGGTTCGTGCGGCCGGAGCATGCGGGCCTGGCACTCCGCGCCGAAACGCCCGAGGCGGCGCTCGACACCCTGGCCGGCTGGACGCCTCCCAGCGTCACGCGCTGGATGACGCAGACCGAGGTATGACCCCGCCCGAGGGCGTCCGGGTCCACCTTCACTGGCGCGAGCTTCCGGCGGAGGCGCGCGGTGCGACGCTGGCGCTCGGCAACCTGGATGGCGTGCATCTGGGCCATGCGGCCGTCATGGCCGCGGCGCATCAGGCGCGGCCGGACCTGGCGCTGGGTGCGCTCACCTTCGAGCCGCACCCTCGGGAGCATTTCCGCCCCGATGACCCGCCCTTCCGCCTCACGCTGCTGCCGGCCAAGGCCGCGGCGCTGGGCGCCTGCGGGGTGCGGCACGTCATCGCGCTGCCCTTTGACGCCGAACTCGCCGCCATGTCGGCCGGGGATTTCGTGGAGGACGTTCTGCACCGGGCGCTGGGCGCCAGGCATCTCGCCTGCGGCCCGGATTTCGCCTTCGGCCACCGGCGCGGCGGGGACGTCGCGTTCCTGGCGCAGGCGGCCGAGGCGCTTGGCATCGGCCTCTCCATCGTGCCGCACCTGGCCGATGGCGAGGGCACCATCAGTTCCACCCGCATCCGCCGGCTTCTGCAGGACGGCTATCCGGAACGCGCCGCCGCCATGCTGGGCCACCCCTTCGCCATTGTGGGACCGGTGACGCATGGCGATGCACGCGGCCGCACCATCGGTTTCCCGACCGCCAACATCCCGCTCGGCCGGCACCTTGAGGCCGCGCGCGGCGTCTACGCCGTGCTCGCCACGTTGCCCGGTGGGCGGGTGGTGCCGGGTGTCGCCAATATCGGCCGGCGGCCCACGCTGGGGGGCGATCCGATCTCGCGGCTGGAAGCCCATCTCTTCGACTTCGCCGAAGATCTTTATGGCCAGGAGCTTAGCGTGGCGCTGGTCGCCTTCCTGCGCGAGGAGCGCAAATTCGCCGACTTCCCGGCGCTCGTCGCACAGATCCGGGCCGATGCGGACGAGGCGCGGCGGCTGCTAGCCGCCTGACCTCAAGCGCGGCGCTTGACCTCCGGCGCGCGACATCCGCATATCGGGCGCATGCGCGCGAACCGGAAGCTCCTTCTTCGAATCATGGGCCCGGCCTTCATCTGAAGGTCGGGATCAGCTCCGCACGCCCCTCATTTTTCGCGCCCCTCCCTCAGGCGGGCCGCGCACGAGAACCCTGATGAACGACGCCCCAGAGACGCCCGCCCGCGACTACCGCAAGACGGTCTTCCTGCCGCAGACCGCCTTCCCCATGAAGGCCGACCTGCCGAAGCGCGAACCCGCGCTGCTGGCGAAATGGGCGGCTGCGGAAAGCTGGCAGGCGCTGCGCGAGAAATCCCGGGGCCTTTCGCAATTCGTGCTGCATGACGGCCCACCCTACGCCAATGGCCCGCTGCATATCGGGCACGCGCTCAACAAGATCCTGAAGGACGTGATCAACCGCGCGGCGCAGATGTCGGGCAGGGATGCGAACTACATCCCCGGCTGGGACTGCCACGGGCTGCCGATCGAGTGGAAGGTCGAGGAGGAATACCGCGCCAAGAAGCAGGACAAGGACCAGGTTCCCGTCCTGGAATTCCGCGCCGAATGCCGTGCCTATGCGGCCCGCTGGCTGGCTGTGCAGTCGGAGGAATTTCAGCGCCTCGGCGTCGCGGGTGACTGGACGCGGCGCTACGCCACGATGGACTTCGCCTCCGAGGCGGTGATCGCCGACGAGATCGGCAAGTTCCTCATGAATGGGTCACTCTATCGCGGCCTCCGGCCGGTAATGTGGAGCCCGGTCGAGAAGACGGCCCTGGCCGAGGCCGAGATCGAGTACATGGACCACGTCTCGCCCACGCTGCACGCGCTGTTCCGCATCGAGCGCGCGCGCGGCATGCCGGAACTCGTCGGCAGCGACGTGGTGATCTGGACGACGACGCCCTGGACCATCCCGGGCAACCGCGCCTTGGCCTACGGCCCCGAGATCAACTACGCGCTGCTGCATGTGGACACGGTCAGCGGGACCTCGCTGCTGAAGCGCGGCGCGCGCCTGGTCGTGGCCCTCGCCCTGCTGCCGCAATTCTGCGCCGAGGCGGGGATCGCCACGCACACCCTGATCAAGACCTTCGAGGGGAGGGCCTTCGAAGGGGCCGTCTGCGCCGCCCCCCTGCGCGGCCATGCGGGCGCCTACCGGCACGAAGCGATCATGCTGCCGGGCGACTACGTGACCGACGACGCGGGCACGGGCATCGTCCACATCGCGCCAAGCCATGGCGAGGAGGATTTCGCGCTCGTCGTCGCGCACAACCGCGCGCATCCGGAAAGCCGCATCGAGATCCCCGAATGCGTGGGCGATGACGGCACCTACACGATGCAGGCGCCGGGCTTCGAGGGGCTGCACGTGTTCCGCGCGCATGAGCCGGTCTATGCGGCGATGACAGCGCTGGGAACGCTCGCGGCCAAGGGCAAGCTGAACCACAGCTACCCGCATTCCTGGCGCAGCAAGAAGCCCGTCATCTACCGCGCGACGCCGCAATGGTTCATTGCGATGGACGACCACAACGCGATCCGCGCGAAGGCGCAGGACGCCATTGCCGCCACGCATTTCGTGCCCGATGTCGGGCGCAACCGCATCGGCTCGATGGTGGCCGGCCGGCCCGACTGGTGCATCAGCCGCCAGCGCGCATGGGGCGTGCCGATCGCCGTCTTCGTCGAGAAGCGCACGGGCGAGGTGCTGCGCGACCCCGTCGTGATGCAGGCCATCGTGGACGCCTTCCGCGAGGAGGGCGCCGATGCCTGGTACCAGCCGGGCGCCGCCGCGCGCTTCCTCAGTGAAGGGCGTGACCCCGCCGACTTTGAGCAGGTCATGGACATCGTCGATGTCTGGTTCGAGAGCGGCAGCACCCATGCCTTCGTGCTGCCGCCGCGCGGCCTGAACTTTCCCGCGGACCTCTACCTGGAAGGATCGGACCAGCATCGTGGCTGGTTCCAGTCCTCGCTGCTGGAATCGGTCGGCACGCGCGGCGTGGCGCCCTTCAAGGCTATTCTCACGCACGGCTTCGTCATGGACGAGAGCGGGCGGAAGATGTCCAAGTCGCTCGGCAACGTCACCGCCCCGCAGGAGGTCACGGCCAAATATGGCGCCGACATCCTGCGCCTCTGGGTGATGAATTCCGACACCTCGGAGGATCTGCGCCTTGGCAAGAACATCCTGGAGCAGCAGGCCGAGCTCTACCGGCGGATGCGCAACACGCTGCGCTGGCTGCTCGGCAACCTGGCCGGCTTCGAGGAGAGCGAGCGGGTGGCCCCGGCCGCGATGCCGGAGCTCGAACGTTGGGTGCTGCACCGACTGACGGAACTCGACGCGCGAGTGCGCAAGGCCGTGGCGGACTACGATTGGAACGGGGTGCTGCCCGAGATCCACGCCTTCTGCGCGACGGACCTCAGCGCCTTCTACTTCGACATCCGCAAGGACAGCCTCTACTGCGACGCGAAGGACGCGCCACGCCGCCGCGCGGCTCGCACCGTGCTGGATCATCTGCACCGCTGCCTCTGCGCCTGGCTCGCCCCGGTGCTGGTCTTCACGGCCGAGGAAGCCTGGCTCTCGCGCTTCGGCGACGATGCGCCCAGCATCCACCAGCAGGACTTCCCGGCGCTGCCCGCGGAATGGCGGGATGACGCGCTGGCGGCGAAGTGGGTGGAGATCCGCCGCATCCGCCGCCTCGTCACCACCAGCATCGAGGATCGCCGGCGGGACGGCGCCATCGGCTCCTCGCTGCAGGCGAGTCTCGCGCTGACCTTCCCGGCCGATGACGTGGGAGGCACGCTCGCCGCCGAGGACTGGGCGGAGATCCTGATCGTCTCCGATGTCGGCCTGACCGAGGGGGCGCAGATCGCGCTCGACGTCACGACGGCGCCGGGCGCCAAGTGCGAGCGCTGCTGGCGCGTGCTGCCCGAAGTCGGCGCATCCGCCGTGCACCCGACGCTTTGCCGGCGCTGCGAAGCCGTGGTGGAAGGCGCCGGCTGATGGCGGCGAGCCTCCGACAGGGACTGTTCTTCGCGCTCCTCCTGCTGATCGCCGACCAAGCCAGCAAGTTCTGGATCCTCGAGGTCGTCGGCCTGCCGGAGGTTCGGAACATCCCTGTCCTCGAACTGGGGCCCGTCGGGCTGGATCTCACGATGGTTTGGAACCGGGGCGTCACCTTCGGTTTGTTTTCTGGTGACGGCGCCTGGAACCACCTGATTCTCGCCGCGCTCGCGCTGGGCGTTGCGGGGCTCCTCCTGCGGTGGCTGGCTCGATCCGAGACGGTATTGGTGACCTATGCGCTCGGCGCCGTGATCGGGGGCGCGGTCGGCAACGTGATCGACCGTGTTCGTTTCGGCGCCGTGGTCGATTTCGTGGACGTTCACGCCTGGGGCTGGCACTGGTATGTCTTCAACGTGGCCGATGCGGCGATTGTATGCGGTGTCATCGCACTCGTGGTCGACGCCTTGATCCGGCCCGAAACGAAGCGCAAAGAAGCCCCATGAAGAAGTCCCTTGCTCCTCTCCTCGCCACCGCCGCGCTGCTGGCCGCCTGCGGCCCCGACACGGCCCGCAACTTCGGCCTGACGCGTGACGCGCCGGACGAGTTCCAGGTGACGACGCGCGCGCCGCTTTCCATGCCGCCGATGCTGGGCCAGCTTCCCACGCCGCGCCCTGGCGCCTCGCGCCCGCAGGAGATGTCGGCGCGCGAGCAGGCCGAGTTGGCGCTGGTGCCGGGCTCCACCGCCACGCCGCGCACGGGCCAGACCTCGGGAGAGCAGGCGCTCGTCGCGCAGACCGGCCGCAGCGCGCCGGGCGACATCCGCAACCGCGTCGATGAGGAGAGCCTCCGCCTCGAGCGGACGGACCGCAACGTGGTGGATCGCGTGCTCTTCTGGCGTCCGCAGCCCGAACCCGGCATCCCGGTGGACGCGAACCGCGAATCCCAGCGCCTTCGCGAGAACGCCGCCCTCGGCCGCCAGACCACCGACGGTCAGACGCCGGTCATCCAGCCGCAGCGCCAGGGTTGGTTCACCGGTTGGCGCCTGTGGTAGTCGCCTCCGAAGGATAGGCAATGCCGATGCCGCCGGTCGATTGGTCGCGGCTGCCACGCCGCGCAATCGGGGCGTTCGCCGCATCGCTCGCAAGGTCTGTGTAGGCGAGCCTCCCGCCCACCGACCAACTTTCGTTGATCCGGCAGACCTCGGCCGACCGGGCGATAAAGCTGGTGTAGCCGCCCCTCGGATTGTCGGCGGCCAGGGGCCGCTTCGCGAGGGTTTGGTGCCGGGTTGCAGCCGCGCCGCAAAAGATGCGCCGCCCGATGCTGGTGCCATGCGCGGCGAACCCCCACATGAATAGGATGAACATCGTCACCCGCCGAACCGCCCTGAAGGGCGCCGCCGCCGCCGCTGTCGCCATTCCCGCGTTGCCCGCCGCCCCGGCGCTGGCCCAGGCGCCGTCCCGCCGTCGTCCCGACCAGCCGTTGTTCGGTGCCGTGACCTGGGTGCTGGGCAACGGGCTGCGTGTCGTCCTGGCCGAGAACCGCCGCGCGCCGGTGGCAGCCCACTACCTCTACGCCGCGGCCGGCGCGGGCGAGGACCCGGCAGGCAAGTCGGGTGTCGCGCACTTCCTCGAGCATATGATGTTCAAGGGCAGCCCCAATATCCCGTCGGGCGCCTTCAGCCGCACCGTGGCGCGCGAGGGTGGGCAGGACAACGCCTTCACCAGCCGCGACGTGACCGGCTATTTCCAGATCGTCGAGACCTCGCGCCTGCCTCTGATGATGCGCATGGAGGGCGACCGGCTGGGCGCCCCGCTCATCCCCGATGCAGAGGTCCAGTCCGAGCGCAACGTCGTGCTGGAGGAGCGGCGCCAGCGCACCGACGCCGTCCCGCGCGGCCGCTTCCGCGAGGCCTTCGACGCCGCCATGTGGGGCCCGCAGCATTGGCGCGGCCGCCCGCTGATCGGCTGGGAGGACGAGATCCGCGCCATCACCCGGCAGGACATGGTGGACTTCCACCAAGCCCATTATGCGCCCGCCAACTGCGTCCTCGTCGTCGCCGGCGATGTGCGAGAGGCCGACATGCGCCGCTGGTCCGAGGAGTTCTACGGCCCCATCGCAGTTCGCCCGAAGCCCGGCCGCACCCGCAACGCGCCGCCTGCCTCGGCTCCGGAATCCCGCCTGATCAGCCGCGACGCGGCCGTGCGCGAGGCGAGCTTCGTGCAGTCCTTCGCGGCACCGTCGGCGACCTGGGGCGAGACGGCCATGGCCGATCCCCTGGAGGTGCTGGCGCATCTCCTCGGCGGCGGCCCCGGCTCGCGTCTGCACCGCGCGCTGGTCGAGACCGGCCTCGCGGTCAATGCAGGCGCCGGGTACGACGGGGATGTGGTGGGCGTCGGTTCCCTGAGCGTCTACGCCACGCCGCGCACCGGCACTGACACCGCCCGAGTCGAGGAGGTCATCGCGGCCACCCTCGCGCGCCTCGTGCAGGAAGGTGCGACGGAGGACGAGGTCCGTCGCTCCATTCGGCAGCAGACGGCCGGCGCGCTGCTGGCGCTGGACGGGCTGGGCGCCGCGCCGCGCATGCTGGGCGGCGCGCTGGCGATCGGCCTGCCGATCGAATTCGTGGAACTCTGGCCGCAGCGCATGGAGGCGGTGACGCTGGCCCAGGTGAACGCCGCGGCGCGCGCCGTCCTCGCGACGCCGAGCATCGCGACCGCCGGCTGGCTGATCCCGGCATGAAGCGCAGGCCCAACAAGGCTTTCGGCCGCATGGCGGCCGACGCCGCCCCGCCGACTTCCCATCCAGAAGCGCCCCCGGCGCGGCAAAGCCAAGCCAGCGCCCGGCGATTGAGGATTTATTAAAATGTCCGAGACCTTGTTCGGCGTGACCCTCCCGGCGCGCCGCGGCTTCTCCGTGCCCATCCAGATCGTCGAGCAGGGCGGCATCACCGCCTGGCTGGTCGAGGATCATTCGGTCCCCGTGGTCTCCCTCGCCTGGGCTTGGTCCGGCGGCGGTGCTGCCGATCCTGCGGGGCGTGAAGGCCTCGCCGGCTTCTCGGCGGCGATGCTGAGCGAGGGCGCGGGCGACCTCGACAACGTCGCCTTTGCCGACGCGCTGCGCGATGCCGGCATTGGCCTGGGCTTTTCGGGCGGGCGGGACAGCTTTGAGGGTAGCTTCCGCGCGCTTTCCGATGCGCTGCCCGAGGCGGTGCGCCTGGCGCGGCTTGCGATGACGCAGACGCGGTTGGAGGCATCGGCCGTGGCTCGCGTCCGGGCGCGCCTCGCCCTTGGCGCGCGCCAGCAACTGGAGACGCCTGCCGGCATCGCCCGCCGCGCCTTCTGGGAGGCTGCCTATCCCGGCTTCCCCGCCGGTCGCCTCAGCACGCCCGAGAGCATCGCCGCCATCACGGAGGCGGAGATCCGCAACTCGCTCGCCGCGCAGGTTCGGCGCGGCGGCGTGCTGGTCACGGCCTCGGGCGCGATCGGCGCGGCGGAGCTTCGGACGCTGCTCGCATCGCTGTTCGAGGGCCTGCCCGAAGGTGCGCCGGCAGCGATGCCGCCGCTGCCGCCGCTCGCTGCCTTCGGCACCGTCATGCGCGAGAAGGCTGCGCCGCAATCCTCGCTCGTCTTCGGCCAGGACGCGCTGCTGCCGACCGATCCGGGCT
>Ga0105047_10010357_pt1 | contig 15242 bp, 8 predicted proteins | sample MAT04_FD_78384 | JGI IMG/M metagenome (GOLD analysis project Ga0105047, IMG submission 78384) | Freshwater microbial communities from Lake Fryxell liftoff mats and glacier meltwater in Antarctica - MAT-04 (megahit assembly) | ecosystem: Environmental > Aquatic > Freshwater > Ice > Liftoff... | reverse complement strand
CGCTGGGCGGCAGCGTACCGATGGTGGCCAACCCGCTGAAGTTCTCCGCAACCCCGGTCGAGTACATCCGCGCACCGCCACTGCTCGGCGCCGATACGCGCGAGGTGCTGCGCGCAAGACTCGCCATGTCGGATCAGGCGATCGACGCGCTCGCAGCTGCGGGTGTGATCGGCAGCTACGAACCGCGAACGCGATAGGGCATAAGCCCCCACGACGAAGCGCTGAACTCTCCTTTCCCCCGCCAGCGCGCGGAACGTGTCAAGCGATTTGAGACACCTTCTTTCGGGAATCTATGTAGCGATCGTACGTGCCGGTCGCTGGCGGATGAACTCAGGTGGCTCCACTAGCAGCCCTTCATTCGGCAGTGGCGCGGTCGTGACGTTGGCGACCGGTGGCCCGGGGTTGTCGAACACCGCTTTGGGCGGTCGTGGCAACACCGGTGGGCCGTTGATCCAACGCTCGGGGTGTTTGGCATGGGCAGCATCGAGGGTGAGCTGGCGGGGCTGAGCGAGCGCCACGCGATCACCGCTGTAGACCTCTTGGGGCGTGAAGCCGTTGAGGCCCTCGTGATGGTGCCGCTCGTTTTACCAGGTGACGAACTCGCGGCCCCAGGTGCGCGCGTGGAGGCTGTCGCGGAAGCACCCGGGAAAGCCTGGCTGGTACTTCAGGGTCTTGAAGCCGGCTTCGCTAAAAGGGTTGTCGTTGCTAACCCGTGGCCGACTGCGGGGTGCTTCGATGCCGAGGGTGGTCAGCAGCGCGTCGAAGCTGCGCGCGCTCATGGGCGCGCCGCAATCGTTGTACAGGATCAGCTGCCCGGCCGGCATGCCATTGGTCGCTCTGTGCCTTGGGGCGCGAGCGCGTGCAAGCATTCGTTAGGGCGGGGGAAGGTGCGGTGGGCGGACGCCTACGTGGGATCGCGGACAATTTCCGGATCATGACGCCAACCGTGCGATGCCAGCCCGACCTGTGGTGGCGTCTAGTCGTGTCATGAGGTCGCATGCTTTTGCGGAATATGGAGCGGGACCGGCGAAGGGCCTCGCCAACCTTCCGCCGACAGTTCCACTTGGAAGGCCGAAGCGTTCAGACCTGGTGTGACCTGCGGCGGAGAATGATTAGCGCATCGTCCAGAGACGCGACAACCACATCGGAGCATTGCCGGATCATCTCGAAGTACTTGCTCATCTGTGTGTTGGCCGTACCGTCGACGAAGCAAATGAACTTTCCAAGTGCCTTCGCAAATCCGACCTCCAAGGCCAAGGAGTATCCGCCTGGATTTGATGCCTCCATGTTTGCGAGTACCACGTCGCAGCGCCGAATGGCCGCAAGGTCCCAAGCCGTGTAGGCAGCAGGATCTTCGATGTGGTGCTGACTGGGGTCCAAGCATTCGTACTCTGCTAGCGCCGACGAGATGGCATCTTGCCATCCGCTATGGAACCCGCCCGCCAGATAGATTCGTAGCACGCTTCCCCCTTAGCGCTTCGCATCTCGTTCAAATGCGATGACGCCGACAGCAACAGCGAACGGTGCTGTCATCGCTCTGGCACGGAATAGCTCAGCTCTACGAAACAATAGCCCGGCAGCCGCAACGAGAATGGCAAGTTGCACGAGCCAATGCGGAGCCATCGGATAGGGATGCAAGAGGTGCGGAGCGACCCAACGGCAGAGCGTGAAATCCGCCGCTAATAGGAGTAATGCAGTCCCTGTCCCATTGCAAAACAACGAGAGAAACATGAATCTCCTGCCGATGCCTTCGCCGGTTGAAGACACTGTCAGCGCTACATTCCGGAGATCACGGTAGTTCCAATCGCTCTCATTCTCTCCAAGCTTCAGCGTCTCGCTTTTCTCCGTGAGCCGCCGAAAAAGCCGAAAGGGTGTATGCGTTTTAGCCAGTTCTTCGTCGAACTCAGTTAACAGCCTGACCTTGGTTAGCGGCTTTTTGAGAATTTGTTCAAAAATTGCTAGCAGGACGTGGCCTGTCGCAAAAAGAGCGCCGACAACGCACAGGAATCCGATAGCACTGTCGAGGCTGCTCAGCACCGTCTTAACATCGGGCCCTGAGTGCAAAACCAACAGCCCCAAGGCTAGCACGCCCGCTGGAACGATAGCGCCGATCAAATCGTTGAAGAATCTTGCGATGGATTCGACAGCACCTTCAGGCTTCACCCCTGGCCTCCTCCTCGAAACCACGCAGAGATTCGACTACGGAGGTTGCATCGTCTGCGCCCAAGAACGGCACTTGGCCTAGTATTGTCTCGGGCTCACCGCTCAGGCGCGCCGCTACATGTCCGCGCCCCAACAGGCGTTCTGCCCCTTTCATCCCCAGCGCAATCTCGGAAGTCCCTTCCCCCTCCACGCGCAATACTAAGCGATTGCCTAAATTGTCGCGCAGCTGCATCGGCATGACGTTGCTATCCGGCCGCTGCGCGGCGAAAAGCAAGTGAATCCCAGCGGCACGCGCTTTAACGCCCAGACGACTCACGAGCGACGTAACCGAATCGCGGTAGGATTCCGTTAGCATCCATTCGGCGAACTCGTCATGTACCACGAAGATTACAGGCAGCGCCTCGCTCGAACCGACTTTCGCGTTGTACGCCGCGAGCTTGTTGACTCGCGAGTTTCTGAAGAGCACATAGCGCCGATCCATTTCAGCGACCAACTTCTCGAGCAGCGCTAAAGCCTCCTCCTGCCCGACGATCAGCCCGCCCTGCAGATGCGGCAACCCCTCGAGCGCGAAATAGTCGACTCCCTGTTTAGGGTCAATGATGTGGATATGTACGCGCTCTGGCCTGTTGCGCGCGGAGAGATCCAATAACAGGTTTTGAATTAGCACCGACTTACCACTGCCGGTGGTGCCCGCTACCAGAGTGTGGGGAGCGTGTGTCGGAATGCTGCCGTGCGGCTCCCCTAAATTCAGAAAAAAGGGTTCGCCATCGAGCTCGCGCAGTCCGATCAGCAGGCAAAGATCGGGCTCGTCGACCGCCCGCTGTGGCGGTTGCTGACCCCAGACGTCCCACAGTCGAACGGTCTCGCGCTCCGGTCTGGCAATCGATACGATGATCTCGTTCGGGCGCGCGCCCACGTTGATGATGGTTAAGCCATGCGAGGTCATCAGTAGCGAGCGCCGCGATTCGACGTCCTTCAACTGCAAGCGGTCCGAACCTTGAAGGCGAATCAGGGCCGCATTCGGCGTAATTCGCTTCCCGAGGACTTGCGCCTGCAGCTGGTAGCTCGTCAGCGCCTGCCGAAGGCGTAGCACCACTTCGTCCAACCAGGCGCTGTCCGACGGCGCATGAACCGCATTCGCGCGCTGGTTGAGCAACTCGGCGAAGCCTAGACTGGCTGTGTCGACGCTTCCGCCATTCGGGGAAGGCGATTCCTCGACCGCACTGATGACCTGGTTAAATTCGGTGTCAGTGTGGGCGCTGCCAGGACGCTCATCGACCATAGGAACAAGACCGCCTGCATCAATGGGCGCTAGCAATTCTTCAACGCTTTGCGCCACGCCTCCACTAGGCGGCTCAGCCGTCTTAGTAGTCGGATCGGCGGTCGCTGGCTTTGCAGCGCTACGCGACCTCGGCTTTGCCCACGTCGGCCGTGGCGCCGGTAGAGCAAAGGCTTGCTTCTCCCACGGGGGGTTACCTGGCTTCATGGCTTCGCGCGCAGGGGCGAGCGGCTGCTTGCGGAAATACCGCAATACGAGATCGCGCACTGCGTCCACGCTGAAGGTCTCCTGCAGCGCATGCGCGCCGCATTCTTTTGGCAGGTCCTCGCGCGAAGACGCAACCTGGGAACTTAACGGGCCTGAGAGAAATAGGTGCGAATAGCCGCGCAGATCGATCCGGGCCGCGCCATCGCGCACGGCCCGCTGCAACCCAGTGAAAGCTTGCATGGCGGCCACGGCGTGCGAAGCCTGCACCAGGAACTCGCTCAGCCGCGACAGCCATAGATCTCGGTCCAACCGACCAGGGTTGCCGAACAGAGCTTCCCGAATGCGATTGACTGTGTTCTGCAGCTGCGCCCTCGACTTCTTGCGCATGTCCGAGGCTTGGGAGTCCGCGATGTATTTCGCCTCGGTGACGCGGATCCGCAGCGCCACCTGACCGTCGACTTGCTGCGGACTCAGCACGATCAGGTCAGCAATCCCGCCCTCTCGCTGGCCGAGCCACCCGGCATAGTCGTCGAGAAAGTACCACGCCTGCGGACTGGTCGATCCGAGTTCGTCGCGCACCAGCGCGTGACTGAGCACCACGCCGATCAACTCACCGGCAAATTCGCCCCGCTTGGTCGCGCGCAACGCGATCTCACCGGAAATCTTGCTGGCATCGCGCACCAGTTGCGACGAGAGGTCGCGAAGCTCGACCTCGCTGAGCCCGAGGTTAAGCGCCTGCAGACGACGCTGTACCAAGGTGAGCAGCAGTCCCGACTGCGAGGTCGAGGAGACGATGAGGTTGCGCCCGCGCGTCGCGTCGCGCCGGTAGCGGATAACCTGCACGTCGAGGTTACGAAGCTGTTCTGGTTCGAGCAGATCGTCGTGATTGACCACCCACTCGGCCAGATTGTGCACATCCTTCAGCAGTGTCGACGTCTTCGGGTCACTGAACGCCAGTTCGCGTACGGGTAACCGGTACGGCGCCGATCCGGCGACTGGCTCGATCACGGCCAAGGTTGCGCGGAGTTGCTCCAGGCATGCCTGCGGTTGCTCGGGGCAGGCCAAGAAGCGGAGCGCACGCGTCTGCTCGGAGCCTACCGGCAAGCGGTAGGACCAGTGCCCAGGAACGTGCGCCAGCAACTCGGGCGGCGATGCCTCGTTGGGTGCGAGCAGCATCTTGACGCTGGCACGGCGCGACACGACGTCGTCCAGGAACGCGATGTCGACGGCACGCGCATCACGGGGTCCCAGCGAAGCCGGCGTCTCGAGCTGGATGCCCACCCGAAGGTTGGCCATGAAATTCTTCGAGGTCTCGCTGGCAACCAGCGCATCTGGATCGGCGTCGGCGTGCTCTAGAAGTTCGGTATAGACGCGCCTCAGCACCGCGACATTTTCATGCCGCAGCACGACGTGACAGTGCACATCGCTTTCCTGCAGATCCGCCAGAGCCTCGATGGCCGCGATCGGCAGCCCCGCCGACTCGCAGTTGTAGAGCGCGACGCTTAGGTTCGCCTGCTCATGGGGTTGCAGGTCCAGATAGCGCCGCACGATGTCCTTCACGCGTCCCGCGGCCTCGCCCGGATCGCTGTTACTGCGCCAGTCGGCCTCCTCGGGGTGCGGCTCCTCCGCCAGCGAATAGTCGTCCAGAGTATCGGCGACGATGAGCAGTGCCGGGCTCTCGGCACGGTAACCGAGCACGGCCTCCGGGTAATGGGGGTGGCGAAGCTGTTCTCGGAAGTCACGGAAGTAGAGTGGCAAGTCGCCAAAGTCGACGCTGTCGGCTTGGATGACATGGTTGATGAACGTGGCGACACGCCGCGTCTTGACGGCGGTTGCCGCCATCCGCAGCGGATGCCACGGCGCCACAATGGCCGATGGCACCCTGTCGACGATCTGCACCACACCCAAGGCCAAGAGCGGCTCGACGAGTTCCCGTCGCGGCACGTCCATCTCGGCCGTCATCACCGGCGCAAGGGCGGCGAGCAGCTCGCCATAGCGCTCGGCCTGCTCCAGGATCGCAGGATCACTCACTGCGCCGTTGGCCGTGGCCGCCAACGCCGCCATGTAGCGCGACTCGAAGTCGGCGAAACACGTCGAGATGCGGGCAGCATCGCCCGGCGAGATGGCCGATCGCTCTTTCGTTTTCTCTAAAGCCGTCAGCCACCTTCCGCGCCACCGATCACGCCGCTCCTCGCGGGGAACCAACGTCCCGGATTGCTGTCCGTACTGCGGCTCAAAGCTCATGTAATTACTCAGCGAAACGCGCTGTGCTTCGCCCTTGCGGCTGACTCGATTGCGCTGCACGTCAAGCCGCAACAGCGGGTCGTCTTGCAGGCGCTTGAGGTCCTCGGGCAGGTTGATGGATACGGCGATCGGCGTGCCGCTCCAGTGCAACTGCACCACGTGCTCGACCCCGGCGCTGCTCAGCCGCAGATCTAGCCGGATCGTTGTCGCAGCTCTGGAGGTGGACGTACTTCGCTTGTGCCCCCCCTTATCGCGCTGTTCGGCGAGAAACTTCGGATAGTTGGCCAAGTGCCCCAGGTCGAATTTGATCCGTTTTCCCAGCAAGGCTGCGAGGCCCCGATAGCGCATGCTGAAGAGCTCGGCCAGGTCGGCATTCAGTTCACGGAAATACCGTTCACCGCGCCCGTGTACCTTAATTTCCAAGTCGCGCGGAATGCTCCAGTCTTCCACTCGCGCGCAAAGCCGCGCCATCGCCTCGATCAACCCTTCGAGCAGATCTGTGCAGGTCACAGCGGCGCCGAAAACGAAGCTATCCCACTTGCTCTTGAGCTTTGCGCTCTTGGCCAGGTTCGACATGTGGCGATCGTAGAAATCCCGATCGGCTTGCTCCTCGGATTGCTTGAACGACTTCTTAGCCTGTAGCGTCTTCAGATACTCGTCGTCCTCGCGCGACAAGGGCAGCCCCTCGTCATCGAAGTGAGTCAAGGTCAGCGTCGCCAGGTTCTTGTCTTGCTTCTGGCGGATTCCGGTAAAAAAGTCGGAGGTCTGATCCGCATCCCACTCGAGTTCGGCGAGCGCCAATGCCTCGGCGCACCACTGCGGTGGCGTCGCGATGAATGCCTCGAACACGGGCACGTGAAGCGGGCCAAGCATCCCGTCGTCGACCAACTGCTTGAGCTGTCGATTAAGGTCCATGCTATCAATGAGCTGACCGTTCTTCAGGTGCTTGGTCAACAGTGGCATCCGATCGGTAAACAGTGACTGGTAGCGACGGCGCCAGGCACTGCGCTGGTTTCGCTGCTTGTCCTTGATGCCCAGGAACGCACCTGTATCGCGCGGCAGGCGCAACTCGGGCAGGGCCTGTCCTAGAGCGGACATCAGTTCGCCATGGGCCCTCATGCGCTTGAAGACCGCCGTGACGTAACCGGCAAACTGCCGAAGGCTCACGTCGCGCACGTCAGCCAACCCCTGCAGCGCCTTCGTCCAGATCGCCTGGTCTTCTTCCGACACGGCGACGACCTGACTAACGAGCGCCACCCACTTGTCGGCCGCATTGCGTAGATCGGCCGTGGAGATGCGCGCCAATTCCTCCAGCGATTCGCGTTGGTCGTCGCCGTCCGTTGCGATCAGCAGGGCAGGCTGGCCCTCCGGCGGCTCATGGTTGCGGAACCACACCTCCGTCTGGTTGGTGTGAAGGTGCGGTGGAAGATCCGCGTCCTCCGCGATGCGCGCCTTGATCTGCACATATACGTACTGTGACAGTTCCGGATCGGCAGCGATCGCGCGCACGATTGCGCCGACCTGTTCGGGCTCGAGCATGTCGAGCACCATGCGTGCCGTTTCTGCGACGTCCTTCCCCCCCGCGCGCGACCGCGCGTCGCTGACGAGATCCACGACGAGCCGATGTCCAACGCGGCCGATGAGTTCGTTTGGAGTCAGGCCTTGCTCCTCGTGGGTCATGCGCCGAGGCCTCCGGTGCTCTGGACATAGGCGCACGCATCCGACAGCCGCTCCGCGAGCCCAAGGCTCGACAAGCGCTCCTCCAGTCGCTGGGCATTGCGCTTGAAATCTTCCTTATCGGCTTGGCCCTCACGGATCCACGACTGCCCCTCGGCATCGCCGATCACGAATCCATAGCGCTCGTGCAGCAACCGCAGAAAGGACTTCACTTCGAGCCGTCCCGGCACATGAGCAAACACCAGTGTCTTGAGGAGCCGATCGGTGGGCGCGTACCGCACTCGCCGGCTGCTGCGCCGCGATGCCAGGCCCAGGTCGCGGGCCCACGTGCCATGGATCTTCCCCAGGTGCCCGCGGTGGCGGCTGCGAGCATCATCGATCAACGCGGCAAGGATCTCATCCACCGATCCGCTCTTGTAGTCCTTGCGTTCCTTCTCGTGAGGCCATCCGAACTTGCCGGTCAGCTGGTCGAGGAAACGCTCGCGTCCGTCCGCGCCGGCGGCCCACTCCGGCCATTCGGGTTGCTGTTTAACTGCCAGCAACATCGCTTCCACAGCGCGCCAGGGCAATGCATTGTTCTGGTCGTAACAATCTGTGGACAGTGCACGAATTGCTGTCCGTTGGGCCGCCACCATCTCGATCAATACGAGCGGTCGGGACTGGCCCAAACGCTCGGCCGCCAAGTTGAGGAAGTATCGCCACAGATGAAGCGCGCCAATCGTAACCAGGTGCGGCACCACGTCCAGGCCGGGCATGCGTCGATTCAAAAGCGCCAACCAGTCCTCGGCCAGCATGTCGAACTCGGGCCGCTGCGCATATGGAAGGAACGCGCCGGTACGCTCGGTATCGGCGAAGTGGACCTTGCCCTGTAGGATACCGATAAGCTGCTCACTCGGATTGGTGTCCTTGAAGAACAGTTGCGACAGCGCCGCGGCTAGCTCTTCGGCACGGGCGGCCCGGCAGAGCATCAGGTAAAGCAGCTCACCGGTGCGTGCGAAAAACAGGCGGTCAGTCGAAAACGTCTTGCCCTTCTCAGCGACGTCCTCGTACAGCGCGTTGGAGCCAAAGGGGAACGTAAAGCGCGTCGTCCAACGCTTGTTCGCCAGACCCTCGACCGCTGTGCGGCGGAGATACTCCACGGCGCGCACGAAATCCTGAAACGTCGCAAATTGATGCTGCAGGTCACCCAGACTCAGACCAGTCGCTGCCTCGCCCGAAGGACTGCGTGCCATCCGCTTGAGCCACAGGCTCCAAGCTTCATCGGAGCTGATCGGCGCGTCCGTGAGCTCGACGAAGTGTGGGTTGTTGAACAAAATGTTGCGCAGACGGATCTGACGCTGCGGCCTGTACGTGAGCTTCTCGTTGGGCAACCGGTGGTTCTGCAGCGCGCTGCCCCGAAGCGCATGAAAGACGGTCAGGAACTCAAGGAATGTGAGCCAGGGAGACTGCTCGTCGTGCAGGCGGTGACCCCAGATCTGCTCGTCGACATTGATCTCGCCGTGTCGACCCTTCTCCTCCGCCTCACGCATTGGAAGTGACCTCGATCGTGTGCGGCTGGACGCGGCCCTCAGCGGTGACCTCCAACAGCTTCAAAGAATTCACGCCGCTATCACATCGAGCGCGCCGGTGCGCCTCGATCGAACGCAGCACGCGGGCTTTGAACGCCAACATGTCCTCGTGGCACTCCAGTGAGAAGCTGCTGGGTAGCGCCCCATCGGACACGCGGCTTAGAAACTCGAATCGCAACACCGTGAGGTCGAGGTCGACCGGATCGGCGGTGTCGTTGATCCGCACGCTCAGCGCGATGTCCGTGCGGCGGCCCTTTACGACATCGATCTTCTCGCCATGGTCGCCGGCGATCGGGACCAAGCCTTCGTAGATCAGCGAGGTCTTCGACTGGGAGCTGCTACCCGAGGATGCGACTACCAGGGCGTCGTCCTGTCGCAGGAGCTGGCCGGTGAAAACGCGGTTCAGGCCGCGAACCAGACGCTTCACGACGTCAGTAGCTGCACGCTTTCCGGAAAGTACCGCGTCTTTAGTCCGCAAGAAATCGGCGGCGTAGTGATAGACTGTCAATTCCCACAACCCCAATACTTTGGCCTTCTCTTCGGGCAGGGTGAAGAACAGCCTCTCGCGCTGTTGCCGGATTGCCGGCAAGAACTCTTCAGAAGCGCCGCTTTCCAGATAGCGATCTCGCGCGTGTTTCCACTGCATGGTATGCCCATACAGCGCGTCGCGCCCCACCAGTTCGATGTACTCCGCCTCGAGGTCCGGATCGTCGGGCCCGTAGGTCAACAGCCGGTCAATCCGGTTGCTGGTTTCCGTGCCGATGCCGACGCGACTGAGCTTATCGAACACCTCGCGGTTTGATCGCTGTCGCGCCGGCAGATTCCCGCCAAACACGTTTCGGTACACCGAGCCCAAGGCGTGTGTGCCATTGCGCTGTATGCCAGCAACGTCGGCGCAGGCCATCACGTGCTGCTTCACCGATTCGTGCCCCAGGAGCGCGTTGACCACCAGCATCAGAAGGTGACGCACCGTCAGGTGCTTTCCGTTCTGCGCTTGGAGATACACTAGCTCCTGCAACCGAAGGCGAAAGCGCGCACCGAGTTCACCCTCGAGCATCCGCGCCCGATTCGCCCGAATGGGACACGGGCCGTCGGCCGTGTTCAACAACTCGCACGGCTCGCATCCGCCCCAGGCGCTGTGCCCGAGGACTTGGTTCAGCACGTCGGCGACCATCCGATCACCGCGGCCGCGGCTCAGGTCGAAAACCACGACGCTGCGCCCGTCGCGCGGGGCGCCGCCGAACAACTGATCCTCAATGTCCTTCCAGCACTCTCGCGCGGCGGGATAGCGGTCTGCGAGCGCCCCCAGGGCGTTCTGCCACTCGTCGTGCAGTTGACCAACGTTGGCGGCGATCAAGAACAGCGTCGGCCGGCGCAGGTCGAGTAGCGACGCAAAGATGCGCTCGAAGAAGGCGCTGGCCGCCTCGGCATTGAGCTCGGTCAGATCCTTCACCACCAACAGGAACCGGTCGCCCAGCGCCAGCTCCAGCACCCCGGGCGTCTCGGACTTGCCCTTGTCCCACACGTCGCTGGAGCCGCCCAGCTGCAGCCAGATCTGCCGGCACTGGTAGGTCTTTCCGTCGCCGGCAGTGCCGGTGAGCAGGACCGACGCCGGCGGCACCGCGCGTAGCACGGCCAGCGCCTGCTCCACGGTCGGGGCGGGGAGCCGGATTCCGGGCTCCACGCCCGCACGTAGCCGCGAGCGCTCGATCGACTCGTCGTACATGTTGGAGTTGGTCGGAATCGGACCGTAGTTCCGAAGAAACCCGATCCAGCGCGTGTTCGTCGGCATGCGACCCCCGTGGTCCTAGACTCGCAACTTAATGCCTTTCGAGCCTTTTGCGCTACTTGTGGCAGACCAGGCAGCCCTTGCCGGTGGCTTCGTAGACCTCGTCGACGTCTAGCACGACGCCGTCTCCCTGCAACACGCCGGGCCGCCTCGCGGCAGCGATGCGAGCCAAGCGCTGCGCATGACGGTCGCGAATTTCGGCAGTGCGCTCGGGTTGTTCCAGTTCCTCCAAGGACTCGCTCGAGCTCCAAGTAAACGGGGAGGCATGCTCGCGGGCGAGCTTCTCGTACCGCTTTGCTTCCTCGAAAGCCTCGGGGTGGCGTTCCTTGAGGTGCACCCATTCGATCTTCTGCTGGAAGAAGCAGAACGTGCAGCCGCTACGCGATCGCCAATCGTAGTAGGCGGGCAGCCCGACGCCGGAGGCCTGCAGCAGTTCCTTGACCCCGGCCAGATCGACGCCGTGGTCGCGAAAAGGAAGCTTCACCGTCAGATTCGAATGCTTGGACGCATGCCCCTCGCGCTGCGACTCATCCGAGCGGATCGCCACGTAACTCGTCACCGACACGCCGTCGTCGAGATCCGCGCGAATCCATGCCTCGAACGGGCGAATCTTGAGCTGGCGTGTGCACCACCGCGTCTGCACGGAGGGCAAGAAGTGCTTGTACTGCGCCAGCCAGAAATCAAAATCACGATCCGGATTGAGGCGCACGATGGGTTGGCCCAGGAACCCTTCGAGCCGACCCAAGAAGTCGTAGACCTCAGGCAATTCCTTACCGGTGTCGGTGAAGAAGTACTCCAACGGCAGGTCGGGGTGATGCTGTCGCATGAAGACTGCCAAGGCGGCGCTATCGCGCCCCCCGGAAATACCAAGCACGTGGCGCCCCCCCGGCGCGGTCACGAGGCGGTCTCTAACATCGTGCTGCCGACCTGCGCCAACGCAGCGAGTCGAATCTCCGGACTGCTCTCGGTGGAGGCGAGCACGCCTTGCAGCGCTCGGGCGAGTTCCAGGACCGTGCGTCGATCTCGCTCGGCGATCTCGAACTCACGCGATTGCAACGCCGGCGAGCGGTCGAAGCCAACCACGAACGCCACCGCGTGGCGCCCGTCCGCGCGGCCCTTCACTCGCGCGAAGGCCTCGGCCCGGTTGAACTGCTGCGCCAGCTCAGCCAAAGCTAGGTGCGCTCGATCGACATCGTTGTCGGACCAATCGCGCGGCGGTTTGTTCGCCGCCAAGCTCGCGATGCCTTCGATATCCAGCGGCGTCGCTTCATATGTGCACAGGCGCCCGATGAACGCTTCCAATCGGAAATCCCCGGTCAGACCGCGCACGCGTTCCGCACGCTCTCGCAGCTCGGCGCTAGCCGCTTCGGACGAACCAAGCTCGCGTCGTAACGTCCCGTCGATTGCCTTTAACGTGTGCTGGTAGGTGCCCACGATCTCCCTCAGGGCAGCACTCAGGACGGCGACGCTTGCATTGATCGGCCCGTGCGCCTGACCGAGCAATCCGTCTAGCGTCGCGGGCAAACTCTCGTGCAGCAGCGTATGTGGATCCGTGGCCGCGCGAATCGCCGCTCGGACGGCGAGCGCTTCGCCGCTCATGCGTTGGGTGCGCTGGGCGTATACCGGCTGCGTCTTCACCAGGCCGACGATCGCATTGGCCAGAGACACTGAGTCACGAAGCTCGCTCGCAGAAATGCCTGTCATCTCCTCAAGCAGCGAACGGATCGCGTCGAAGAGCCGGAGGGTGCGCTCACCGGCGTCGAAGACCCGCAGCGTCAGCGCCGACGGGTCGGAGGTTAGGCGGTCGATCGTGACGTCGTTGAAGGCAACCTCGAGCTGGTCGTTGAGGTAAACGGTGTAGCGGTCCGCCCGCGCCAGTAAATAGGCGACGAGCAGCACCGGCAGCAGACCATCACGCACACCGAAGGGCTTGGCCTTCCACAGCCGGTACAGGTCAACGGCGGAAATCGGCGCCTTCGCCGCGCCTTTCAAAAACTCGTCGGTGGCCTTCCATAGCGGCCCAAGATTCGCAGGATCACCGCGCCCGGGCTTGTGGAAGGCGGCCGCGTCGCCGGCCTTCTTGTGTAGTCCCGTGCGCGCCAACAAAGATTCGTAAAGACCACCTTCGGCTGGATACCCGTCGATGCCCAAGCGCTTGGTAGTCGGCTTGCTCACCATTGCCTTGAGCAGCGCCTTCTGAGCGGCAATAGCGTTCGAGCCCGGCGCGGTGCGGTTTAGCAGTTCATTGAACAGGCACGGTGCATTCGGGTACGTCATGTCGGCCAAGTCCGACGCCAACCGCGACAAGCCCGCGAGGCCATCGACCTCGGTGCGCTCGCCCTCGACAATCCACTCCGCCGCGCCGAACGCCCGACGTACTTCACTCTCCAGATCGTTCGCGATCTGAGCGGCCCTCGCCTCCACTTCCCGGCGCGCCACCGCATCACCACCAAGCTCCGGTCGATGGGTCCGCACGTACTCCAAGGTCAAGGCCTCGTGCGCGAGTTCGTGCAACCTGCGGCCGCGCAGGCACAGCCCAATCGCGAGCGGTTCGGCGGCCGTGTCGACCGTGGCCATTACGCTGGCGCGTGCGGCCCGGTCCGATTCATCCGGGGGGGAAACGACGAGTAGGAGCTGGCCCATCGCCCCGTTCGGCGCGAAGGCACTCACGCGAGATTGAACGTCTCGGAGCGCGACGACGTCCACTTCGAACCAGCGCAAGGTGCCGGTGTGGTGGTAGTGGCGCTTGGCGACAATCGGCCGCAAGTTGGCCAGCTGCTTCAGGCGACCGACGTCGACCTCGCCGACTTTTTCCGCGGCCGCTTCCAAGGCGGCCTGCAGGTCGAAGTCGCTTCCGGCATAGATGCTGTGCGCGCCGAGGTGTTCGCGATAGGTCACGACCGACCAGGACCGAAGCTGCGCGAGGCACTCCTGGAGCTCCTTAGGGGTTACGTCGGCTACCACGGAGTGAATCACGTCGTCTGAAGCGAGCAATCCCGACCGCTCGCGGAACAGATCAACCAAGGCAATGGTCTTGAGCACGATGCGATGACGCGGGCTCGCATCGCGCTGTTCTGCACGCTCCACGGCATCGACCGCCAGCGACCAGCGGTGCCCGTCTGGCGAGGCCAGGATCGAGGACTCCAGATTCAAGCTGAGATAGTCGAACAAGCGGTCGGGCGAATACAGATCGTTGGCTTGGCCCTGCAACAAGAACTCCTGAAACCCGCCAGGCTCATAGGAGTTGAGGAAGGCAAAAAGGCTGCGCTGGTTTTGCGCGAACCGGCGGCGAGAAATTGGCCCCAGCAAGCACGCCGTGACGGGGTGGAGCGGCCAACAACGGACGAGCTGCCGCTCAATCACTGCCGGGGTGTCCGGCCGGGACCGCCGCAGCGCGCCGGCCACCTGTTCGACCAACGGTTGGAACGCGCCATCGACTCGCTTACCGTTGAGGGCCCGCCCCAGGACCTCGAGCTGCTCGTTGCCCGTCACCTGCAGTGGCACGTCCAGAAAGCGGCCCTGCACCTTCGACCATTCGTCTCGAACGTGCTTGCCCAAGCGTCCCGCGTACTCGTCAAAGGCTTGATGCAGTACCCCAAGCACGACCAGGCGACCTTGGCTGCGCGACGCCCGCTCTGCCAGCTCCTGAAACAACTGCAGGTCGCCGTCCCCTCCGGCCGCATGCTCGAAAAGCTTTCCAAGCTCGTCGATGACCAAAACCAGACCGGCATGGTTGGGCCGCTTCGCGATGACCAGGAGCGTGTCGATCACATGGCTTGTCGTCAGGCAACGGGATTGCTCGCGCACGGCACCAGACGCCATCAGCGCGTCCCAGATCACGTGCGCCGCGTCGCGCCGCTGTCCGATGGCTGGGATGACTCGCCAGCCCGAGACTCCGGGGCGGAAGGCGTCGATCAGGCGCTCGGACGTCGCCGCCCCGAGCACCGCCTTCGCCTGTTCGCGCACGGGGCCCTTTGGCCCCAGCAGCGCCGCCAGGGCTAGGACTAGGCTGGATTTTCCCCCGCCATAGGGGCCCGTCCAGGTAAACGCCCCATGATGGGTTGCCTTGAACTGATCAGCGATAACGCTGAGCGCCCGTTCAAAGGTGCCGGTACAAACAAACCCTTCCAGGGCCGTCGCATCGTGCAAATCGGAGTCGATTCGGACCGCCCGTTGAAAGCGAGGCGCGATTTGTACGCGTTGGCTCAATGACATATCAGTGTCTCCCGCCCCAAGCGACGCGTCGCGTGCGTCGGCGATGCGCGTACGCAGCACCGAGAATGCTCACCAGATTCAGTTCCGCAGGATCAGTGTG
>Ga0105047_10010355_pt1 | contig 15243 bp, 12 predicted proteins | sample MAT04_FD_78384 | JGI IMG/M metagenome (GOLD analysis project Ga0105047, IMG submission 78384) | Freshwater microbial communities from Lake Fryxell liftoff mats and glacier meltwater in Antarctica - MAT-04 (megahit assembly) | ecosystem: Environmental > Aquatic > Freshwater > Ice > Liftoff... | reverse complement strand
GTGGGTCAGCATCGCGCCCTTGGCCACCCCGGTGGTGCCGCCGGTGTACTGCAGGAAGGCGACGTCCTCGGCATCGATGTCGACCTCGGGCAATGTATGCATGCGACCGAGGGTGATCGCGTCCTTGAATCGAGCCGCGCCGGGGATGTCGTAGTCGGGCACCAGCTTCTTGACGTACTTCAGCACGAAGTTGATCAGCGCGCCTTTCGGGAAGCCGAGCAGATCGCCGATGCCGGTGGTGATGACCTGTTTCAGCGGTGTTTCAGCCATTACCTCCTGCACGGTCTTGCCAAAATTGTCGACCACCAGCAGTGCACTGGCGCCTGAGTCGATGAGCTGGTGCTTGAGTTCGCGCGCGGTGTACATCGGATTGACGTTAACGACCGTCATGCCGGCGCGCAGGATGCCGAAGATGGCGATTGGGTACTGAAGGCAGTTGGGCATCATGATCGCGACGCGATCGCCTTTCTTCAGCCTCAACTCGCCGATCAGGTAGGCCGCAAAGTGACGGCTCATGTCGTCGATTTCGGAGTAGGTGAGCCGCATGCCGAAGTTGGCAAACGCTGGACGCTCGGCGAACCTCCTGACCGCAGTATCGAATACCGAAACGATGGAGCGGTATTCGTCCAGATCGATCTCGTGCGGTACGCCTGGCAGGTAACTCTTGAACCACGGACGATCCTGACTCATCTTCTATTCCCTCCCCAGGGTGTTTTTGGGCTTGGTTGCGATGCCTTACGCATCTGGCGGGTTCCACGTCTTGAGCATACCGTCCCGGATGGAAAAGGCGAAGCGCTTGCACAGCATTGGTCCGGCACCGTCCAGCTATAGGTTCCTGCAGCGATGCTTGCCGGGATTGGTGTCAGCGCTCCTGGTGCTGACGGGATGCAGCGCTCCCGATCCCGAGCAAGAGCTACGCGCCCAACTGCAGGCGATGCAACGGGCAGTCGAAGCACAACGTCCCGGCGATTTCATCGAAGCCGTGTCCGATGATTTCGCCGGCAACGATGGTGCCGACCGTGCCGCACTGCACCAACTCCTGCGCTTGCACTTGCTGGGGCGAGGCAACGTCGGCGTCAGCACCGGGCCTCTGCAGATACAGATGCAAGGTGATGCCGCCAGCGTCAGGTTCACCGCGCTGGTCAGTGGCGGCAGTGGACGCGTCATGCCTGACAGCGCCCGGGCTTACAACATCACCAGCGGCTGGCGTAAGGACGATGGGAAATGGCGGGTCTATTACGCAGAGTGGAAACCCGGTCCATGAATCCGGGGCGCCGCTGAAAGCTCACCGGCATCTGGCATAGGGTGAACCTGAAACCAGTGCCTGGTTGCGGGGTGTCAGTGCAGGACCTCCTTTCCAGCCTTCCTCATGCCCGACGATGGTCAGCGTGCCTTCTTTCTCGTCGGCGTTGAAGGTCATCATGATCGGGTAGTAATCGGGTTTGCTGCGGAACGGAAAGAATACTTTGCTGATTCCGTCGTACACCTCGCTGGCGCCGCCGAAAAAGCTTGCGGCGAATTCGGCGTTGGTGACTCGCACTTTCTCCGCTGCAAGATCGAGCGTGATGCCGCCCGGGTCGACGATGACCCGCGGCTGGCGGTTGCAATCACCTTGCGGCGCATAGCGGCCGTAGAGCTCTTCGAAGCTCTTCATGTCGGTGATTTCGACGGCGGCCGCTTGCGAATCAAGCTGGGCCAGGATCAGCAAGCAGACGATACGCAGATACATGAAGAGGCCTCCAATCGCTAGAACGACGAGCCTCCCTGCCACGAACCATTTCCACATTGACTGCAACGCGTGGCGGGACTGCGGCCGGACAATGGCGTGCGTGCGATCCCGCGAACCCCCACCCGAACGGGTGAGAAACCCGCGCTTCAACCGTCAGCTGGGCGTTTTTGTCGCCAGCTGACGCAGCACGTAATGCAACAGCCCACCGTGGCGGAAATATTCCACTTCCTTCGGCGTCAACAGCATGACCTTCACTTCGAAGCGGATTTCAGTGGCGTCGGTTCTACGTGCCATGATCGTGGCACGTCGTGACCTGCCGTCGTCCAGGCCAGTGATGTCGATCGTTTCAGTCCCATCCAGCCCGTGCGTCTTCGCGTTTTCGCCTTCGAGGAACTGCAACGGCAGCACGCCCATACCGACCAGGTTGGAACGGTGGATGCGCTCGAACGTTTCCGCTACCACCGCCTTCACTCCGAGCAGATTGGTGCCCTTGGCGGCCCAGTCACGGGAGGAACCCGTGCCGTATTCCTTGCCAGCGAACACCACCAGCGGGACGCCGTCGGCCTTGTAATGCATGGCTGCGTCGTAGATCGACAGCTTCTCGCCAGCACCTTCGCGGCTGCCGAAATACAACGTGTTTCCACCTTCCTCGCCGCCCATCATCTGGTTACGGATGCGGATGTTGGCAAAAGTACCGCGCACCATGACATCGTCGTTGCCGCGACGCGATCCGTAGCTGTTGAAGTCCGCCGGCTGCACGCCTCGCGACTGCAGGAAACGTCCCGCAGGCGAGTCCTGCTTGATGTTGCCGGCGGGCGAAATATGGTCGGTGGTGATGGAGTCGCCGAACAGTCCGAGCACCCGTGCGCCGCGCACGTCCTCGATGCTGCCCACGTCCATGGTCATGCCGTCGAAATAGGGTGGATTCTTGATGTAGGTGGACGCTGCATCCCAGGCGTAGAGCTCGCCGTCGGGCGAATCGATCCGGTTCCAGCGGCTGTCGCCCTTGAATACATCGGCATAGTTCTGCCGGAACAGTTCCGGGCCGATGGTCGCGGCGATGGTGTCGCCGATTTCCTTGTTGCTGGGCCAGATGTCTCGCAGGTAGACTGGCTGCCCGTCGCTGCCGGTGCCCAGAGGTTCTGTAGTCAGGTCGAGGTTGACGGTGCCTGCGATGGCGTATGCAACGACCAGCGGTGGGGACGCCAGGTAGTTCATCTTCACTTCGGCATGAATCCGGCCTTCGAAATTGCGATTGCCCGAAAGCACAGCGGCCACGGCAAGATCGTTGTCGGCGATGCCCTTGGACACCGCTTCGGGCAGGGGGCCGGAGTTGCCGATGCAGGTGGTGCAGCCGTAACCCACCACATAGAACCCCAACTTCTCCAACTCGGTCATCAGGCCCGCTTTCTCGAGATAGTCGGTGACCACCAACGAACCCGGACCGAGCGAGGTCTTTACCCATGGCGCAGCCTTCAAACCCTTGGCCGCGGCATTGCGCGCCAGCAGACCCGCGCCCACCATCACCGCCGGGTTGGAGGTGTTGGTACACGAGGTGATGGCGGCGATCACCACCGAGCCATCACGGAGCTCCGCGTCCTGGTCCTGGACGCGAATGCGCGATGTTGGCTTTGCTGCCAGCTGCGCCGCCTGGGGTTGCGTGCCGCCTTCTTCCGCGAATTCCGCTATGGCCGCAGCCAGTCTTGCACTGCGCCCGCGAGTCATGTCGCAGACGTTTTCGTTGAAGTTGGCCTTCATGTCGCTCAACAGCACGCGGTCCTGGGGACGCTTGGGGCCGGCCAGCGAGGGTTTTACCTCAGCCATGTCCAGCTGCATCGTGGACGAATAGATCGCCTCCGGCTGGCCGGGTTCGTGCCACATGCCTTGCGCGCGCGCATAGGCTTCGACCAGGGCGATCTGTTCCTCGCTGCGGCCGGACAAGCGCAGGTAGGTGAGTGATTCGGCGTCGACCGGGAAGATTCCGCAGGTGGCGCCGTATTCCGGAGCCATGTTGCTGATGGTGGCGCGATCGGCCAACGGCAGGTGCTGCAGGCCTTCGCCGTAGAACTCGACGAACTTGCCGACCACGCCGGCCTTGCGCAGCATCTGCGTCACCGTAAGCACCAGGTCGGTCGCGGTCGCGCCCTCGGGGAGGCGACCAGTGAGCCTGAAACCCACCACTTGCGGGATCAGCATCGACGAAGGCTGCCCGAGCATTGCGGCCTCGGCCTCGATGCCGCCCACGCCCCAGCCGAGTACGCCGAGACCGTTGATCATGGTGGTGTGCGAATCGGTGCCGAACACGGTGTCGGGGAAGGCGAGCAACTGACCGTCCCCGTTTTCATCAGGCACGGTGCGCTCCATCACCACTCGTGCCAGGTTTTCCAGATTCACCTGGTGGACAATGCCGGTATTGGGCGGAACCACCTTGAAATTTTCGAACGACTTCTGTCCCCAGCGCAGGAAGCCGTATCGCTCCATGTTGCGTTCGAACTCGATCTTGCCGTTGAGGTCCAGCGCGTCGGCACGCCCGAACACATCCACTTGCACCGAGTGATCGATGACCAGTTCCGAAGGAATCTGCGGATTGATCTGGCGTGCCTGCCCACCGAGCCGCGCCACTGCGTCGCGCATCGCCGCCAGGTCGACCACGCAGGGCACACCGGTGAAATCCTGCAACACCACGCGTGCGGGCATGAACGCGATCTCGGTCTGTGGCTCGGCCGCTGCATCCCAGCTCGCCACTGCTTCGATGTGCTGGGGCAGCACGCTCACGCCATCTTCGTGACGCAGCAGATTCTCCAGCAGGATTTTCATGGAGTAGGGCAGGCGCGCGATCTCGAAACGCTCTCCCAGCTTCGGCAGGCTGTAGTAGGTGTAGGACTTGCCGTTGACATCGAGGGACGTGCGGGTGGCGAAGGAATCGCTCATCGGAAGGCTCCTGTGCGTGAATGGTGATTCGTCCGGTGCGAACCTTGTCGCGGGGACGCCGGGCTTAGCCTTCGATTATCCATAAACAGGGCAGGGACCCGCGTGACAGCTGCAGCCAAGAGCCGAGAACCTTGGTATGCGCGCTTGAGTATGGAAAGCTAAGTACGTATCATTGGCGCATACCTGAGGAGCTCGCAATGGAAGCCACGGTTGCGGAAAGGGGCCAGATCACGCTGCCGAAAGCGGTTCGCGACGCATTGGGGCTGACCAAGGGCACGACACTTAAAGTGGAACTGGACGGGGGCCGCATCATCCTGCGCAAGGATGTGAGCGAGGCGCTGCGCAAGGTGCGCGGCAAGTTCAAGCTGGTCGACGGCCTGACTTCCACCGACGAAGCGATGCGCGCGATTCGCGGCCGCGCGCCCGGGGATGCGCCGGACGCATGATCGCCCTGGATTCGTCGGTGCTGCTGGATATCCTGACTGGCGATCCAGTGCATGGGGAAGCATCGGAGAACTGCATCGGCGATGCGCTGGCGCGCGAGGACGTAGTGGTGTGCGACGCCGTCCTTGCCGAAGTGCAGGCGATGCTCGACACCTCCGTCAGCCTGATGGACACCCTGACTTCCCTGGGTATCCGCTACGAGCCCACGCAGGAGGCCGCGGCCATGCGTGCGGGACACATGAACAAGCGTTTTCGCGCTCGCGGGGGCAAACGCGAGCGGGTGGTGGCCGATTTCCTCATTGGTGCGCACGCGTTGTTGCAGTGCCACGGCCTCATTACCCGCGATGCGGTTTTCTTCCGAGACTACTTCAAGGGCCTGAAGATCGTCGTGCCCAAAGCACCCTGAAATACCGCCAGACCTACTTATGGAGAACACCATGTTGGAAGCTTATCGCCACCACGCTGCCGAACGCGCAGCGATGGGTATTCCTCCGCTGCCTCTTACGGCGCAGCAGACCGCAGCGCTGATCGAGTTGCTGAAGCAGCCGCTCGCAAGCGAGGACGCGGTGAGCGAACAGGATTTCCTGCTCGACCTGATCACCCATCGCGTCCCTGCGGGCGTGGACGATGCCGCCAAGGTCAAGGCTTCTTATCTGGCCGCCGTGGCATTTGGCAGCGAGCATTGCGCTCTGATCAGCCGCGAACGCGCGGCCGAGTTGCTGGGCACCATGTTGGGCGGCTACAACATCCATCCGCTGGTGGAGTTGCTCGATGACGCGCTGCTGGCGCCGATTGCCGCCGAGTCGTTGAAAAAGACCTTGCTGATGTTCGATGCGTTCCACGACGTCAAGGACAAGGCCGATGCCGGCAATGTGCATGCGCAGGGCGTGCTGAAAAGCTGGGCAGAAGCCGAGTGGTTCACCAGCCGCCCAGAAGTGCCGCAAAGCCTGACCGTCACCGTGTTCAAGGTGACCGGAGAGACCAACACCGATGACCTGTCGCCCGCGCCCGACGCCACCACGCGTCCTGACATTCCACTGCACGCGCTGGCCATGCTGAAGAACAAGCGCGAGGGCATCACGCCCGAAGAAGACGGCAGGCGTGGGCCGGTCGCCTTCATTGAATCGCTGAAGGAAAAGGGTCATCTGGTGGCCTACGTCGGCGACGTGGTTGGAACCGGGTCTTCGCGCAAATCGGCGACGAACTCGGTGCTGTGGTTCACCGGGCAGGACATCCCCTTCATTCCCAACAAGCGCTTCGGCGGTGTGTGCCTGGGCAGCAAGATCGCGCCCATCTTCTACAACACCATGGAAGATGCGGGCGCATTGCCGATCGAGCTCGACGTCACCGCAATGAACATGGGTGACGTAATCGAACTGCGTCCTTACGAGGGCAGGGCGCTGAAGAACGGGCAGGTCATCGCTGAATTCCAGGTCAAGTCGGATGTTCTGTTCGATGAAGTGCGCGCCGGTGGCCGCATTCCCTTGATCATTGGCCGTGGCCTTACTTCCAAGGCGCGCGAAGCGCTGGGGCTGCCGCCGTCGACCTTGTTCCGACTCCCCCAGGTGCCTGCCGACACCGGCAAGGGCTTCACGCTCGCGCAGAAGATGGTGGGGCGCGCCTGCGGCTTGCCGGAAGGTCAGGGCATGCGCCCAGGTACCTACTGCGAACCACGCATGACTTCAGTGGGCTCGCAGGACACCACCGGCCCGATGACCCGCGACGAGCTCAAGGACCTGGCGTGCCTGGGTTTCAGCGCCGACCTGGTGATGCAGTCGTTCTGCCACACCGCCGCGTATCCCAAGTCGGTGGACGTCAAGACCCACCACGAGTTGCCGGCTTTCATCAGCACCCGCGGCGGCATCCCACTGCGTCCCGGCGATGGCATCATCCATAGCTGGCTCAACCGCATGCTGCTTCCCGACACGGTCGGCACCGGCGGCGACTCGCATACTCGTTTTCCCATTGGTATTTCGTTTCCCGCCGGTTCCGGCTTGGTGGCCTTTGCCGCGGCCACAGGCGTGATGCCCCTGGACATGCCCGAATCGGTGCTGGTGCGGTTTAAAGGTGAGCTGCAACCGGGCGTCACCTTGCGCGACCTGGTCAATGCGATCCCGCTGTACGCAATCAAGTCAGGGCTGTTGACCGTCGCCAAGCAGGGCAAACAGAACATCTTCTCGGGTCGCATCCTGGAAATCGAAGGCCTGCCGGACCTGAAGGTGGAGCAGGCGTTCGAGCTGTCCGATGCCTCCGCCGAACGCTCGGCTGCCGGTTGCACGGTGCACCTGGACAAGGCCCCGATCATCGAATACATCAACTCCAACATCGTGATGCTGAAGTGGATGATCGCCGAGGGTTACCAGGACGTGCGTTCGATCAACCGCAGGATCAAGGCGATGGAAGCGTGGCTGCGGGATCCCCAACTGCTGCAGCGCGATGCGGATGCGGAATACGCAGCGATCATCGAGATCGACCTGGCCGATATCCACGAACCGATCGTGGCTTGCCCGAACGACCCGGACGACGTGAAGACGCTGTCGGAGGTTTCCGGGGCGGTGATCGACGAGGTGTTCATCGGCTCCTGCATGACCAACATCGGACACTTCCGCGCCGCCTCCAGGCTGCTGGAAGGCAGGCGCGACATCCCGACCAAGCTGTGGGTCGCACCACCGACCAAGATGGACGCGGCCGAGCTGACCAGGGAAGGCCATTACGGCACCTTTGGCGCAGCCGGCGCGCGCATGGAGATGCCGGGCTGCTCGCTGTGCATGGGCAACCAGGCGCAGGTACGCGAGGGCGCCACCGTGTTCTCCACCAGCACCCGCAACTTTCCCAACCGTTTGGGGAAGAACTCGAATGTCTACCTGGGTTCGGCCGAGCTTGCCGCGATCTGTTCACGCCTGGGGCGCATTCCCACGCGCGCCGAATACATGCTGGACATGGGTGTACTGCAAACCGGCAGCGAACAGATCTACCGCTACATGAACTTCGATCAGATCGAGGACTACAAGAACGTGGCGGACGGCGTGGCCGCCTGAGTCCGTTGCCGGGAGGCGCCCGCCTCGTGCCATGGACTTGCGACGAACAACCCGACCCTGTGTCGGGTTGTTCGTTCCTGTTCCGCAACAGCCATCGTCCAAAGTGATTGATGCGCAAAGCCGCGTCCGCTTTGCCATGGAACCTGCGTTCAAGCTGACAAGCAGTCCGCCAAAGAGGCATCGCCGGCTCCTGTCATGGGGCCCGCTGGCCGCCGTGATGGGGGTGGCATCGAAACAGGGGCGTTGCATTGGCACAAGTACGAATAAACGGCTTTCGCGTGGCTGGAGTCAGCACCTGCGTCCCGCAGCGCTGCGTGGACAACATGGCCGAGGCCGAAAAGTTTGGCGCCGACGAGGTGCGCAAGGTCGTGTCGATGGCAGGCGTGCGCCAGCGGCGGATCGTGGCACCCGGGGTGACGTCGGCGGACCTGTGCTTCGAAGCCGCCGCCACACTGTTGCAGCGCCTGCAGTGGTCGCCAGCCAGCATCACCGGCTTGATCTTCGTCACCCAGTCCCCGGACTACTTCCTGCCTTCGTCGAGTTGCCTGTTGCACAAGTGGCTGGGGCTTTCCGACGACTGCGCGGCGTTCGACGTCGGCTTGGGCTGCTCCGGATATCCCTACGGGCTGTATATCGCCGCATCTATGCTCAGGGCGGGCGGCCATCAGCGCATTCTCCTGCTCCACGGTGAAACCCCAAGCCGGTTCGCACATCCCGACGACCACGCCACCACGTTGCTGTTCGGCGATGCCGGCTCGGCCACGGCCATAGAGGCGGCCGAGGATGGCCATGCGAGTTTCTGCCTGCATACCGATGGCAGCGGGTACGACGGCTTGATCATCCCCGGCGGCGGTTTTCGTGACCGTGAGCCAGAGGATCCGCGCGATCTTTCCTTGCGCATGGACGGTGCCGCAATCTTCAACTTCACCATCAAGCGCGTGCCCGCGTTGATCGAGGAGGCGTTGGCGCAGGAAGGGCTGCAGACCGATGACATCGATCAGTTCGTGTTCCACCAGTCCAACCGATTCATCATGAAGCACCTGTCCAGGAAATCTGCCCTACCTGAAGACCGGGTGCCGTTCACCATTGAAGACACCGCGAACTGTGGCGGGCCTTCGGTGGCCGTAACCCTGACACGCAGCTGGAACAGCCCGGTAAAACCGCAGCGGGTGATGCTGCTGGGCTACGGGGTGGGGCTGTCATGGGCGTCGGCCGTGCTGACCCTGGAACCGGGCGTGACCATGCTGCATGCGGATTATTCCGGCGTGCAGGCCAGGCAGTGAAATGACCGTGCTGACCACCAACGAAGTTCTGCAGATGCTCGCCGATTGTTTCGCCGAGCCGGTGGAAGAGATCATTCCGGGACGTGCCCGTGACGACATCGCCGGCTGGGATTCGATGGGGGCGCTGATGCTGATGGCTGAACTCGACGAACGCTGCAACCTGCAGCTCAGCGCCGAGCAATCCAAACGCTTGCGCAGTGTCGCTGACGTGCTGGACTACCTGCGCGCCGAGCAACAATTGCTGGAGCACGGCCCGTGAGTGCGTACGGGCGCGTCCCGGATTTCGCCACCACCACGCGCCTGTTCGCCCGCGCGCTGGGGATATCGCCCGAAACGCTGATGGCTTCGTTTCGACAGGCCGTGCCGGAAGATCTGCCTGCGATAGTCGAGTTCAGGAGTCACTCGGGCTGGGACGATCGCGCCTACCTGACGTGGCGATACGGATTGGGTGGGGAGGCCAACGGGGGTGGCAGCGAGCTGTGGCTGGTCCAACAGGGGACCGAGATACGCGGACTCATCGGGCGCGAGTCGCAGCCGATCCTCTGCAATGGGCGCGTCATGGACGGTCAGTTGTTGATGGATATCCAGCTGGACCGGGCAGCCGAAGGAGGGGGCGGCGGTGCCTGGCTCAACCAGGCGATGTTCGGCAAGGCCGATGTCTCGCTGGCAGTAGGTGCAAATCCAAACTCGCTCGGCCTGGTCAAGCGGATGTTCGCGCCGTTGCCGCCTCGCTTGCATTACACGTTGCCGCTCGACATCACCCACATGCTGCGCCGCAGGAACCTGCCACCGATGCTGGCGCGGGTACTGGGTGCGCTGATGGTATCGGTATCGCAACTGCGCGCGCGCTGGCTCGGTCCGCGCCGTGTGCCAGGCATCAACGTACGCGAGTTGCCGCGCATGACCGACGCCTTGCTGACCGAGGTGTATTCCGGCCTGGCGCCGGGCCTGAAAGTCGTCGCGCCGAGTGCCAAACATCTCAACTGGCGCCTGCTCGACAATCCAAGAGCCTGCTACAGGATCTTCGGGGCCTTCGATGAGGAGGGTTGCATTGCCTACGCCGCCGCGCGGATCGTCGAGGACGAGGAGGCACCGGCAATGCACCTCATCGACTGGAAATGCCATGCCGGACAGGCAGGCGGCGCGATGCGCGCCCTGGTCGATCACCTGCTGGATACCGCCCGGACCGCGCGCTGCACCAAGGTGTACACGACCCTGCTCGACAGCGCCGACGACGTACTGCTGCAGCGGCTGGGTTTCATGCGCGGACGTGCTTCGCCCTACTACCTCAATGGTGTCCATGCGCAGGACCCGACGCGCACGCTGGCCCTGGCGAGCCGCAACTGGCGCATCAGCGACTTGAGCTTCGACAACGATGGCGGCTACTGACTTGGTTGCTGCGGAAGGGTCGGCAGGCGCGGCCCAGGCAATGCCATGTGCGGCATAGCGGGCATCGTCTCGGGTGCCGAAGACGCCGTGCCGACCGAGGCGGAATTGCGACGCATGATCGCCAGGCTCCAGCACCGTGGTCCCGACGGATCTCGGGTGCGTGTCGCCGGCCGCGTGGGGCTTGCACACTCCCGGCTGTCCATCATCGATCCCGAAGGCGGATGGCAGCCGCTCCACAATCCCGACCGCAGCGTCTGGGTGGTGTTCAACGGCGAGATATTCAACCACGTCGAACTGCGCAGCGAGCTGCAGCGACAAGGACACATATTCCAGACCCGGTCCGATACCGAAGTGATCGTGCATCTCTACGACCGCTATGGCGATCGCTTCGTCGATCATCTCAACGGACAATTCGCCATTGCCCTGCACGACACCGGTCGCCAGCGCATGGTATTCGCCCGTGATCGTGCTGGCATCCGACCGCTGTTCTATGCCCGCGCCGGCAAAAGGCTGGTGTTTGGTTCGGAAATCAAAGCGCTGTTTGCGCTGACGCAGGTACGGCGCGCAATCGATACCCAGGCGCTTGGCGAGGTCTTCAGCTACTGGAGCACGCTCGCGCCGCTGACGGTGTTCGAAGGCGTCGCGCAATTGCCACCGGGCCACACGATGACCCTGGACCTGCGCGATGCCCAACTGCGGCCGGTGGTGGCGCCGTACTGGGACTGGGAATTTCCCGAGCATGAGGACCGGGACCGCAGCGAGGAAGACTGCACCGAAGAACTGCACGCGCTGCTGCTCGATGCAGTTCGCCTGCAGCTGCGCGCCGATGTGCCGGTTGGCGCCTACCTGAGCGGCGGGCTGGACTCGGCCGTCATCGCCGCCCTGGTCAAGCATCACACGCAGACGCCCCTGCGCACGTTCTCCCTGGGCTTCGCCGATCCCGAGTTCGACGAGCGTGCGCACCAGCAGGTGATGGCCAGGCACCTGCGCACCGACCACAGTGAAGTACAGGTCGCCGGCTCCGACATCGCCGCGGCCTTTGCCAACACGGTGTGGCATGCCGAATCGCCCCTCGTACGCACCGCGCCGACGCCGATGAAACTCTTGGCCGGGCATGTCAATGCAATGGGCTACAAGGTGGCGTTGACCGGAGAAGGCGCCGACGAGGTGTTCGCCGGCTACGATCTCTTCAAGGAGGCGAGGGTGCGGCGCTTCATGGCACGGCAACCCGGCAGCCAATGGCGCGGACGCATGCTCGAGCGGCTTTACCCGTACCTCAAGCACGCGCCGGCGCGCGCGGGCGGGCTGGCGTCGCAGTTCTTCAGCGAGGGCGGTGAAGACGCAGGCAAGCCCTGGTTTGCTCACGGCCCGCGCATCCGCAGTACCCAGCGCGTATTGCGCTTCCTGCACCCGGACCTGCGCGCACAACTTGACGGCTGGAACGCCGGATGGGCATTGGCAGAGCGAATGCCCGCATCGATTGATCGCTGGTCACCGCTGGCCCGCGACCAGTATGTCGAGGCCAAGACCCTGCTGCCTGGCTACCTGCTGTCTTCGCAGGGTGATCGCATGAGCATGGCGCACTCGGTCGAGGGACGTTATCCCTTCCTCGACCACCGGGTGATCGAGTTCGCCAATCGGCTTCCTTCGCGTTTCAAGCTGCGCGGAATGTGCGAAAAGTTCATCCTGAAGCGGTCCATGCGCAACGAAGTACCTGCGTCGATCCTGGAGCGTCACAAGCAACCTTATCGCGCCCCGGACAGCGCGAGCTTCTTCGGCAACGGGGCCGCGCTGCCGTGGGTCGCTGACGCGATGAGTCCTGCGCGATTGCAGGCCGCCGGCTTGTTCGATGTGACTGCAGTAGGGCACTTGTTCGAGAAATGCCGCAGTGGCCGCGCGATCGGTTTCCCCGACAACATGGCGTTCGTTGGCGTGCTTTCCACACTGCTGTTGCATGAGCAGTTCGTTCAGGCCGGTTGCTGAGCATGTCGCAGTTATTGCACCAGGTGCTCGACGCCACCGCAGCGCGCCTGCCGGAAAAGACTGCATTGGTGAGCGGAAAGTCACGCTTGGCTTTTGCCGATCTCGTGCGACGCAGCACCGAATTATCGATGCAACTGCAGCGCGCGGGCATACGCGGCGGGGATCGCGTGGTGCTGTTCATGGACAACGGGATCGAGCTGGTCATCGCCTTGTATGCAGTGCTCCGTCTTGGCGCCATCTGCGTGCCGCTCAATCCGCAGACCAAGGCGGACAAATTCGCTGCGATCGTGGTCAAGACCCGGGCATCGGGCCTGGTCGGCCAGGCGTCACTGGCTGCTGTCTGGCGCGAAGCATTGTCCGATTGCGATGGTGGTTGCCGAATCTTCGTTGCCGGGATGCCGACGCTGCTGGAGACTGGCGAAGAGTATTGGGATCACGAAGCGGAAACGGCGCGCGGGGCTGAAGCCGGGGAGGTCGCCACGAGCTTTTCCGGGGACTGCAACCATCCTGCTCTGATCAGCCATACCTCCGGTACCACGGGTGTGCCCAAGGGAGTGACCTTGAGCCATCGCAATTTGGTCAGCATTGTCGCGACCATTGGCGATTACCTGGGAATCCAAGAGCACGACGTCATCCTAGGCGCGCTGCCGTTGAGCTTCAACTACGGACTTACCCAGTTGCTGATGGCGTGCGCGACCGGCGCCACGCTGGTGCTGGAGCGCTCGTTCGCGTTTCCGGTCGCGATCCTGCAAACGATGGCGAGGGAACAGGTCACCGTCCTTCCCGCAGTGCCCACGATGTTCGCGATGCTGGCGCCATTGAAGGATTTCAGCGCGGGCAACCTTCCTCGCCTGCGGCTGATGACCAGCGCTTCGGCCGAGCTGATGCCTGAACAAGTCGAGATCCTGGAGCATCGCTTTCCTGCCGCCGACCTGTTCGTGATGTACGGCCAGACCGAATGCACACGCATCAGTTTCATGCCGCCGGATCAGCGGGCGTTGCGTCGTGGCAGCATCGGTTGCGGATTGCCCGGTCAGGCGTGCTGGCTCCGCGACGAGAGTGGTGAACGCCTCGGGCCCGGATCCACAGGTGAGCTGGTGGTGCAGGGCGACCACGTGATGCTGGGTTACTGGGAAGATCCAGAAGCCACTGCCCGCAAGATCCATCGAGACCCAGGCGACGGGATGGCCACCATGTACACGGGCGACCTGTTCCGCAGCGACGAGCATGGCTGGCTGTATTTCCTCGAACGCATGGACGACATCATCAAGACCCGCGGAGAAAAAGTGAGCCCACGCGAGGTCGAGCAGGCCATCCTGCGCATTCCGCAGGTTTCCGAATGCCTGGTGGTAGGTGTTGCCGATCCACTGCTGGGGCAGGCGGTCAAGGCCTATGTCGCACTCAATTGCGCAACCGACCTGACCGAGCGCGAAGTCATCCGCCATTGCCTGGCAATGCTTGAAAGCTACATGGCCCCCAAGACGGTGGCCTTTGTCGATGCCCTGCCGCACACCTACAACGGCAAGGTGCGCAGGCACGATCTTCCTTGAAACTTTTCACCAGAACGGACGCCATATGCAGCAGATAAAGACCACCGTGCGCCAGTACATACAGGATAACTTCCTGATGGGCGCCGCAGAGCAATACGCCGACGACGCCTCCTTCATGGAAGCCCACTTGCTGGATTCGACCGGCTTCCTGGAGCTCGTGCAGTTCCTCGAGGAGACCTACGCGATCAAGGTGGACGACGACGACATGCTGCCGGAAAACCTGGATTGTCTCGACGCTATCGGTGCCTTCGTCCAGCGCAAACGTTCGTCATGAATACGACCTCGGCGCAATCGGAGCATCCAATGCTGGAGCCAACCTTGCCACCACCAACTGTCGACGCAAGCGTGCTGGACATCGACCTCGAAGCCGAGGCCACCCGCATCGCGGACTGGATCCGCGTCTCGACTTCGCGCCAGTTGCACAAGCGTGGCCTGGTCGTGGCTATTTCCGGGGGCATCGATAGTTCGGTGTGCGCGGCTTTGGCCGTACGCGCGGTGGGTGCGGACAAGGTCTACGGCCTGCTGCTGCCTGAAACCGACTCCAGCCCACGATCCGAACAGCTGGGCCGCGCGCTTGCGGCGCACCTCGGGATCGAGTTCGAGCGCCATGACATCGCGCCGGCGCTGGACGCACTCGGCTGTTACCGCCAGCGCGACGCTGCGGTCCGCAATGTGTTTCCTGACTATGGCGCTGGCTGGAAGAGCAAGATCGTCATCAGCGGCGGACTGCAGGGCGGGATCAACTTCTTCAAGCTTGTGGTGCAGGCACCTGGAGGCGACATCCAGGAAGCGCGCCTGCCGCTGGGTGACTACCTGCAGATCGTCGCAGCCACCAACCACAAGCAGCGCGTGCGCAAGTCGCTGGAGTACTACCACGCCGATCGTCTGAACCGGGC
>Ga0105047_10010354_pt1 | contig 15243 bp, 5 predicted proteins | sample MAT04_FD_78384 | JGI IMG/M metagenome (GOLD analysis project Ga0105047, IMG submission 78384) | Freshwater microbial communities from Lake Fryxell liftoff mats and glacier meltwater in Antarctica - MAT-04 (megahit assembly) | ecosystem: Environmental > Aquatic > Freshwater > Ice > Liftoff... | reverse complement strand
TTCAGCACCGGCGACCTCACACCCGACGCTGCGGCTAAACTTTCCACGGAATTAGGCGCCTTGCAGGAGACTTTGGAGATGAAGGAAATGCGGTGGCTGGAGTTGGCGGAGAAGGGGTAGCATGGCTCAGGCTATAGATGTTTTAGACCCGGCAAACGAATTAAACCTCAGGTTGACCTCTTATATACCATTCGCTTTGTCGCATGGTTCACAGGGGTTTCCACAGAATAGAAAAACAACCCATTGATGCCGGGCTTCCAGTTTTTCAGATCGAAGCGATTTTCTCCGCGATCGAAAAAGCCGGAATCCGTGTATAGTGTACGTCCCATTGCGTCGAATACACGCAGCACCGCCTCGCTCGCTTCGGGCAAATGGAAGCCTATGAATGTACGCTCACTCCAGGGATTCGGCTGGTTTTGGTGCAGTTCGAACGCTCCCCCGGGCGGCGCCGGGCAAAGGCCGTTGTTGTCTTGTACATTGATTTGGCTATAACAGAAACTGGCATTGCCCACTGCGTCCATCGCCCACACCTCCACTTGATGGATGCTGATGTCCGCACAAGTAAAAGTCAGATTGGGCTGACCCACCGGAAAACCCGTCCCACTGCCTTTTCGGCGCACTCCGTATTGAATTTGCGAAGCAGGAAAGCAGTCGTCTTGCGGCACCGATGTCATCCAGTCAGTAGCCCATACCAGCGCGTCAAAAGGAGCAGGAGGATGCAAACTGACGGTCAAGCCCGGGACGCAGGAGATGGTTGGTGGCGTATCATCTACGTTCACCTTCAAGGTGTCTGCTACGCAGCAATTGAGGTGCAAAGGGTCGCCCGCCATGGGATGCAGGTGCACTAAAAACCACAACTCACCGCTTGCTACCCCGGTAGCCGCAGCGCTGAGCGTAGTACTGGCGCCAGGTGGCAAACTGACGGTAAAATTGGAGGGCGCAAGGGTGAACGGTGCCGGGCCGATTGGAGCAAGCACAACTTCACTTCCAAAAACGGGCGGGCTGCTCGTGTTCGTGACCGTGATAGTGAGATTCACCGTGCCGCCGCCTATACAATCCGCGATCACTTCATCCACGGTAATGCATGGGTCTTGGGGTGGACAATTGAATTCCAGGAGGTCGCGACAGATCGAACCGTCGGCAGCAAACCACAAGATTTCAAGCAATTGGGGCATTGCACTACCAAGCAGCACGTCCAGGCAGATCGTCGGCAGGACCATCGTGGCCGACAAGGCACCGCCCGCGCTGGGTTCCCATGCCAGACTTTGAGGCGACCGGATCATCAAGTCCCAAACACTGCCGGGAGCAGTTGCAACGAAAGTAACTCCCGGGGTGAGAATATTGGTTTGTACGCTGGAAATCATTCCAGCCATCTGGTGGAGCGTAATGTCCCAGCAGCAGGTACCGCCGCCTAAACTTCCTTCTTGTTGAGTGGCGTAGGTGATATCGGGATCACATAGGCAGTCGGGCAACTCGAAACATTCTTTGACCATGCAGCACCGCAAAGGTGGCGAGCCTGTGGTCACATCCTGCTCATGCAGGGTGTAGCCGATGCAAAAAGAGTCGGAGCTGGCGCCCGCTGCGATTGAAATATAGGTTACAAGCGAATAGCAGGTACTCCCCAGCGGCAGGTTGGGCAAAGGAAAACTGGTGGGCGCAAGGGTCACGCCGGGTGGCGACATCAGTACGACGGAGTTGGCATTCCAGCCAAGGTCGGGATCTACCTCAATACAAAAAGTCATTTTCCGCAAGCCGGATGCTTCACAGACGATGCTTTCCGACTGCACGTCCATGCAGTAGTTACAGGTAAAATGAAGGGTGTCGCGGCAAACAATTCCGCCGCCCGGCGTGAAGTATTTCACTTCGAGGTACTGGTCGGCAGCAGTCAGGTCGCTCATGCAGACGAAAGCCAGGTTCATATCTCCCGCAGGGATAAAGATTCCTCCGGAAGGGTGGAACGTGACGGAACTGCCGTCAATAAAACTGCTCAACTGCCAGCCCGGCCGGGGGGTGACATCGTCCACTGACAATGAGCCGCCCGAGAGGACGCTGATCTGAACAGCGGAGAAATGATCAGGCAATTGATTATGAATCCTGATGGCTGCGCAACAGCGTTGTTCGCTGGGTTTGTGGATCAGGGTGGTGGAGATGCTGTCGCAGGCGTTGCAAAATGAGATGGGATCGCCTGGGCAGTCGCAAGTGTATTTGCCGATGAAGACGTGAAATTTATTGTCTGTAAAAGTAGGAGACTCAAAGCCGTTGGCTGCTTGCGGGTCTGCATCGAACTGTTGGCTTCTGAATCTCCCGGCTACCCCGAAATTGCCGAATAAGTCGGGTGCAACTGCGTATGCGATATCCTCCGGCGACCCGCCCGACCCTGTTTGCAGCGATTTCAGCAGGTTTAAATCGGCATCAAAAATATTCACGAGCATCCTGGGATTATTGGTGCCGTCGAAGTACCCGGCTGCATAGATGTTGCCGTTTTCGCTGATTTCCAAGTCATCCGCCGATTGAAGCGGCAAAAGCCCCAGGGCGATTTGGCCAGCCGGAACGGTCGGATCCGTCAGATCGTACCGCGCTATGAAATTTCCGTTGGGGGCAAGCAACTTGTTTTGCAAGGCAGGATCGCCACCGAGCGGAACGAAATTGACGGTAACATTATCTAAAACATTTCCAGTGATGTATAGATAATGATCCTTTACTTCCACATCCCGGACCGCTCCGGCCATGTTTTTTGCAGCGTCTTGAATGTCAAAAGCCCACACGAAATCGCCGTTGGACTTGAATTTCGCTACATAGGGCGCTCCTGCGCTGACATGGGTATTATTGGTTGTGATGGCTAGTGGCGGCAGTGGGTTTGGTGTCGGCCAGCCTTCCCAATGGGGCGTACCGTAAAATTCCCCGCTTATGTACACATCCGCATTGGCATCGAGCGCCAGCCCGAGGTTGATACCACAATTATCACCAGCAGCAGGATCGTACAGGTAGCGCACCCATTGAAGTTGACCATCTGGGTGATACTTGGCGACAAATGGGCAGTTAACTGGCAGGGTTTGGATTCGCGCCGGACCCAATGGGTTGAAATCAACCAATGCTCGCGTGGCACCTGCCACATACACATTGCCACTGGCATCTACCGCCATGCCATCCACCTGGTCAACCCAGTCACTCCCAAGCTCGAAAGCCCAGACCAAGTTTCGGCTCGCATCGTACCGAGCCAAAAAAACATCATCGCGGGGCCAGGTTCCATGCAATGTCAAAGTCTTAGGGCTACTGCCACCAAACGAGGGCAAGTCAAATGAGCTGCTCCGAAACTGTCCGCCGAGATAAAACCCGCCGTCCAACGGGTTCTGGCTGATCACGGAGCCTTTGTCCGCATGCAAGCCGCCGAATGAAAACTCCCAGACTGTTGCCCCGCCGATACCTTGGCATTTTGCCACAAAACCATCCTGATCTATGCCGTTTGTGCGGTTTCCGGTGACATAAAAATCACCCTGTGCATCTGCGTACATATCAAAATGGGCGTAGCTTCCACCGGAATAATCCTGCCACTCGTGGGGAATCTTCGCCCACTCATTCTTCACAATCGGATTCGTACACGTATCGCACACCGCACAAATACTCCAGCAACTATCCCGTGTAAAGCAGACCGAGTGATCCGCATTGATCTCTTCGATCTTGGCGCAGATAGTATAATAGCCCAGAGCCGAGTAGATATGCCCTGTGGTAGCATTGCCCGGAAGCGGACCTGTTGTGCTGCCGTCGCCCCAGGTATAGGTTGTTTGTTGGCAGTTGCCAAGCGCTTTGGGCACGACGGAGATGCCGCATTTTTGGTGGACAACGGTAAAACCTTGCGCGGCTTTTACAATAAAGTCGGATTCGCTCTGGCAGCAGATTTCTGGCGGCAAAAGATTGAATTCAGGGCCATAATGCCAGAACGTCAGGGAGGAGTTCTCGATGTAGAATTGATAGTTGCCCGGGGGATGGCTGTTGCCAATCAGGAAAGTGGTGGAGCCTGAGTTGGGCAGCCCGGTTTTGGTTTGCACCGCTGTAAAAGCAGAAATCCGGATAAGGGTTACATTGACCACATCACTTGGATTGTCGGTTGTCCAGGTCACATTCACCGCAGTGCCCGTAACAGCCGTAGTGAAGGTGTAATTGAGATTTAATATGGTCGCAAACACCTGCGAAGGCACTATAGCAAACCAGCATAAAGAGACCAGCAGAACGGGTCTGAGATACGGTAATATTCTTTTCATGTCTGAGGTAGTAGATGGTAAAAAAAACAGGGGAAGTAAAGTGCGAATCAAGGATAGCCGGGGCAGCTCAACGCCGCCCCGGCCACGCGCTTTCATTTAGTCCAGGCCTTGTTTGACTATCCTGTCTGCCCAAATCCGCTGTTGACCTTCTAAAAATTCGATGAAATAGAGGCCTGACGGGAAACCCTCTACAGATGTTTTGTGGACATTTACACCGGCTTGCACCTGCTCTTCACGGAGCAGGCGGCCTGTCAGATCGCGTACCCGCAAGATGCCATTTGCCGACGCGCCCTCCCCAAAGTAGATCGTGACCTCACTCCGGGTTGGATTCGGGAACATCACAATCGGCTGCTTAAGCCCTTGCAACGTACAGCGCGGCATCGTGAAGCAGATCGTATCCGTCAGGCAGCAATCTTTGATGTCCAACGGGCGGATGCTGTCTTGATAGTACAGGTTGATCTGGAAGCAGGCGTTGGCACCCAGGCTGTTGTTCAACATCGTCGTCAGAGGCCCGGACGAAGCACCATTCGGGAGGTTGATCGGGAAAATCTTTTGTCCTGTGATCACCCCTGCCGGGGATTCATTCACCAGGGCAATGTGGTTGGCAGTTTGACCACTGGTATTGGTAACCTCGAATTTGAAAATGACCGCACTGCCACCTACCGTATTGCAAACCATGGAAATAGAATCCACGACCGCACAAATAGAATCCGTGCAGTTGAACTCCAACTCATCCGTACAGAACGTGCTGTCGGCCGTCATCCAGGTAATTTCCAGTATTTGCGGCGCTTCTCCCGCAAAACAAAGCGTCGGCAAAGTAGCCACCGCGGGCAGGGTGCCACTGGGGTTGGGTTTCCAGAGCACATCTTTCTTCGGGATGATTAAATTAGCGTTCCAGTCCGGATCAGCACCTACTCCATTGAGGATGCTGCCCGCTGAAATGATCACCGTTTCCACAGACACAAATGCTCCGGCAGGCTGATGCAAGACGATGTTGTAACAGCATAAGCCATCTTTGAGCGGCGGCGCGTGTTCAAAGGTCGCGTAGGTAAGCTGGTCATCGCAGAGGCAGTCGGGCAGATCGGTACAGTGATCAATCATGCAGCAGCGCAACGGCGGTTTTCCGCCAGCCACATCGCCTTCGTGTACCGTGACGGTATAACACAGTTCGCCTGTAAATCCGGAACTACCCAAATCTACCAGCGTCGTGATGATGTGGCAGGGATCTCCGGGATCCAGCGGTGGAGAAATGGTGAACGCCGATGGCGTAAACGTAACACCAGCCGTATGCGAGGTCAGTATGACGGATTCGATGCCGTATCCGAGGTTGTCGGCGGCTTCGATGCAGAAAGTCATGAGCCGCTTGTTGCCTTCGGCGCATTTGATCGTGTCGTGGGTGACCAAGGCGCAGTAGTCACATTTGACTTTAAGGGTGGTATCACACAACGAAAAGCCTTGAGCATCCAGGAATTGCAGGGTAATGAGCTGTTCAGCAGCCGTAATATTCGTCAGACAGATCGTGCCGCAACTAAACGATCCGGTCGGAACATAGCCACTGCTGTGTTCCAATTCTGCGGAGACATTGCTCACAAAACTGCTGATGTGCCAGCCCGTCCCCGTTGCAGGATAGACATCTCCAACGTCGAGGCTGGCCCCGCTCACGGAGATATTGACCGAGGCGAAGGTGGCTGGTACGGCATTGCTAATGTTGATGCGATAGCAGCAATCTTTGGTCTGGCCGGGGATTACTGGAGTCGGCGTGACGGAAACGGAGATGACCTCGCAAGAAGAGCAGTTGCCAAAGGGAAATGGGCCTTTGACTTCGTTATCGCCAATTGTCACTGTATAACCAATGGATACCGGCTCCGATTGAGACCATCCACTTTGATTCACCTCCTTGATGATATAACTACCTGGCGAAACATTATTAAACTGATAGTAACCGAATGCATCGGTAGTAGCAGTAGCAATCAATGTTCCAGAAAGAGAATCACAAAGTTGGATCGTCCAACCAGGCAACCCTGGTTCTATTTTAACATTATCGCGTCGGCCATTACAATTAGTATCTTTATATTTTTCACCCACGATGCTGTTGAACCTTGTACAACATTCTTTTCTGATGAGCCCATCACCTTTGACAATACATCCAATGGCAAGACCCATAGGTGAAGATTCATCAAAATTGGTTAGCGAAGCCCGAACACAATACGTACCTTTTGCAAGGGCGAATGTCCTGGTGGTATCTCCTGGCGGGTCAATGAAAGCACTTGAAGTTGAACTGGTTACATTGTATAAATTGGATATAAAAACTCCCGCTTCTGTATAGAGGTCTATTTTCACGTTATTATCCACATGAACTTTGAGGTCCATAGTGATATTAGAATTGTCCTTACAAATGCAAAAACAGTTTTGAAACACATAGCCGGATGTGGCATTGTTTTCAAAATGGGGGTACGCTGAAATATAGTTATAAAATGAAAGCGAAGGCATGGAAGGATACTCAACACTAAGAGTATCCCATGATTGATTTACTCCCACCACATAAGCTGCTCTTGGAACTGTAACACCATTATCAGGAGATACTATGAGCGTCCATTCGCTATCGTAGTTTCCATCAGATAAATGATGAAAACTACTTTGATCAAAACCTGTACTTAAATTAAGTGAGTCAGTGAAACAGTTTGCCTCACAAGAAGGCAGACCTCCACAATCTTCCACCACCAACGGCACCACGCACCGGCACACCTGGGTGCCACAGTTGGCCACTAGAATCACTGTATAAGTCCCCGGCGTGCTGATCGCATCCCCGCTAAAAAAAACGCTGAAAGGCGAGGCGCTCATAACCCCAGAAGCCACGGTAGTACCTTCGCTGTTCTTGATCGTCCAAGTCATATTCGTTGGCGAGCATGGACCTGCACAGGCAAATGAACCGTTCAGTCTCCAGTTGAAATTTTCTACCGGGCAAGGCATGGTGGTGCTTTGCTCGCATGCCAGAGAAACCAAAACAGGCGCACTGCCTATACCCGTCTTTCTATTAATTGTTAGCCCCGTAAACGTTCCGCAGGCACACGAAGACGAACACTCATTCACCTTGAGTTTGATCACACACTGGCACACACTTGTACCACACGTCCCACTCAAAGTCAAAGTATAATTCCCCGGCGTCAGGATTGCGTTCCCGCTGAAGGTCGTTATAAAAGCAGCGCCCGTGAGTGCGCCCGAGGCGACGGTTGCTCCGGTGCCATTGACAATCGTCCAGCCAAAATTGGTCGGGCCGCAGGGTGGAATCGTAGAGGAGACACAGGCAAAATTGCCCGCGAACGAATAGGTTTTGCCTCCTGTGCAACTCAACTCAAACAGCGATTGACCGCAAATCACCTGCTGCGTGAGACCAGCCGAGCCAGGTTGGGTAAATGTCACACCGGAGAAGCCACCACAAGAGCAACTGGAGGGCGGAGGGGCTGTCACCTGAAACGAGCACTGCGCGGTATTGCCCCAGCTATCTATCGCGATATAAGTGACTGCACCCGTTGTGCCACAAGGTACCGAGCTGGGCAGCGAGGTCACTGTTTGAACAGTAACATTCAGACAGTTGTCCTCCAGAACAAGAGGAGGTAAGATCAACAATACCGCAGTATTGGTCACAGGATTGCAGTTCAGTATCTGGTTGGGCGGGCATATGATGGTCGGCTGCTCAAAATCGTAGACAATCACAGTGGCCGTGCAGGTCTTCGTGTTGCCGCATGCGTCTGAGGCGCTGAATGTCGCGAGGGTCGTGCCAACATTGAAGGGCACCATGCCTATCGCCGTTGTTCCATTCCCCGTTGTGGCACCCGACAGTTGGTAGGTATAGGTGATTATGCTCGTGCAAAGGTCGGTACCCTTGGCGCCCCAATCAATCACATCGGCCGTACACTGCCCGAGTTTGGTATTGTAAGTAATATTGGGCGGGCAGGTCAGTTTCGGTGGCTCAAGGTCTCTGACCGAAACTTGCACGGTGCAGGTGCTGGTGTTCCCGGCGCAGTCCGTCACTATGAACACGGCTGTGATGGGCTGTATGCAAGCCTGGGCGCAGCTGAACGTATTGGGTGTGACAGTGGCCGAAACGATCGTACAGTTGTCCACAGAGCCATTGTCAACCATGGACGGCTGTAGCAAAATTGCTGTAGAAGCGTTGTTGACACCCACAGTGACCGCAGGCTGGCATTTCGCAATGGGCGGTGTCAGATCCCGTACAATTACCTGAGCCGTGCAAGAACTGGAATTGCCGGCACAATCCGTCACCCGCAGCGTCACGGTCTTCGGCGCAGGCGGGCAAGCGTCGGCACACGTATAAATCGTTTGACCTATAATGTTGTAGGTCAATGTGCCAGCAGCGCAGCAATTGTCGGTGGCCGATTGCAGCACATCGCTGGACACCAGCGTGTAGGTACTTTGCCCGGCGTTGAAATCCACAAACTTGCTTTTACAGAGTATAACAGGCGCCAGATTATCTATCCCTGTTATAACCACCGAACAGCTGGTCGCACCGAATTGGTTGGAAGCCGACCAGGTGACCGTCGTGGCGCCCGCCGGATAAGGCGCCGACAGGGGTTGTCCGTCGCTGCGGCTTGCCGTAGGGCCGACGGTCGGGGAGCAGAGGTTATTGCCCACAATGGGTGCCGTCAGTTGAAGGGTTCCGTTGCAGGCTACTGTCTGATTGGCCGGGCAGGTGATGGTAGGTGGCGCCGTGTTGATCGTCACCTGAATCGTCTGGCAAGTGCTGCAAGGAGGGGCTACAATGCTATTAACCGTCAAACACACTGTGTAGGTGTTGCTGGAAGCATACGTATGAGTCGGGTTAGTCGCTGTGCTCGTGCCGCCGTCGCCAAAATTCCAGGCGTAGGTAAACCCGTTCAGCGGAGTGGTGGCGTTTTTGAAAGTAAAACCACCGCAGTTGTCGGATACCGCAGTGAACGCTGCGGGACAAGCCGTTGCACAGACGCTGTTGGTAAAAACGGTTTCCTGGCCGCATACCCAGTTGGAAGCGGTACCCAGCAGAGCAAAATTATTCAATACCCCGTTGTTGGGCTGCGCTGTGCAATCCACCAGCGACGTGGCATTCGGATTAGCCCCTCCTGCGTTGTTGTTTTGGTCGAACCGATAATAGTCCACCAGGGCGCTGTTCGTACAATTGACCTGGCAGTTGAGGTTCTCGCTGATTTGCGGCTGCGTGCGAACGGTGTTCCAGATGCGCACTTCGTCAATTTTACCCGACCAGGCGGACGAGGTAGGAATCACGGAAACCTGAGCGCCCAGGCGACATAACTGGACGTTCAGTGTAGTGGCGCCCAGATTTGCCACTGTGTAAACCAGTACGCCATCTAAATAGCATTGCATGCTATTGGTACTGCTGTTTCTGACGGCGGCCACATGGTGCCAATCGTTGTTGCTTACATTAGAGACTGATGTGTTTGAAATTTGCTGTCCCGTCAAAAAGAGGTTGTTCCAATAAATGCGCAGTTTCCCGCTGGCCACCGCGATTTCGAAACGACTGGTCGAGGTGCTGCTGCTGCCCAGCGCAATCAGCCGCCGTGTGGTGCTGGTGGTGGTGTTACAGGTGAAGCGAGCCTCCACGGTAAAACTGCCGGTACCGGCAAATGCCTGCCCGGCCATTTGAACATAATCATTCAGCCCGTCGAATTGGAGACACTGATTGTTGTTGTTGGGGCAAGTTTGGCTATTCAGCCCGCCCGCGAGAACGAAAAGGCAGCAAACAAGCAGTAGAGGTCTTTTCATAACATTGTTTTTTTGAAAGATGAGTGATGAATCTGCCCGCTTATCCACACACCCGCCTTTTTGTTACCCCTGTTCAGGCAACTTTTTCAAAAAAAAATTCTCCGCTAAAAAAACACCCCAACAATAACGATGCGACTGCCCTGAAAATCAGACCTTTGAGATCGAAGATAAAAAAACCTGTTTCCAAAATGAACAGCAGCATAAAATCGCCCTGGCTCTTTCTGGGCTTTCTTTTATTGGCCACTTGCCGCGATGCCGCGCTCCTGGATGAGCCGGACATCGCACAGGGCAATCTCGAATTGTGCGCCTTCGACTCGCTGTTTATTGCTTTACGTTACGACAGGGTATTGCTCCTCTCCCCCGGCCTGCAAGCCAATTTTTCTGAAAAAAAAGACTGGCCGAATTACTACGCTGTCTGCAACAAAACGGCACTGAGCCTCTGGCGCTCCCACCATTCCGACAGTGCCGCAGCCCTGGTGCGGCGCCTTTTGCCGGAAGCATCTGACCGCCTTGGCGAACACCCCGTCATCGCCGACTTCTACACGTCGCTCGGTAACGCCAACGCCGACCTGCGCACAGATAACGCCTTTCAAATCACCCTCCACTACTTTCAAAAAGCCCTTGACATCAACCGCAAAGTCTTCGGGGAACCAAGCCCTCAAGTAGCGACCTCATACGATCGCTTCGGCATTGCCTATTGGCTGATGGATGAATATCCTGCCTCGCTGGCAGAATTTGAAAAGGCGATTGTGTGCATTGGGGACATTCGCCCGCAAAACGGAGCGATTGCAGCCGAAATTCACTCCCATATCGGCTTGTTGTACAACAGCATGGGACAGCACCACCATGCCCTGCACAGCTTCACCGAGACGCACCGCATCCTGTGTGATGTGCTCCAGCGGCGCGATTCCGAAGTGGTGAAATGCCTGAAAGACATCGCTGAATGCCACCTGCACCTCGGCGACTCCGATCAGGCCCTCACGCTTGCCCGCGAAGCCTTGCTGCTGGAAACTCAAGTCGGAAACGCTGCTGGCAAGCTCTCCTGCTACGTGCTAGAAGACATTGCGGCTTGTCAGATGGCCCTGGGAAATTATGATGCAGCCATCTCCATCTTCCAGCAATGTCTGGGCTATTGGCATCCTGACAACCGCGACGACCTCAACGCCCTCACCATCGAATTGCAAAACCTCGCCGATGCCTGGCTCAAAAAAGGTCGGCCCGCCGAAGCGCTGCGGTGTCTTCATCAGTCCTATGCGCTCATGGACACGGTCTTCGATGCGGGTAGTTTTCAGCGCGTCGGGGTGTTGAAACGCATCGGAGAGGCATATTTGATTGAAAAAAACACCCGTAAAGCCGAATTTTTTTTCAAAAAAGCCCTGGCTATTGCACTCCCCAAAGTGGGCGAACGTCACCCGGTCATAGGAAGATTACACCGCAAACTCTCTGAAGTTTATGCCTTGTCAGGCATGTGGCACCGAGCCCAACAAGAGGCGGAAGCCGCCCGCACAGCATTTTGTGCCACTGACCCTCCGCTCCGGGAAGGCGAACCGATTGATGCATCTGCTGTCAACAGCTTGCCCGATTTCATCGAACTGCATGACTGGATCGGCCAGATTTCAACCGCCAACGCATTCGTTGGTGCTCGTCCTCCTGGCAATGCTGCAGAGGGCGCTTCGTACAAACAAGCCATTGCTTACGCCGATAGTTTGCAACGCACGCTCCTGTCGCGGGTAGCCAGGCAGGCCTTGCAAGCCCAGGTGTTTTCCATTGCAGACCATGCACTGGCCGATTTGCACCAACGCTGGGTGCAGAACCCTCAACCTCCACTGCTTCGCGACGTGTTCTTTTTTATGGAAAAAAGCAAAGCGGCAGGACTGCTCGCGGCAGGGCGCGAATGCGAAGCGCGGCAATCAGCCGGAATACCCGTAGCCTGGCTGGATCGGGAACAGCAACTAAAAGCAGCATTAAACCACCTTAAAGACCTGCTTCATCCGGCCATTGTACGTGACAATGCACCCGCAACCAGTCCGGACCAGCAAGCAAGGTGGCAGCAGGCATTTTTCGCAGCCCACCACGCGCTCGATTCGTTTCTGATCGCGCTGGAACAGCATTTTCCTCCGTATTACCAGCTCAAATACAACAGCCGGATAGCCGATTTGGACGCGTTGCAAGAATTGGCTGCCGACCAAAACGCCCGCGTTGTCGAGTTTTTTTATGGAAGTCAGACTATTTATGCTCTGTCCGTTTCGCCCGACAAGACAGTCTCTTTTCAAAAAATAAAAAACCGGGATGCCGTCGAAGCCGCGCTCAACGACCTAAGCCATGAACTGCAACATCCCGATCCCTCGCGCCAAAGCGATGCAGAACGGCTTGCTCAGTTCCAGTCATTTTGCCAAAACGCAGCGATACTTTACCAAGACCTGCTCGCGCTGCCGTCTGACAAAGATTCAACACGACCTGAAAAGTTGATCGTTGTTCCCGACGGGCCACTTTGTCGCCTGCCTTTTCACATCCTGCTGACCCACTCTCCCGAAGCACCCGTCACAGAAGCCGATTATCGCGGACTGCCTTACCTGCTCCGTCATTGTGCGGTGCAGTATGAAAGTGCCGGCACCATGCTGCTCAGGCCCCATGCGACAACTGTTCCACCTTCAGGCGGTTATCTGGGCTTTGCTCCGGACTATGCGACCAATACGGGGTTCGCAGTCCAGGATACTGCCCCTGACATACCCCTGTGGGCGGATGCAAGTCGCGGCAGTTTTGGCCGGCTCATTCATAACCAGACTGAAATAGAATCTGTCTCCAGCCTCCTGCAGGGTGTTTGCCTGGCTGGCCAGGCTGCCAGTGAAACGAATTTCAAAGCGCGCGCAGGCAAGGCAGCTATCCTGCACCTGGCAATGCACGGCATTCTGGACAGCCGCGAGCCACATCAGTCCGCACTGATATTCTCCCCCGATGCTGCTGCTTCGCAGTCTGACGATGGCCGGCTCCATGCCTGGGAGATCTATGACATGCACTTGTCCGCGCAACTGGCTGTCCTGAGCGCTTGCCAGACAGGCGCTGGGCGCTGGCAACAGGGGGAAGGTGCGATGAGCCTTGCACACGCGTTTCGCTATGCAGGCTGCCCCGCTGTGGCGATGAGCCTTTGGGAAGCAGAAGACGCGTCTACGGCAACAGTGGTGACGAATTTTTTTGAACGTTTGAAATATGGCGCGCAGAAGAGCGATGCTTTGCGCGAAGCGGCGCTGCACTATCTTTCTATAGAGCAAAGCGAAGTGCGATGTCACCCCTATTTCTGGGCCAATCTGGTGTTGACTGGCAACGATGCCGCGCTGGTTTTCTCCGAGCAGCATTATACCGGCGGGCAGTTGGCAGGATTGGTTGCACTGCTGCTTGCGATCACCGGGCTGTTCTATTCCAAGGCATCGAAAATCTCCTGCGCTTCTTTCTGAAAGGGACCTGCCACCGCTGCAAGGCGCTCCAATCGTATTTTCGCCTGAATGGGATCATTGGCCGCCAGTGCGCTCATGGCCAGGTACCAGTCGCGTTGTTGGCTATAGCCGGTTTCCACTTTTGCCAATGCCAGCCGGGCGGAATCGGGCTGGTTGCCTAGCAGATAAAGTTGGCCAATCTGTAAAAAAACAAAAGAGCTGTGGCCGGTTGCATTTTCTGAACGAGCGAAAAGCAGGGTGCGAGCGCAGGCGTAATCACCGTTTTTATAGGCTTGTTCTACTTGAGCCAGGGTGTCGGCATTGCTCCCATCCACACTTCTAGCCACACCGAAGTCGAGCGAAGGGCGAAAATGCCGGGCAAAAAGCATCGGGGCGACAGGCAGCCTTTTGGGCGCTTGCCGATTCCAAACCAGCCAAAGAATAAGTCCTGCTGTAATCACTGCTGCCAATCCCCACAGCGCGTTTTGCAGCCTCGCGCGGAGCGGGCGGGCGGGCGGGCCAAAATGTTGTTTGCCCAATGGCTTCAGGATTTTAACCAGTTCGGTTTGCTGCTCGCTGTGCGCCCATTGGCGGGTAAGCCCCTCGCGGGCTTCGTGCAGGTAAGCCAGATCGGAAGCCAACGAGGGATCCGTCCGCAAATCAGCCTCAAAGGCCCTGCGCTCGGAATCGGTCATGAGCCCGTCTAAATAATCTTCGATGCGAGAAAAATTGTCCATTACAAGAGATTGTTTTCTTTCACTTACATCGTCCTCATTCTTCGTTTCTTGTATCAAGTGGGGATTCTCCTTTGGCTGCTTTGATCTTATGTACGAGCATAGCGGCACACTCCGATTTTCGTTTGCGGGCAAAGCCGTATGTAATGCCGAGTTGCTGGCTCACCTTTCCCATCGAAATACCCGACCAGGCCAGTTGCAGCAATCGGCGGCATCCTGCAGAGAGTTGTTCAAAACATTGGTGAAAAAGGAGGCTGTTATTTTCCTCCCGGAGCGTCACCTCAGCGAGCATTTCAGCATCTTCAGGCGCCATGTATCCACTGGCCTGCCAAATTGTTACCGTTGTACGGCGGCGGCGTTTTAATTCGTTGATCCATTTGCCCCGGCAGACGCACCACAAATACGTTTCAAATGAACAAGTAAGTGCAAATCCCGGGCGTTTTATCTGCCTGCTAATCGCAATCAATGCTTCCTGAAAGACATCACAGGCATCATCGGCATCCCCATGATTGGATTCCACCAGGTGCTTGATGCGCTTGGAAAAAAGCACATAAATCTCTGCAATGACCTGACTGTCATTGTTGAGAAGCGCAATGATATACTTTTGGTCAGCGTGAGGAGCCATGGGGCGCAGTTGCTTGTGGCTTGGTACTGTTTCGGGCGAAGGTAGTTTTTGGAGCGTGAATAAGTTGCTGAACACTCCATAGGATTGGACAATTTTAGCAACGCATAGATGATCAGAGTATTAAACCTAACCAGTCTTTTCTTGTAAATTGCAACAAACTCAACCCGTATGAATATGAAAGGATTCCTTTCCATCACCATCTGGGTCCTGTGCTCAATCTGCGTAGCCAGCCAGCCAGCCGACTTCGCAGCCATAGATGCCTACGCCCGCTCCCTCCCCTTCCACGGCGAGCGCGACCTGCTCCGCATTACCGACTCCCTCACCAACCGCTACCCCACCGACCTGGAAAAAGGCCGCGCGGTATTTGCCTGGATTACCGAACACATCGCCTACGACTGCGGCAGTCAGAACCGCCT
>Ga0105047_10010353_pt1 | contig 15243 bp, 12 predicted proteins | sample MAT04_FD_78384 | JGI IMG/M metagenome (GOLD analysis project Ga0105047, IMG submission 78384) | Freshwater microbial communities from Lake Fryxell liftoff mats and glacier meltwater in Antarctica - MAT-04 (megahit assembly) | ecosystem: Environmental > Aquatic > Freshwater > Ice > Liftoff... | reverse complement strand
GCGTCGGGCCTCCCGCTCTACACGCGCAACGGCGCCGACTTCGAGGCCCTCGAAGACCTCCTCGAAGTGGTGGTCGTGTAGCGACGCGAGTGCGCATGACAACATCGCAGAGGACTGCCCGGGACCAGCTGGCACGCACCGTCACGAACCTGGTGTTGATCTGCGGGAAACATCATCGGCGGATCCATCGAAACGGATGGAACCTACGACGCGACGCAAAGACCGGTCACGTGGTGTTGATCCATCCGAACGGCCGTCGGTTTGACCCCGGGTTGGTTGGTCAGACCGACTATCCCTGGCTGCGTTTGGTGGAGGATCCTGATCGGGCCGGGGCGCCGCCGGGTCGGCGCAACATCGGGGCGGGTGAACCGGCAACCCACCGAAACCGATGCCACGTGATCCAGAACTGGGTTGAAGCCACGTACGGCGTGGGCGCCGGCCCCACGCCGCACAACCCCTGCCACGAGCCCGGGCTACTGGGATTTCCGTACTTGACCGCGCGGTCAATAGGCTCCGCGTCCATGGATATCACCGGAGCATCAGCAATTGTCACAGGTGGCGCGTCGGGTCTCGGCGAGGCCACGAGCCGTCTTCTCACCGAGCGGGGCGCCAAGGTCGTCGTACTCGACATGAACGAGGAGAAGGGCAACGCCCTGGCGTCTGAGCTTGGCGGTGCCTTCTGCCGGGCCGACGTCACGAACACCGACGATGTCATCGCCGCCGTGGAGACTGCCAAGGAGATGGGCCCCCTCCGGGTGCTCGTCAACTGTGCCGGCATCGGTTGGGCCACCCGCACCATCGGCCGCGACGGTGAGTACAGCTCAGCGCACGACCTCGAGATCTTCCGCAAGGTCGTGGAGGTCAACCTCATCGGTACCTTCAACTGCATCCGGCTCGCCGCCACCGGTATGAGCCTGAGCCCGGAGCTTGAAGACGGAGAACGTGGTGCCATCGTGAACACCGCCTCGCTCGCTGCCTTCGACGGTCAGATCGGCCAGGCGTCGTACTCCGCATCCAAGGGCGGCGTGGTCGGCATGACCCTCCCGATCGCTCGCGACCTTTCCGCCGTGGGCATCCGGGTGTGCACGATCGCCCCGGGCTTCATCGACACCCCGATCTACGGCGAGGGAGAAGGGTCGGAAGCGTTCAAGGAGAAGCTCAACAAGGACACGCTCTTCCCGAAGCGCTTCGGTCACCCGTCCGAGTTCGCCACCCTGGCGCTCGAGCTGATCACCAACAGCTATCTCAACGCCGAGACCATCCGTTTGGACTCCGGCTCACGCATGCAGCCGAAGTGATCCGTTGCGGGTCCTTGGCCCGCTCCCCGGAGCGGGCCAATCAAAGAACGGCGCGCAAGGCGTCGGCGAGGTGGGTGTGGCGGAACGGGAAGTCGCCCGCTACCAGCACCGATGGTTCGACTCGCTGACTGGCAAAGAGCAGCTGGTCGGCGAGCTCCTTGCCCTTGAGCAAACGCGGGCCGAACGCCGGCACCGGCAGGAACGACGGACGGTGGAGAACCTCACCGAGAATCGACGACAGCTCGGCGTTGGTGACGGGGTTGGGAGCCACCAGGTTCACGGGGCCGGCGACATCGTGGTCGAGCAACCATCGAAGGGCCCCGACCTCGTCGTCGATGGAGATCCAGCTCATCCATTGGGCGCCCGATCCCATCTTGCCGCCGAGGAACAGTTTGAACAACGGGAGCAGTTGGGGGAGGGCACCGCCGTCCTTGGACAAGACGATGCCGGTGCGGGCGAATGCCACTCGAATGCCGGCGTCGACCGCCGGCCGTGCCGAGCCCTCCCACGCCTCGCAGATCTCCGCCAGGAAACCGGTGCCGGGGGCTGACGATTCCGTGAGCACCTCGTTCCCGCGGTCGCCGTAGTACCCGATGGCTGAGCCACTCACCATCACCGGGGGGGGTTTCGCGCATCCGGCCAACGCGCTGGCGAGCAGGCTGGTTCCCGTCGTCCGGCTTTCGAGGATCACCCGCTTCTGCTCGGGGGTCCACCGTTTCTCGCCGATGCCTTCACCGGCGAGGTGCACCACGGCATCGAGCCCCTCGAGACCACCGGCATCGATCGAACCGGCGGCCGGATCCCACGTGATGGTCGGATCCGCGCCGCCCGAGGGTTTGCCCCGCGACGACGGGCGCACGACGGGTAGTACCCGGTGGCCGTCGGCGCGTAGCGACGCCGCAAGTGCTCGACCGATGAGTCCATTTGATCCGGTGATGGCAACGTCCATGGATCGACCCTACGCCCCGGCTCGGATGCGTGCGGGGTCGAACGAACCGGTAGCGTCTGGCGCGTTAGCGCACGAGGACCGAGGGGGACCACATGGCGCCGATCGTTGCCACTGATGCCGGAAGTGTCGAAGGACGCGAGAAGAACGGTCTGCTGCTGTTTGCCGGGATCCCCTATGCCGCGCCGCCCACCGGGACGCGACGTTTTCGGCCGCCCGAACCGATGGAGCCATGGAGCGGCACCCGTGACGCCACCCGATTCGGGCTTCCCGCATGGCAGGCGGGCGGAGGAACCGGCGCGTTGCTCTCGATGGCGGGAGGTGCCTACAACGAGGACTGTCTCACGCTGAACGTGATGACCCCTGCGTCCGACGACGCGGGGCGTCCGGTGTTGTTCTGGATTCATGGAGGTGGTTTCACGGGCGGCACCGGTGCCACCCCCTGGTACGACGGCCATGCGTTCGCCGGACGCCACGATTGTGTGGTCGTCACCATCAACTACCGCCTCGGAGCGCTCGGGTTCCTCCACTTGGCGGACCTGGGTGGTGAGCCCTACCGATCGAGTGGCCTCAACGGCATCCTCGACCAGGTCGCGGCCCTCCGATGGGTGAAGGCCAACATCGCGGCGTTCGGTGGCGATCCCGGCAACGTCACCATCTTCGGGGAATCGGCCGGTGGCATGAGCGTGGGAACGTTGCTCGGCATGCCCGAAGCCCAAGGGTTGTTCCACAAGGCCATCGCGCAGAGTGGCGCATCACACGTTGTGCTCGAGGCCGTCGACGCCACCCAGCGCGCCGAGGCCTTCCTGCGCCATGCCGGTTGTGCATCGCTCGACGACCTGCTCGCGCTCACCCCGGAGCAGGTGATCACGGCGCAAGAAGCGTTGGGCCCTGAGGTGCGGTCGGGGGCCGGGATGGACGGCCTGCGGGCCGCCGGGGCCAAGCTTGGTTTGCCTTTCCAACCCGTGCTCGACGGCCACCACCTCACCACGTCTCCGCTTTCCACGATCGAGGGTGGCTCGGCCGCCACGGTGCCGCTCATGCTGGGCACGACGGCGAACGAGTGGAACCTGTTCGCACTTCTGGCGGGGAGCCCCACCAACGAGGAGGCGGCCATTCGGCGTCTCGACCGCATCTTTGATGGTCATGGTCGATCGGCCTTCGACGTGTATCAGGCCGGACGTCCCGGAGCTTCGGCCACGGAGGTCTACGACGCGATCTTCACCGACCTCGTGTTTCGCATCCCATCGATTCGGCTCGCCGAAACGCACGCCGCTGCCGCGGCGCCCGACATCCGCACCTGGAGCTACCTGTTCACCCATGAGTCCACGGCGTTCGACGGGCGTCTGGGGGCCTGCCACGCCATCGAGATTCCGTTTGTGTTCGACACCCTGGGCAAGGCCGGGGTCGACTTCCTGCTTGGCCACGATGGACCGCCCGACCTTGCCCGATCGATGAATGCTGCGTGGGCAAGGTTTGCGTTCACCGGCGACCCCAACGGTGAGGGGCTGCCCGAATGGGCGCCCTACCACTCGGACACCCGGTCCGTGATGGAACTGGGCGATACCTGCAAGTTGCTCGCAGACCCTCAGGCCGAGGAACGCACCTGGTGGGATGGCCGGCTGTAGTCGGCGTCGGGGGTATGGGTGCCGCTCGACAGGTGTTCGTCGTGGGTGAGCACCATGCCAGGGTGGACTGCGGCCATGCCCTTGATCACCACGGTGCCTCCCACCTCACACCCTTCGAGCCAGGCTCGGTCGCCGATTTGGGCCCACCCCGTTATCAGCGCATCGCCCAACACACGGGCGTTGCCGCCGACGTCGGCGTAGCCGCAGATCCGGGCGCCGTTCACGTGGGCGTCGCCACACACACGGGCGCTCTCGCAAACCTCCGCGTCGTTCACTCGAGCGTTCTCCGCCACGACGGCATCGCCGCTCAGCACGGAGTCGTCGTACACCCGAGCGTTGTCACACACCACTGCACGGTCGAACAACCGGGCGTTCCCGAACACGCGGGCGTTCCCGAAAACCACCGCCTCGGGACTGAGGTGCGCGGTTTCCTCCACGTGAGCGGTGAGGGCCACCCACCCGCCGGCAGAACCATCCGGATTCACGTGGCGAGCGGCTCGCACCGCGCCGTAGCCGAAATCGTGCAGCACCCTTCCCAATGGGGTGGCGGTGAAGTTGGTACTTCCTGCTCGAGCATTGCGGGCCACGGTTGCCTCCGTTGTATCGGTCGACACCTCGGTGGTGCCCTACTCCACTAGGCCTATCGACCTATGACCTGGGCCTCTTGACCTATTTGTCGATGGGCCGGCGATCCGTCAGAGCACATCGACGTGTTCGGCGTCGGGGAGCCAGTGACGGGTGTCGAGCACGTACCGGCTGTGGGCGAGCACGAGATCGGCGTCGAACGCCGAGTGGTCGACGAGCACGATCACCGCATCGGCCGCTTGGAGCTCGTCCGCCGTGAGCGCAATCAAGCGGACACCGGGCGGGGTTTGGCGTTCGTCGACATGCGGGTCGACCGCAACCACCGTGGCTCCGAGTTGCACCAGCCGCGCCGCGACCGTCGAGGATGGGGATTCACGAGCGTCGCCCGTATCGCGCTTGTAGGCCAATCCGAGCAGCAGGATTCTCCGGCCCTTGACCGACAACTCTCGGTCGTTGAGGGCATCGGTGAGGCGGCGAACCACGTAGTCGGGCATGTGTTCGTTCACGTCGTTGGCCAGTTCCACGAACCGGAACGGGTGCCCAGTGGAACGTTTCACTTGCCACGACAGGTACGACGGATCGATGGGGAGGCAATGGCCGCCCACGCCAGGACCCGGGGTGAACCGGAGGTACCCGAACGGCTTGGTGGACGCGGCGTCGATCGCTTCCCATACATCGATGCCCAGTTCGTGCGCGAACATTGCGAGCTCGTTCACCAACGCGATGTTGACGTGACGAAAGGTGTTCTCGAGGAGTTTGGTGAGCTCCGCTTCCTTGGGCGAGCGCACGGGGACGGTCTTTTCGACGAGCCGGTCGTAGAACCCTTGGACGACGGCGAGCGAATCGGCGTCGATGCCCGACACCACTTTGGGCGTGTTCTCGAACGTGTACACGGTGTTGCCGGGGTCGATGCGTTCCGGGCTGTACCCCGCCCGAAAACCGTCGGGGCCTCCCGCCGGCAATCCCGACACGTCGGCGAGGATGCCGACCATCAATTCCTCGGTGGTTCCAGGGTAAGTGGTGGACTCGAGGACCACGGTGGCCCCCGGGCGAAGGTACGGGGCGACGGCGTGAGCGGCCGACTCGATGTAGGACAGATCGGGCAGGCCTTCTCGGAGAGGAGTGGGCACGGAGATCACGCAGACGTCGAATCCGGCGAGTTGGTGCGTGTCGTCAGTGGCGAGAAAGCGGCCGGTCCGCAACGCCGCGGTCAGCCGTTCATCGGAGATGTCCTCCACATGGGACGAGCCTGCGGTGAGGCGGGCGACCTTCGCAGAGTCGATATCGAATCCCACCACGTGGAAGCCCTGCTCCACGGCGCGCATCGCCAGGGGGAGTCCGACGTAACCCTGGCCGATGACGGCGAGGCGGGTGGGGGGATGGACCGGGTCAATCATGGAGGCCGATCGTACCGGTAGGCTTCTCAACGGTGAGTACCCGCAAGTTGATCATTCTTTCGTTGGCCTGTGGCGTGGCGCTGATCGCCGCGTTCGTGGCCCAGCTCATGTTGGCTCGCTGATGCTGGTTGGTTGATTCCGACGGCGACGTGGTTGCGTTCGGGGTTTGTGGTCTCGTGTGAACGCACGTACCCCAAACACTTGTTGTCTTCCCAAAGGGGTGCCGAGTTTGGTACGGTCATCGTCCCTGGCGGGCGGAGCAGTCAACTCTCCTTGTGGTGACGTGCATCCCTTCAGACCTTTCCCCCTTCGGTTCCCCCATCCCCGGTTCGCTCGCGTCGCCCTCGTGGTGGCCGCCGTGGTGCTGGCCCCAGTCGTCCCGGCCTTTGCCCAGGACGGCGTCGCCCCCGCGTCAGTCGATACCTCCACGCAGGCGGAGATCGAGAAGACCCGTAGTCGGCGCGCCGAGCTGGCGCTGCAGATCGACGTGCTCAAGGCCAACGACGTCGAACTCCAGGCTGAGGCGGCGCGCCTGGACCAACTGATGGGGGAGCAGGAGCGGCGGGCCGGGTTGGCTCGCGAAGAGTTGGGCGCCGTGAAGGAACAGGTCGTTCGCCTCGAAGGTGAGGTGGCGGAGGCCCGAAATGCCGCCGACCAGCAGCGATCCCGAGCCAACGGACGTGCCGTCGCCGCCTACATGCACCAAGGTGATGAGACCCTCTCTGCGGTGATGGAGGCCAAGGACTACGACCAGGCACACAAACGTCGGGCATTGCTTGGGGAGGTGGCTCGGTACGACCAAGAGGTGCTCAAGGCTCGCCGGCAGGCTGAGGACGCATTGCAGGCCAAACAGGTAGAACTGTTCTCGACCCAGGTGAAAGTCGAACAAGTCGAGGCAGCGGCGAGTGCCGACGTGGCCGCTGCCGCGCACACCCGCGAGCAGCATGCTCAAGTACAGGGAGCGCTGGAGAAGCGCATCGGCGATTTCCAGGGCGAGTCCGACGAGTTGGCGGCGAGCGAAGGCAACCTCCTCGCGATCCTCAACGCCCGTGCGTCCAAACCGGGCGAAGGGCTCGACGACGAGCCGGCCGAATCCACCACGACCACCGCCGCGCCGACCACGACCGCGGTTCCCACAACGATCGCGGCGCCCACCACCACCACCACCACAACGCCCGGCCCCACGTTGCCGGGCCAGACCACGGTCACCACCAAGGCACCCGCAACCACGGTCACCACCCGTCCACCAACGACCACCGTGGCCCCCACCACCACGAAGAAGCCCGTTGCCGGGGTCCGGCTCGGCTGGCCGCTGTCCGGCCCGGTCACGTCGGGATTCGGCATGCGTTGGGGGCGTATGCACCAGGGCATCGACGTCGGCGTTGGAACGGGCACCCCGATCGCATCCTCCGCCGCCGGCGCGGTGATCTACGCCGGGGAGTTGGGCGGTTACGGCAACTTCGTGCTCGTCGATCATGGCAACGGCATCGTCACCGCCTATGCACATCAGTCCACGATTGCGGTTTCCCTCAATCAACGGGTGAGCAACGGCCAAATCGTCGGGTACTCCGGCAACACCGGGAACAGCACCGGACCACACCTCCATTACGAAGTCCGGGTAGGCGGCGTGGCTGTCGACCCGATGGGCTATCTCGGCTGACCCTACGGGGCGCCAACCACGACCTCTTCTGCGGATTTACCGTGGGAAGCGGGCGGACCGAAGGCGGGTCGCATCAACGACGATGCGGCCCGCCGGGGGTCCCGGCCTCGGGGTTCGAGATCGTGTGGCGAGCCGGTAGGCTCCCGGCCGGCTGTCCACGACTGGCGTGGACACAAACGAGGAGGTGAGTCCGACGCCCGAGCATTTCGACGTCGTGATCATCGGTGGTGGTCCCGCAGGCTACGGCGCCGCGCTGTATGGCGCCTCGGCCGGGCTCAACATCGCGCTGGTGGAGAAGCAGAAGGTGGGTGGCACGTGCCTCCACGTTGGCTGCATCCCGGCGAAGGAGCTCCTCGAAACGGCGGCGGTCTTCCGTCATGTCGCGGGCGCCTCGGCATTCGGCATTCTGGCCGGCGCAGCACCCACGGTCGATTTCGCCGTCACCCAGACCCGCAAACAAGGGGTGATCGACGGCCTGCACAAAGGCCTTGTCGGTGTGCTCAAAGGACGCAAGGTCACCGTGTACGACGGCGTCGGAAGCCTCGGCACTGGTCGGGCCGTGTCGGTAGCTGGCGGTAGTTCGGGCGAGGTCTCGCTCACCGGCGACGTCGTGATCCTGGCCACGGGATCGGTGCCCCGCACCATTTCAGGCTTCGAAGTTGACGGCACCATCGTGCTCACCTCCGACGAAGTGCTTTCGCTCAACGAACTGCCGTCGTCGGCGGTGGTGATCGGCGGCGGGGCCATTGGGTGCGAGTTCGCCTCGATGATGGCCGATCTCGGCACCGAGGTCACGATCCTCGAAGCGATGCCCAAGATCCTCCCGGGGTGTGACGACGACGCCACCGCTTTGGTGCTCCGCAGTTTCAAGAAGCGGGGCATCACGGTCACCGCCGGAGTCGCCGTCACGGGACATACGCCGAAGGCCGACGGTTCCGGCACTACCGTGGCATTCGGGGATGGCCAAGCGCTCGATGTGGAGAAGGTGGTGATGTCGGTGGGGCGGCGTCCGCTCACCGACGGTCTCGGTCTCGACGGAACGGCGGTGACGATCACCGAGCGGGGATTCCTCGATGTTGACGCCCACTGCCTCACGGGTGAGCCCGGGGTCTACGCCATCGGTGACGTGATCAACACGCCGGCGCTGGCCCATGTGGGATTCGCCGAAGGCATCTTCGTGATCAAACACTTGCTCGGCGAATCACCGGTTCCTGTCGATTACGCCAAGGTGCCTTGGTGCATCTACTGCCATCCCGAGGTGGCCTTCGCCGGCCACTCGGAGCAGAGCGCGAAAGACGCCGGTTTCGACGTCGTCGTGTCGAAACACCGCTACCTCGGAAACGGTCGTGCGCTGATCATCGGCGAGGCCGACGGCATGGTGAAGATCATCGCCGAGAAGCGGCCAGACGGAACCGGTGGTCGCATCCTCGGCGTCCACATGGTTGGTCCGTGGGTCACGGAGCAGCTCGGTCAGGCGTACCTTGCCGTCAACTGGGAAGCCACGGTCGACGAGGTAGCCCATTTCATCCAGCCCCACCCGTCGCTGAGCGAGCTGTTCGGCGAGTCCGTTCTCGCCCTTACCGGTCGCAGCCTCCACGGCTGAGCACCGCCCGAAACCTCCAGGAGAATCCCATGGCCGACATCGTCATGCCTCAGCTCGGTGAAACGGTCACCGAGGGCACCATCACCAAGTGGTTCAAGCAGATCGGCGACGCCGTGGCGGTCGACGAGGTGCTGTTCGAGGTTTCCACCGACAAGGTTGATTCCGAGGTGCCGTCGCCGGTTGGGGGCTTCCTCGCCGAGATCCGGGTGCCGGAAGGTGAAACGGTGCAGGTCGGCGGGGTGATCGCCATCGTCTCCGATGCCGCTCCGTCCGGCGCCGCGACCGCATCCGCGGCTCCGGTCGCACCCGAGCCAACTGCACCCGAGCCAACTGCACCTGAGCCAGCCGTACCTGAGCCAGTCGCACCCGAGCCCACTGCACCCGAGCCGACTGCACCCGAGCCGGTCGCCGACGCCACACGGGGAAAGCTGCTTTCGCCCGTCGTTCGCCAACTCGTGAACGAGCACGGGCTCGACCCCGACCGGATCACGCCGTCCGGTCCCGAAGGTCGGATTACTCGCGCCGACGTCGAACAGGCGATCCAAGCCAAAGGGCCACGCCCGGCACCGATCGCTTCACCGATCGCTCTTCCTGCCCCGACCCCGACCCCGACCCCTCGGCCGACCGCTCGGCCGACCGCTCGGCCGACCGCTCGGCCGACACCCCGGTCCGGCACGGGCGACACCACCGAAACTCTTGGCAACATCCGTCGGCGTACCGGCGAACACATGGTGATGTCGAAAGACGTGTCGCCGCATGCCTACTCGATCATCGAAGTCGACTATGAGAACGTCGATCGCACTCGACGACATCACCGCGACGCGTGGCGCGAGCAGGAAGGCTTCTCGCTCACCTACCTCCCCTTCATCTCACGAGCGGTGATCGATGCGTTGCGAGAGTTCCCGCACCTGAACGCCACCGTTGGGAACGGCGAGCTCATCGTGCACAACTACGTGAACCTGGCAGTGGCGGTCGACCTCAACTTCGAAGGGCTGTTGGCTCCGGTTGTGCACGGCGCCGACGACATCCGGTTGCGAGCACTGGCGCGGTCGATCAACGAGCTCGCCGGAAACGCCCGTTCCAAACACCTGTCGGTCGACGACATCACCGGGGGAACGTTCACGATCTCCAACAACGGATCATTTGGCACCACGATCGTGCTGCCGATCATCAACCAACCCCAGGTCGGCATCTTGTCCACCGACGCCGTCACCCGCCGTCCGGTCGTGGTCACCGCCACCGACGGCACGGAGGCAATCGCCATCCATTCGGTGGGGATGCTGGCATTGGCGTGGGATCACCGGGCCTTCGACGGGTCCTACGCCGGGTCATTTCTCGGCGAGGTGAGGTCGATCCTCGAAACCCGCGACTGGGATGCCGAGCTCTGACCCACCCGCACCCGCTCATGGCCCTGATGGCGGCCGTGGTGATCGCCATCGCCGGATGTGGCAAGGACGTGGCCGGAAGTGTGGCGCCCCCCGACTCGCAGGCCTTGGTGACTCGCGGCTCGTTGCCCCCGGTAGGGGGCTGGGCCGGCACCGACCTCCTGTGGGACATCGCCGCGTCACCCCGTGGGTTCGTCGCAGTCGGAAACAGCGGGGTGATACTGCAATCGGTCGACGGGTCCGAATGGATGCAACGCCCCGCCGGGACGGCCCAGACATTGCGCAGCGTCACGACCTCGGCAAACGGCGAGCAAACCGTGGCCGTCGGAGCCGGAGGGGTGATCATCAGCTGGGACGAACCAGGTCTGGGTTCGCCTCGGGACCGTCGATCAGGGACAGACCGGCCGTTGCTCGGGATCGCTGAAGGTGGCGGACGATGGGTGGCCGTCGGTGGCGTGGGCACGGTGCTGTGGTCCGATGATCTCGAGCAATGGCAGGTGGCGGACGCCCCGACCGGCGGCGACTTCTTCGCTGTCACCTACGGCGCCGGTCGTTTCGTCGCCGTGGCCGATGACGGCAGCGTGAGCACCTCGACGGATGGCGTGGCGTGGGTCACGACTCGCCCCGACGGCACCGCGTGGTTATGGGACGTGACCTTTGGTGGGAGCCAGTTCGTGGTGACCGGGTCCGGGGGCACGGTTCTGCGGTCGGCGGATGGGCAATCGTGGGAGCGAGCCGAGTCCGGTACCACCCAGGCGCTGAGGGGTGTCACCTACGCCAATGAAACGTTCGTAACGACCGGTTCCAACGGGGTCATCCTCGCCAGCACCGACGCGGTGACGTGGCGGTCGCTGCACAACCCCGACACCGGAATCGAGTTGTGGCGCCCAGCGGGGAACGGCCCCCGATGGGTTGCGGTCGGTGCCGGGGGAACCCGGCTGGTCTCGGCCGACCTCGAGAGCTGGTCGGGGTCCTCGTCCACCCATCCCGCGCTCTATGGCGTAGCCGCCGATGCCGACCGCGTATTGGGGGTCGGCGTCGGCGGGCTCGTCACTGCGCTCACCCCCGGACTGCCGCCAGGTACCGGGCCCTGGTCGACCGTCACCCGGGCGCCCGGTGATCGAGAGCTGAGGTCGGTCGCCAAACACGGTGATCTCTGGCTGGTCGTGGGGGGTGGTGGCACCATTCTCGGCTCGCTCGACGGGGTCGGTTTCGTTCCGCTCACCTCCGGTTCCGGTGCCGAGTTGTGGTCATCCACACGGATCGGTGATCGACTGATCGTGGTTGGCGCGGCAGGCACGGTGCTCACCTCCACCAACGCCGGGTTGCTGTGGGAAGCCGTTCCCGACACCGGAGCATCCACCTTCTTCTCCGTGGCCGCTGGCCCGGGTGGCGTGGTGGCTGTCGGCGTCGATGGGGTGATGTTCCGATCCGATGATGGCAGCAAGTGGGAAGTGATCGACACGCCGCCGACCGAGGGCGACACGCTGCGGTCCGTGGCGGCCAACCCGTTCGGCTACGTGGCGGTGGGCACTCGCGGCGCAGTGCTGACGTCGGTCGACGGTCGCACGTGGACCCGGCGTCGGTCAGGTACGGAGTTCACGTTGCGCGCAGTAGCGGCCACCACGGGCGGGTGGCTCGCGGTCGGTGGGGGCGGCACGATTCTGGGGTCGGGCGACGGCGTTGCGTGGTCGGTGATCCCGTCCCCCACCCAGGAGGAACTGTTTGCCCTCTCCGCGACGGAAACTCGAACGGTGGCGGTTGCCGGCACGGAACAGGCGCTGCAATCGACCGATGGGGGCCGAAGCTGGAAGGCTGTGGAGTGATGGCCCCGCCCCTACACCTTCGTTGGCTCGGGACGGTGCCGTACTCGGAGGCGCTCGACCTCCAGCATGCGCTCCGAGAGCGCGCCGCGGCTGATTGGCTTCTCCTCCTTGAACACCCGCACGTCTACACCTTGGGTGTCCGCGCCGACCTCGCCCACATCCGCAGGCCGCCACACGAGGTGGGAGCCGATCTCGTGCGGTCCGATCGGGGAGGCGACGTCACCTACCACGGCCCCGGTCAGCTCGTGGGCTACCCGATCCTCACGGTCCCCGGAAAGCGGGGGGGCGGCATGGCCGACACGGTCGCCCATGTGACCATGGTGGAGCAAGTGGTCATCGACACGCTCACCGCCGTCGGTCTCGCCGACGTTGGCCGGCTCGCGGACTACCCCGGCGTTTGGGTGGCGCCCGACTCCGCCAACCCCCGCAAGATTGCGGCCATCGGTGTGCGGCTCGATCGAGGACGATCGATGCACGGATTCGCCCTCAACGTGGATCCCGACATGACGATGTTCGAACACATCGTGCCGTGTGGGATCACCGACTTCGGCGTCACCTCGATCGCCGCCGAGGGGATCGACGTCGCGATGGCCACCGTGGTTGACGCGGCATTCGCGGCAGCGGCGAGTCGATGGGGTGATGCTCGGCCGCTCCGCACCGAGGCGCGAGTCGTGTCGTTCGAGCCTGGTGCGGTCGAGGTGGTACCGATCCCGGGCGTGAGCCGGCATCGGGCCACTCGGCTGGCGCAAGCGCAGGTCAGCGAGGGTCTTCGCATCAGTCAGCGCAAGCCGGCCTGGCTTCGGGCACCGCTCACCGGAAGTGAGGCGGTGTTGGGCGTGCAACGCACGGTTCGTGACCTTGGCCTCGTAACCGTGTGTGAAGAAGCGGGATGCCCGAACATCTCCGAGTGCTGGTCCGATGGCACGGCCACCTTCATGCTGAACGGCGATCGGTGCACTCGGGCCTGCGGCTTCTGCTTGGTCGATACGCAACACCCTTTGCCCATCGATCCCCTCGAGCCGTCGCGGGTGGCGGAGGCCGTTGAACGCATGGGCCTTTCGTTCGCCGTGCTCACCGCGGTCGCCCGTGACGACCTTGAAGATGGCGGGGCCAGTGGTTTCGTTGGGGCGATCGAAGCGATTCGGGCCCGCACGCCACACGTGCAGGTGGAGGTGCTGATCCCCGATTGCAAGGGCCGGTCCGAGGCGTTGCAAACAATCTTCGATGTTCGGCCCGAGGTGCTCAACCACAATCTCGAAACGGTGGCCCGTTTGCAACGGGCCGTGCGGCCGCAGGCGGGATATGCGCGCAGCCTCGCCCTTCTCGCCCGGGCGAAGACCGCGGGTCTCACGGTGAAGTCCGGTCTTATCGTGGGCATGGGGGAGCGTGTCGACGAGGTGCGCGGGGCCTTGGCCGACCTCGCCGGCGTCGGCGTCGACATCGTCACCATTGGGCAGTACCTGCGCCCGACGGCGCGCCACATTCCCGTTGCTCGCTGGTGGGAGCCTGCCGAGTTCGAGGAGCTTCGCCGATTCGGCGAGGACGATCTCGGCATCGGCCATGTTGAGGCGAGCCCTCTCACCCGTAGCAGCTACCACGCCAAGCAGGCGGCGGCGGGCACAGTCCCTGAGGTTCCCGTCGCCCCGGTGGCCGTCGCCATCGGTCGGTCCCGATAACGCCGATGACGGCACCGGAACACCACGCATCATCAGAACCGTTCAGTCGTCGAATGGCGCTGGTCCGCGCCGCAATGGTCGACCGCGGCGTCGAGGTGCTGCTCCTGTCCGTTGGCGCCGACCTGCCCTGGTTGATCGGGTATGAGGCGATGCCGCTCGAGCGGCTCACCATGCTGGTGGTGCCCGTCGACGGCGAAGCCACCCTGGTCGTGCCGGACCTGGAAGTTCCTCGGGTCTGCCACTGGCCCGGCCTTTTCGCCATTGAACCGTGGGGCGAGGTCGACGATCCAATCGCACGCGTTGTCGGCCTGGTCGGTCGTGCCAAAACTCTCGCGATCGGGGATCGAACCTGGGCGCGGTTCTTGGTCGACCTGCAGGACCAGATTCCACAGGCGCGTTTCACCCGGGCAACGGAGGTCACCGGCGCATTGCGGGAGGTGAAGGATCACCATGAGATCGAACGGCTACGAGTTGCGGCGTCGGCCGCGGATCGTGTCGCCGCCCAACTTCACGCCGGCGAGATCGCATTGATCGGCCGAACCGAGGCGAGTGTTTCGGCGGAGATCGGACGCCGTCTCGTGGCGGAGGGCCACCACCGAGTGAACTTTGCCATTGTTGCGTCGGGGCCGAATGCCGCCAGTCCCCATCACGACGCCGGGTCGAGGGTGATCGAGCGCGGCGAGATCGTGCTGTGCGACTTCGGTGGAACCTTCCTCGACGCCTTCGGTGTGGGGTACTGCTCCGACATCACCCGATGCGTGCACACAGGGCCGATTCCCAGCGAACTGACCGATCTCTACGCCGTCCTTCACGGGGCGCAGGCGGCGGCGGTATCCGCAGCCGAGGTGGGTGCGCCGTGCGAGTCCGTCGACGCTGCCGCCCGCTCGATCATCACGGCGGGTGGGTACGGGGAGCAGTTCGTTCATCGCACGGGGCACGGCATCGGCGTGGAGGCTCACGAAGATCCGTATCTCGTGGCCGGAAATGGCGCGCCGCTGATTCCTGGCAACGTGTTCTCGGTAGAACCCGGCATCTATGTGGCCGGCCGCTGGGGTGCCCGACTCGAAGACATCGTGGTCGCCACCGAAACCGGTCCCGATTCGCTGAACCAGGCCGACCACGCATTGGTCGTGGTTGAGTCGTGAAGACGCTCGACGGCGCAACCTTCCTCCTGCAATGGGCGTCGGGAGGGTTGCTGTTCCTCTGGGTGACCACGCGGCATCGCACGGTGGGCCTCGG
>Ga0105047_10010350_pt1 | contig 15245 bp, 13 predicted proteins | sample MAT04_FD_78384 | JGI IMG/M metagenome (GOLD analysis project Ga0105047, IMG submission 78384) | Freshwater microbial communities from Lake Fryxell liftoff mats and glacier meltwater in Antarctica - MAT-04 (megahit assembly) | ecosystem: Environmental > Aquatic > Freshwater > Ice > Liftoff... | reverse complement strand
CCCGCCGCGGGGGGGGGGGGGGGGGGGGGGGGCTGGAGAACCCGCGTTCCCTAATGGTTCTGCTTGCGGTGCCGTGGGCTCAGTCGTCGTCGGGCCGCAGGCGCGTGCTGCCTTCGTTGTGGTCAATCGCGGATTGACGCCGGTTCACTTGGTGGATGCGGTTGCTTGGCCTAGATTTCCACCAGCACCACGACGGATCGGGCGGGAATGGTGATCGCATTTGCCTCGCACGGCGTACCGTCGAGGTCGTCCACCGTGTGTGCGCGGAAGCGGGCGGCGGGCTGGCCCTCCAGGGTCATGGTGGCGGTGAGTTCGCGGGTGGCGTCTTCGTTGGCGATGACGACCGCGCGTTTACCGGTGGTGCGGTTTTCGTGGACGGACCACATTTGCGGGCGCTCAGGATCGGATAACGTGACCGTTGCGCCGTCGGTGTGTTGGAAGCGCCCGTCCCAGATGAACGCGCGGAGCCTGCGTCGCAGGGTCTGGGCTTGCTGACCGTAGGCGACGGTCTTGGGGAAGTCGCGCAGGCGTCCCTTAAAATTGGACCGGCTCGTAGCAGAAAATGTAGCCGAAGGTCAGACACTGGTTGATGAGTTCGCGGTCGTCGAAGCCGACGATGCAAGCGGCAAAACGCATTTCGCTGTCCATGTAACGCCAGGCAGGGACGTGGCGTCCGGCCCAGTAATACCGGTCGGCGGTACGGTTGTAGTTGATCCGATAATACGCCGACATCGGATCGGTTGGACCTTCGCCCGCGAGGAGGGAATCGGGGTTGTGCGCGGTGGCAATGGCGTGCGCTTCTTCCGCCGCGTTGAGGGAGCCGTTCGGCCCGGGTTCGCCGTACGGATGATCGTGCGAGCGATTGAAACACGGGCTGTTTTGCAGCACTTCGTCGCACTGGAGACCGCTGGATCCGAGCGCGAGGAGCTTGCGCAGATCGGCCATCAGTCAGGCGCGGGCGGGGGTGGAGTTGTGGCAGATATGCATCCCGCGGTAGCGGCTCCAGTCGAGGGCATTTGCGATCGTCGTATAATCCCCGCCGGCAGCGAAGGTGTTGCCTTTCGTGTCCCGGCAGACGTGAGGCAGGATTTTTTCCTTGAAGTCGGGTAGATCGAGACTGGCCTAGCCGATTTTGAAAAAGAGGACGATCCGCAACCCCTTCGCCTCGCAGGTGCGAATGGCTTCCTTGAGCTCGTCGTAGGTGCCAAGGAGGGGGTTGTGATCGATGCAGGGGACATTGCGATCCTGACCGCCGTTATTGTAGCCGATGTGATGAAGCGCGCCGACGCCGGGGGCGAGGCACTCGGCAGCAATCTCCGGGAGGTCGGTGTAGCGATACCAGGTATCGCCTTCGGGGGTATCCATCTGGAGCGTCGCCCACGCGTCCACTTCCGTGGCCCATTTCGGAACGGGCTTGGGCTGAAACCAAGTTTTGCGCCACTCGGCGTAGAGTTTTACCGCCGTATGCCAGTCGCCGCGATACGGACGCACGGTGGTGACGGGCAAAGTTTCCCGCATACCGGGCTGGACGAATGGATGAAAAGCGCGGCTAAAAACGAAACCCGCAGGGCGGCCTTCGAGTTCGTCGGCGCGGGTGTCGTGGCGGAGATGGAGGCTGTCAATATAGCCATGCTTCAGCTCCGCGACCCAGAGCGAATTGAAACGCGGCATCACCTCATGTTGGCCGAGATAGAGGCCCTGCTGGTCGTTGTCCAACATGAAAAAACTGGTGCGGTTGGCGCTGTCGTAGGCTACGGGATTTTCAAAACCCCAGTAACCGGTGCCCGTGTGGAAGTCGGAATCAAAGCGAATGCTCTGGCTGAGGCCGCCGCACATATTGAGGTATTTGAGTTGCTGGGGCGGCTCGCCGTCGGCCTGACGAAAACCGCCAAAGCTGGGGGCCCAAACCTCCTCGACGACGTAGTGTGAACGATTGTCAATCGAGACACTGAATAGCACGGCTCCGTCGCCGGTGAGCTCGATCACCAGCTCAGCGGTAATGGGCAACTCTCCGGCTTTGTGAGTGTGAAGCGAATCGTAACGCAACGTCAGTTTGCGCGGCCCGTCGAAGTCAGCCGCGGCTAGTTTTTGCGCAGCGGTGTAGGCCATGTTGCAACCATGGTTCGGCACGGGAACGAGGACACGCAGTCCTGCTTGCAACGAGGGATTATTGACGACCTGCTAGCCGGTGGCCTTCACGAGAAAGCGCGTCAACGCACCGGTACGCGGATCGAAAGCGAGCTCGAGGTAATCGTCGGAAAGCAGAATCTGAGCGGATGAAATCATGCCGGTAGGTCACGGAAACATCTTTGCTTTACATTGCGAATGCTGGTTACGACATCCGCACTCTCCAAGAGTCTATCTGAAGGGAGCCTGGTCGCAATTCCCAGCGCGCCTTCGAAGCTAGCGGTCCCCCCACAGGAAGCCTTTGACGCGGGGTGAGTTCTTGTATGCTGAGGGCGGAGGTTTTGGGCGATGGTATTTGTTGCTTGGGCTTTGACGGCGGCGTTGGCTTCGGCGGACCCTAATCCAGAGATTCGTACGCTTGACTTGTATGTCTTGAGGACGGGCGACTTGATCGACCCCGCGCAACGGCGGTTGGTTTGGGATCAGTTACAGGCGGCGACCACCCTTCAGGGCGTGGTGAACCGCCGCGAGGCCAACCTCTACCTCACCTTAGTCGGCGAAAATTGCGACATCGATAAGTTTTGGATGGAGCAAATGCGCGCGCCGGGCGAGTGGCTGGCGAAACGCGCGGTGCGTCCGCTGGCCGACCTCGACGCGGCCCTGACGACCTATCGGGGCCACCTGAAGGGCGCGGTGGTGTGGGACGAGCGCGTGCCCGCGACCGCTAACTTGGCCTCGTCGCTGGCCGGCATCCACGATGCCGTTGCCCTGCGGTATGACCCCGCGCCCACGTCGCTTTACCATCGCTGGGTGGTGGACCCCGCAGGTCCGCGTCTGCCCGTGGTTCAACGGCTGATGGCCGCCGACGGCCGGCCGATGTTTACCGGCCGAGGTCAGGTGCCTGGCACAAACGTGCCCAGCAGCGGCAGCGCCAAGTGCGACGTGGTCCTGTGGGCGATTGAACACCTGATCAAAACGGGACGGGCGAACCCGGCGCGACTGGGTTACTACCCCGATGCCACCTGGCTGAACGTGCCCCGCGGTATCGGCATCGACCGCACGCTGGTGAGTAATCACGACTGGTTTGTGGCCCAGCGCGGCGTGGTGTTTGACCTTGGCCCGTGGGACGATACCCCGGTGGACGACGACCCCACACAGCCTTTGGGCACCGACGCCCGCACGTTCCGCGCGTTGCTGGCCGCGTGCCAGGCCCGGGCGAAAGTGCCGATCCACATCGGCGGGTTTACGCCCTGGGACCAGAAGTACACCGACTTTACGGGCGGCCCTAAGGGCGGTGTCGCCACCGAATGGCGAACGGTAGAGATTGCCACGTGCTTTGATGCGTACCTGGACGCGGACGCCCCCGGATTGCATGCCATGGCGAACGCCAGCTTCTTTCAGCATTTTCCGCTGGCGAAGCGCTATCCCCAGCGGAACTTGCCTACCCGAGACTCGCTGGCGCAACGGGGCTGGCTAGGCGCGGCGCGACCGTTCGTGGCGTTTTACGTAGGCGATTACGACTCGGCGGCGTGGCAATATTGTATGCTGCCCAAGCTGTGGACCGACCCGGCGCGGGGGACCATCCCCCTGGGCTGGGCGTTTAATCCGGCCCTGGAGTTACGATTCCCGGTGGGCATGGCGTACGTGCGCCGCACGGCCTCGCCCCTCGATACGTTTGTGGCCGGCGACAGCGGCGCGGGTTACGTGAACCCCGCACTGCTGGAGCCGCCGCGCCGGTGGAGCAACTTGCCCAGTGGTCTGGACCGGTGGATGAAGTTTAGCCAAACGCTATTCGATCGCTGGGACATCAGCCTGACCGGCTTTGTGATCGACGGCGACGGCCCGGCGATGAACGACCGGGTGAAGCAGGCTTATGCGCGCCTCTCGCCCGCCGGGGTGGTGGCGCAACGGGTGCCCGAGGCCGAGTTGATCGACGGCGTGCCGTTTGTTCGGATGGGATCGGACTTGCCCGCCGACATGGAAGCCGCGGCCCAACTGATCGTGCGAGAGGCTCCGGTGGGGAAGGCGCACTTTCGACAGTACCGCACGGTGCTGTGGTCGCCCACCCAACATAAGCGGCTGATGGAGCGGGTGCATGCACTGCGGCCCGACATCGAGTTTGTGGACCCCCACGCGCTAATGCTGCTGGTGAAAGCACACCTGTCTAAGTAGTCGCGGAGTCCGCCGACCCTGCCCTTGCGTTCGTGATGCAACAAAGACGTTGCACCGTCCTCTCCTTTATCGCGTTGCCGGTTCAGCAAGGGACAGGGTGGCAGGCCTGGTTTAGAATTGTGGTTTTCGGTTAGCGTTCCGCGCTAGCGTTCTGTCTGTTAGTAAATGTTTGCGGATCATATGAGCTTTGGGGTGTCGAGGGGCGGCGCGCGGTTCGCGCCGCCCCCTTGTGTCGCTACCGCCGTCGGCGGCGGGAGAGGAAACCAAGGCCAAGCGCCAGGGTCCCGAGGGACGCGGGCTCGGGCACGACGGTGACGGTGGGCGGAGGATTCATGGCGAGCCAATGCTGGTCTCCCGGGTAGTAACCGCCGACCCATCCGCCGGTGAATCGGTACGTGCCCGCTGGGGTGGTGGCGAGGGACGTTATGCGCGAGTGATTCCGGGTGGTCTCTTCGCCCGGCGACAGGCTGACGCCACTCCACCCTCCGTCGTACAGGAACTCCGAGCCCATGTGGCGGAACACGGAGTCCTGCTCGCCTGCGTAAGTCCTGAACCACGCGGTGGATGAAACGGACCGATCGTTAGCATTCTTCACGGTCATCCGCACATCGGCGCTGCCCGTTTGCCCGATCACCGTGGGCGCGATGGATCCCGTGGCCAGGACGTTGAGGCTTTGGACGACCTCCAAGGTGAGGTCCATGCGGTGGAGCACCCCATCGGCGGTGGCGCCGGTGCCGCCAACCACTTCAATGGCGAAGTCGTAGAGGCCTTCCGGCACGCCAGGGTCCATCGCGCCAGATCGAGAGGCAAACTCCCAATTGTTCCCGTAGTCGCCCACAATGGGGGTGCCTAACGTGTAGTTACCGAGGGTGGTGTTGGGGATGTCGAAATTGATCTGATTGTTCCAGTTGCTTCCCGGAACCAGCCGCACGGCATTGATGTACGTGTCGGGGTCGGATTCAACGTGAGAAAAACTCGCCTGATACTTGGTCCAACTGTACTGTAGGTTGTCGGTGTTGCGCAAAGCGCTCAAGATACTGGGTCCGGAATAGAACTGTTGCGCCGAGGCCGATAACATGGCCCCCAAGGCGAGTAAGCCAATCAATATTCGTTTCACACGATTCTCCTTTCCAAGCGATTGGTCCTTTTCGAGTGCCACCACGGACCCTGGCTATATAGTAGTGGAGATTTAGTTAGCGGGCTGTCCTCTGTTTGCATGTCAAAGGTTCCTCGCATCCGGTGCGGACTGAGCAATGGGGGGGGTGGTTAGGGCGTAGGATGGAGGACGTGCCATCTGAAACCTTGTCCTCACGCACCGTCGCGGTCATTGTCAACGAGCGGTCCCGCCGGGGAAGCGATTGGTTCGATCCCGTATTGAACGAGTTGACTCGGCGCGGCTGGACGATTGAACGGGCGGTCTTGGCGCGCCACCCTGGGGAAGCCGAGACGGCCTTGAAGAGCGCGGTGGACGCTGGCGTACCGCTGATTGCGCTGGGCGGCGGGGATGGCACGTTTACCCATGCCCTAGGGCATTTTGTAGGTCGTCAGACGGTGATGGGCGTGTTGCCCTTGGGAACCGGCAATGCTTTTGCGCGCGATCTCGGGATTCCCTCAACTGTCGCCGGCGCGGTTGACACCTTGGACTGCGGCCGAATCGGTACGGTAGACGTGGGGAAGGTTGGCGCGGACCGTTTCCTTAACATCGTGACCGTAGGCCTGACGACGCGCATTGCGGAGTACCTCACGCCCGATGCAAAGCGGCGTTACGGACGAGCCGTTTACTTGGTGGCGTTGGCCCGAGCCGTGGCCCTCACTCGGCCGTTCTTGTGCGAAATCACCACCGCTGAGGGGCACTTTGCGTTTGACTCGCTGCAAGTAGTGATTGGGAACGGTCGCTACCACGCGGGGCCGTTCCCGGTGCACCCCGACGCCAGCATAACCGAAGGCCGTTTGCACATGTACGCGCTGAAGGGTCGCAACAAGGCTAACTTTGTGCGGCTGGCGTGGAGCCTTCGACTGGGCCAACAAGTGGACATGGACGACGTGTTTAGCTGCGAAACGGTCGGTGGCCGATTGGTGACGCTGCCGTCCAAGCGGGTTACGGTGGACGGAGAGATTTTGTATCGCACCCCCATCGACTTTGGGATTGAGCCCGACTCGCTGCGCGTGATGGTGCCCACAGACTTTGCGGATTGAGCCCGTGAGAAGGGGGCTGGTTAAGGACCGTTTAAGGCTGCGGCAGGAGCGGTAGCCTAGCGCGCGTGGATTATCCGTCGCGTCGTCTCGTCTTGACATCGGCCTTGATGGGAGCCGGACTCGCTGTTCTATCGGGGAAGACCCGCGCGGCCACCCAACCTTCTCCGGTGAAAGTCGCACAAACTTCTCGAGTGTTACGGATTGCCCACCTCACGGATATCCATGTCCAGCCGGAGAAGAACGCAGCGGACGGCATGACGAAGGCATTGCGGCACGTCCATGCGCTTCCCCAACGCCCGGACGTCATCTTCACGGGGGGCGACCAGATCATGAACGCGTTTGGGGCAGACGCGGCCCGGACGCAAGTGCAGTGGGACCTTTATCAGCGGGTGCTCAAGGACGAAACCAACCTTCCGGTAGAACACTGCATCGGGAACCACGACGTGTGGGGCTTTACCCGCCGCGAAGGCGCGGAGGCGGCTCGCGAGGGCAAGAAGTGGGCGATGGAAGCGCTGGCACTTACTCGCCCCTATCGCAGCTTTGACCGTGCGGGTTGGCACTTCGTCGTCCTCGATTCCACCCATCCCGCCGAGGACGGCTACATCGCCAAGCTGGACGAGGACCAGTTTGCATGGCTGGCCGAGGATCTAGCGAGAACGCCCGCCGGCACTCCCGTTTTGGTGCTCTCGCACATCCCCATCCTCGCGGCGTGCGCGTACTTTGACGGAGACAACGAGCGAACGGGGAACTGGGTCGTGCCGGGGGCTTGGATGCACATCGATGCCCGCCGCATCAAAGACCTGTTTGGCAAGCACCCCAACGTTAAGGCGGCGATTAGCGGCCACATTCACTTGGTCGATCGGGTGGACTATTCTGGGGTGAGTTACTTATGTAATGGTGCGGTCTGCGGCGGCTGGTGGGATGGTAACTACCAGGAGTGCACGCCTGGCTATGCGTTGGTCGACCTTTATGCCGACGGCACGGTCCGATGTGAGTACATTAGTTGGGGCTGGAAACCGGCGTAAAGGCTTTGCTGTCGCGCTTGGATCAGCCATCCTATGGTCGATCCATGAATATTGAGACGGTTGATCCGCCCGTAACCATCCTGCGGGAGATGCACCCGCTTCCCGGGCACGAAGCCGAACTCGAAGCCGGTATGAGCGCGTTGATTGATGTGGCGTTGACGCAGCCAGGCTACCTGGGGGCCTCCATCACGCGGCCCCTTGCGCCGGGCGATCCCTACCGGTTCATCTACAAGTTCGATGCGATGAGTCACATGGATCAGTGGCACCGATCCGAGACGCGGGCGCAACTGTACGCGCTGGTTGCGCCGCACGTGAAGAGTGAGAAGTTCGATCAGCTCGAGGGCTTGGCAACCTGGCTTAACCTGGTTCCACCGGGCACCGGTTCGCCGCCCAAATGGAAGTCAACGTTCGTTTCGTGGATGGCGATATACCCGACCGCCGTTGCGGTGGGTTATGCGCTGGACATTACGGGAGTCCGCGCGCCATTGCCCGTGCGCACCTTTCTCCTCACGGTGCTTGTCGTCCCCACCGTGGCCTACTTTGCCGGACCGCTCCTGGGTCGTTGGTTCCACGGTTGGCTGTCCCGCGCACGTTAGCATCAGCCACGTGGTCCAACCGTTCGACCCTCGTCGTAATCGCTACAACCGGTGAGTTAGCCTAAGGTAGCCCCGTAAAGGAAAAAGTGGGGCACCGAATTAACCTCGATGCCCCGACGGTGAGAGCGAATCCCGATCCTTAGATGGAGTCGCCGCTTTGGTCGAAGTTCTGACTGAGGATGTCGTAGTCGAACACCGTCACCGCACCATCGCCGTCCAAGTCGGCCTGAACGTCCCAGCCAGAACCGCCCGTGGTCGAGTCGAACGCCGCGCTGAGGCGGTCGTAGTCGAACACGGTGATGCTGTTGTCGCCGTCAATGTCGCCATTGATGAGCGTCGCATTCACGCCGGCCACGTTAGTCCCAAGCTGGACGCCGGACAAGCGCCGATTCAGGAAGTGGTTCGATCGCAGGAATAGGTCGTACGTACCGCTTAGCCCCGTGCTGAACGAGTAGTCGCCGTTCGCCGCGAGGCTCACAGGGTGACTCTCGATGAGGTTGCCGGCTTGGTACACGTCGATGTTCACGGTCGGAAACGGACTACCTAAGTACGTGCCAAGGTTGATGTTGCCCGAGACCGTCGTCGAACTACTGACAAAGTTCACGGCCAAGGAATAAGTCCGCGTTTCGTAAGTCGCCCGCGTGTAGGGCTCATCGTCCAACCAGAGATTGCCCGAGTTGATCTCGAACAGCTGGTTGACCGTCGTCGGCGGCCAAGCGGTGCCGAGGGGAGAGATGGGCAACGAGGTATCGCCCGGAGTAAGGAGCGCGTAGTTCGGACTAAATGCCGATCCAACCGTGCCCGACACTCGCTCGTAGGTTACGCCGAACCCGACCAAGCCCAACACGTCACCCGGCTGCACATGCAGCGGCGAGAGGAGCGCAACTTCGTAGACGCCATCGTAGTCCACTCGGATCGATTCGGACTCGCCCGAGACGTAGTAGTTCTGGGTTCCTCGGCCCGAGGTGGGTCGCAGTACCATGATGCGGAAGTCCAACGGACGTCCACTCCCCGTTCTGCCGTAATAGCGCAGTCGGTTGATCCGCCCCGCCGTGGTGAACGGGTGATCGTTCAGGATGGCGGTGGTCGTTTTCAGAGATTGATCAAAGATCGATCGATTGACGATAGAATTGCCGATCCAGGTACCGGTTTCAGGCGCGTTCCAACCGGAGATGACTTCGAACGTGCCGTAGCCGCTGTGCCAATGTCGCCTGCCGGAGTTGTTCGCAAAGACTGACCGATGTTGCCGGACCAGTGTTCGGCCACCGTGGCTTGCGTCGCGAGGTCGATGGCTCTGATCTGGTGTGAGCCGATAGTTAGCAATCGGTTACCGTCGGCGGAAAAATCAACCCCGCCGAAAGCAAAGAGTGCTTCATTGTTGTAGGCAACCGAAAGGTTTGGGGTATTCAGCACAACCACCGCGTCATTGTTGCAGAAGGCAAGCCGTCTCCCGTCTGGTGAGAACTTAAAGTCCCACGGAAAGCTGGAAGCGTTCGTTCGGGTTGCCAAGATGGCGTTGGTCGCCGCATCGTACAGGGTTACGGAAGTTCTAAAGATCGACGCGTAGTAGTTGCCCGAGCGCGTGCCGGAAACGAGGAAAGCGGGCGCGGCTGGGGTGTGCAAGAGAACCAACGTACTGGCATCTAAGATGCGCCCCTTACTGCTTGACGAAGTGTTCTCGGCGGTAATCACTTCGTTCGCCCCAACATAGTCGATGCGGTTCGTTGAAATTGCGGCCGTGGCGAGGAGGACGCCGTCGGAAGTACGGTAGCGTCGGGTGGTGGTCCCGGCAACCACGTAGTTGTCCCCCGTGCTGGAGAAGGCAATGTCGGTGCCCAGGTGGGTGCGGAGCAGCTTTTGGTCAGAAACGCGGTACACCGCCACGTTCTTAGACTCCAATGATCCGGTCCCGGCGTATAGGCCGTCCGGGCTGAACGCACAGCGAGAGAGGGTCGTTCCGGCCCCAATCGTAGGATTTGCCGTGAGGGGAAGTTGCCCATTGGACGTCATCGTGTTGGTATTCAAAAACGTCGTGTAGGAGTTGCCGCAGTAGGCGACTTCTGCAGAATTTGGTGAGAATCGAACGCCAAATCCGTTAGACCCTTCGGTCTGCTGGGCCCGGTACAGTTGGGCGCCCGTACTGGCGTTAAAGATCGTCATGTTCCCGCCGGAGCCCGTACCATCATCCGAACACGCTACGAAACGGCCGTCTTTCGAGACGTCCAGTCCGCGGACAAAGCCCACCATCCCGGACATGGTGAGTTCGGGGCTGAAGCTCATCCCGGTCGACTCGAAGCGACGGACGGTGCCATCGCCGGAGCCAAAGATCTTGGTGCCGTCGGCGGAATAGGCGATCTTAAACACTCCCGAGACGTACGACGCCGTGCCAATCTGATCTCCCGTTGTCACGTCGAACATCCGAATGGCCTGGTCTTCACACCCTACGGCAATCTCGGTTCCGTTGGGTCGGTAAACCACGTCGTTCAGGCTGCCACCTGTCTCTGGCACCGGGATCGTCTTGTCAAGTCCAAAGTCCGTAACGCGAAAAAGCTTAATGCTGCGCGGGCGATCTACGCTGGATGTTCCGCTAGAGATCGCGAGCTTCGTGCCGTCCGGCGAAAATGCAATCCCGAAAGCACTGACGCGAGCTCCGTTGTCGGTCAACTTGAATACCTTAAGTAACGCGCCGTCCGAGACCCGCCACAGGCGAACGGCGTAATCCGGATAGCTCTCGCAAAGCGAGGCGATCAATTGACCATTAGGCGAGTACTTGAGATCACGAACGTAGCTCGTGTGGCCTTGCAAAGAGCGCACCAGGCTGAGGTCGCTTCGACGGCGGATCTGGATGACCCAGTCCTGCGCGCCGGTAGCAACGAATTCGCCGTCCGGCGAGTAGTCGACCGACATCGTCGTCAAGCGGTGCCCCGACGAAAAAATCTTAACGTTCTCACGTTGGCCTTGTGCCTGGCCGGCGCCAAGTAGCCCGAGGGCGACGATCGCCACGGCGGCGGTCCTGAATGAATGTGTACCGATGTTCATCAAGAAGGGACTCCATTAACGAGGAACTTCATCACCCAGTGTAATAGAAAAGAACAGATTAGGACGAATAAAATTATTGTTCACGGAGGGAAAGAAAAGTCTCTTAACCCGTCCCCGTAACCTTATGAGTGTATTCAGCCCGCGTGCTTTGCGTAACTCCTGGAATCGTATGCCAGGAAGTCGTCAATGCTGCCGAAATGAGCGGTGGCTAGGGCGAAACCCCTCCGAACCGGCCGACATTCCGCACCATGGAGGGTTAACGCGAACGGGGCTGCAGGTGCGGCTTCAGCCATTCCAGTTGCAGGCGGTTCTCGCCTTCCTTGGGTTCGATGGAGAACATGTAGTCACCCCACCACGCGCCTGCGGCCCACCAGGTGTAGCCAAGCCAGACGTCGCGGTCCGCTTCCATGGCGCGCATCATGTTCAGGAGGGCGACTTTGCCCTCGGGCGAATCGCCTACGGCGAACTCGCCCAAGAACGCCTTCGCCCGGCGTGCCCGGCACCATTTCACAAAGTCAGTCAGCCGCTCCCGCCCGATGGTCGGGCTCACGACGGACGGCTTCGTTCCGCTACTGTCCTGGTCCAAGTATTGGTGTACTTCGAAGGCAAAGTTGTTGCCGGAATCCTTGAGTTTGTCCATCGCCGCCCCGTTGGATCCGCCGTACCAGTTAGCGGTCCAGGAGTGCGCTCCGCTGTAGGCCGTGCCGGGGGCTAGGATCTTGTTGCGCGCGCCGGTTGACCGGATCGCCCGGATCGCGGCATTGGCCGAGGTCACCCATTGCGTCGCCGGCATGCCGTAGGGCTCATTCACCAACCCAAACCACACCCGCGGTTCTGCTTTGAACTCCATCGCGAGGCGTCGCCAGAAATCAGCAAAGGCGGCATCGGGCACCTCGGGAGTGCCGACGATCTTGCCGTAGTAACGAGCGTAATTATGCGGGTCAAGGATTACCGTTAGTCGCTGGCGCGTGGCCCCTCGAACCACATCGCTCAGTCGCCGCAGCTCGGTGGTGTCGAAGGGCAGCTCCGCTTGGGGCTGAAGCGTTTCCCAAAGGAAGCAGACTCGAAAGACGTTCATGCCGTGATCGGCGAAGTACTTAAACTGCGCATCGGTGGGATAGATGAAGTTCTTGCTGTAGACCGGGCGCTCGTTGACCTTTGGAGTAAAGAACTCACCCCCGGCGAGGTTAGTCCCCGTGTAAGGAAGCGGGCCAGAGAGTTTGGCCGGGGCGGCCAGGACGAACGCGGCGATGAGTGCGACCATGGCCCGAGCTTAGCACCGATCCTTAAGCCCCGGGGACGGCGACTCAATCGGCTAATGCGCGCAAGTGCGTTCTCACTAACCCCAGTTCATCCCACGTGACTTCCGGAACAATCCGCTCAAGCACCTCGGTGGCGGTGAGGTCGGGATGCAACGCCAGGGCCGCCGCGATGCGGGCGTACACCTCGTCCGAGACCCACGCGTCAATCCGCGCTGGCCGGGTGCGTCGAATCCAGTCGCAGACCCGCTTGCGCACCGTCGCCAGTTGAACCCCCCGTAGGGCCGCAATGAGGGCTAACGACTTACCTTCCTCAATCATCCCGTCGTAGGCCGCTTCCGTTTCGGTGAACTTTGGCCCGGGCACGGCTTTTCGCGGGAAACTCGTGGGCACGGCAAGGTCCGTCGCGATGCCGTGCGCGGCACTCTCCTGTCGCACGATGAGGATGATGTCCGCGCCAAACTCGTCGCGCTTACGGTCGCCGATGCCCGGGACGCGATCAAGGCCCGCCAGAGTGGTGGGCCGGTAGGCCGCGAGATTGGTAAGAACGGCATCGCCAAAGATTACGAACGCCGGAACCCGGCGGGCGGCCGCTTGTTCCGTTCTCCAGGCGCGAAGGGCCTCAAAGAGCCCGTCGTGAAACTCGGCCGGTCGGTCCGTCTTTCGGCTCCGGGGGGCGGGGGCTGAGACCACGGCCCAAAGGCTGACCTCCGCGCGCGTTCGCAAGGCTTCGCGGCCCGATTCCGCGATCGACACGGTGGGATATTGGCCTTCGGCGACGGTCAACAAGTTTTGATCGGCCAGTTGGCGCACCCAGCCGGCGATTTCCGAAGCGGATTCTGGCGCGAGTTTGCCGTAGCCGCGCAAAGTGGCGTGCCCGTTCCGTTGGATGGGTTCGGTGTCGGCCCCGGCCAGGATGTCGCCGATGTGCTTTGCGCCAAACCTCAGGCTCTCGTCTCGGACCTCTAGGTCCATCACGGTGGCCAAAATCCGGTGGGCCGCGCGCGTGGCATTCGGTGCCGGTTCGCACTCCCCCAGGCACACATCACACGCGCCGCAACCGACTCGGTCCGCTTGATTTGGCGGAGGTAGGTACGTTTGACCAAAGTATCCGCTGAGGAACGCGTGCCGGCATGCCGAGCCCTCGGCAAACCGTCGCATTTCGTCTAGCAAGCGCAGCTGGTGCGCCAGATTGTCGCCGGAACTCCCCCGGCTGAGTAGTCGGCGCAGGCCAATGACATCGCCTGCCCCAAAGAGGAGCAGGCATTCGCTGGGAACGCCGTCGCGTCCCGCGCGCCCGGTCTCCTGCTGGTAGCCCTCCACCGATTTGGGCAGCGTGGCGTGGACCACGCAACGCACGTTGTTCCGGTCGATGCCCATGCCGAACGCGATGGTGGCCACCACTAAGTTGAGGCGCTCTTCGGCAAACGCTTCACTCACCCGTTGGCGGATTTGGGGGGTAAGCCCGGCGTGGTAGGCCTCGGCCTTAAGCCCCCGCGCCGTCAGGGCCTTCGCGATGGTCTCGGTCTCCTTACGCGACAGACAGTACACGATGGCGGCGTCGCGCGGATTCGCCCTCACCGCTGATTCAATTTGTCCCACCACGTCGCCCTTAGGTACCACGCGGTAAGTCAGGTTAGGCCGGTCAAATGTGCCGACCAAGATTTCGGGCTCGCGCAGGCCCAATTGCGCGACGATGTCGTCACGAACACGGGGGGTGGCGGTGGCGGTTAGGGCATGGATTGGCGCGCTCGGCAGTATCGTGCGCAGGCGGTGAAGCGCACGGTACTCCGGCCGGAAGTCATGCCCCCATGCGCTGATACAGTGGGCCTCGTCAATCGCGATTCGGGCGAAGCCCCTTCCGACATTGGCGTGGGCAAGCAACCCCGGCATCGCACCCGAAAGTACTCGCTCGGGACTGACGTAGAGCAACCGCACCTTGCCCTCGCGCACTTGGGTCTCGGCATTGGCCTGCTCGGCGGCCGTCATGGAGCTATTTAACATTTGGGCCGGATAGCCCACCAAGCGCAGGCCGTCCACTTGGTCTTTCATGAGGGCAATTAGGGGGGAGACGACTAACGTCATCTGGCCATCAAGTAATGAGGGGAGCTGGTAGCACAGGCTCTTACCGCCGCCGGTGGGCATCACCACCAGGGCGTCGCGTCCCGCTAGGGCCGCATCCACCGCTTGGCGTTGCAACGGACGCAACGAATTGAACCCCCAAGTGGCGGAGAGGATGGCTTCGATCTGCTGATCTAGCGCGTTCGCTGCGTTCATGCTCATGCCAGTATGACCACCCCCCTCACGGTCGTACGGTTGGTCCGGTCATCAGTAATCTGGACGGGGCCATCCGATGACCCCGCCCAGATTGCTCACGTGTGATGTCCTTACCAGCGGAAATATCGGAACGGGTCATCACCCAGTTCAAAGTCCGTTCGGTAATCCCGGTGATAACTCGTCACCGCTTCCTTATGATTCAGCGGTCGAAGGAACATATTCTGAGCCGGGCCCATGATGCCGCCGCCACCGAAGCGATCCCATACCCGAATTGTGAGGACATTCTTACCCGCCCGGACGAGGCGCGCCGGAACGCGGTAGACCCGCTGAACCCCCCATGCCTCGGGATTCTTTTGATCGGTAGATCCGACGACTTCACCGTTGAAGTAGGTCGTATCGTAGTCATCCAGAGCGCAGAGCTCCAATTGGAAGTCCTTGCCGATCCAGGCCTTAGGCACGTTGACGTCGCGTCGTACGACCACCTCACCGTCGTGGTCCTCCATGGAGCCCTTCAGCGGTGCCACGAATTTTGTCCAAGGTCCCTGCCCTTGGGT
>Ga0105047_10010349_pt1 | contig 15247 bp, 13 predicted proteins | sample MAT04_FD_78384 | JGI IMG/M metagenome (GOLD analysis project Ga0105047, IMG submission 78384) | Freshwater microbial communities from Lake Fryxell liftoff mats and glacier meltwater in Antarctica - MAT-04 (megahit assembly) | ecosystem: Environmental > Aquatic > Freshwater > Ice > Liftoff... | reverse complement strand
TAAAAAAATAAATCAGCTTCGCAATCGTACTCTTGCCAGTTGCTTGCTCACCAATAAGCACAACGATATTATTGATATCAATATCAGCATGCTTTATTTGACGGAAATTTCTTATTTCAATTCGTTGTCCCATTTATTTTTATTTAACTTATTAGTCTGGTTCTTCATGCTTTATACAAACGCAATCTGGTAACTTTTTTCCAAAAATTTCACGTCCACGATAGCTATCGGAATTGCCGCAATGCCCTTGCTAACTAATATTATTCTTCTCATTGCATTTTTTTTAAGCTTTAAACACATCCTTTAATTCAATGGTGAGGCCTTTGAAAATAACACTTTCTATCACCTCATCGTCAAAATATATTTTTCTTAACTGATATTTTTTAGCCTTCAGTACATAGAGCATAATATTTTTTTCCAGCGGATTGGCTATCCAATATTCCCTTACCTCATTTTCTTCATACAGGTCATATTTCGTTTTCATTTCATGTTTTGAATTGCCGGGGCTCAATATTTCGACAATCAAATCAGGGGCTCCTATGCAGCCACGTTCATCAATTTTCTTTTCATCACAAATTACACAAACATCGGGCTGAACCACTGTAAACACCTTCTCGTCTTTGATGGATTTTTTATTATCTAATAAACGAACATCAAAAGGCGCAACAAATAACTGACAAGAAGATTTTTTGAAATACGAATACATCTCACCCTGAATAGTAGCCGATGAAGATTGATGCGATGAACTTGGTGCCGGACTCATTTGCATGATCCATCCTTTAATCAATTCAACCCTTTCGGTAAACTGCCAGGTCAGATAATCGGCATACGAATATCGCTTGCTTAGATCTAACTGTGTAAGTTTAGTAATCGGTTTCATGAATCAAAATTAAAATTAATATCTGCTACTTTTAGTTGGGAATTGAAACTTAATTTATTTCAAACTAAATAAACTATCCACAAACTCCAACTTATTAAATACTTGTAAATCTTGCATTTTCTCGCCGACGCCAATATATTTTACAGGAATTTTGAATTGATGTGCAATGGCAAGGACCACACCTCCTTTTGCTGTTCCATCCAGTTTGGTAATGGCCAATGAGGTGACATCGGTTGTCTGCATAAACTGTTTTGCTTGTTCCAACGCATTCTGTCCTGTACTGCCATCAAGTACCAACAAGACTTCATGCGGTGCATCAGGAATTACCTTTTGTATCACACGTTTGATCTTGTTCAATTCATCCATTAAGTGCGCTTTGTTATGCAAACGTCCTGCTGTATCAATGATGATTACATCACTACCTTTTGCAACGCCACTATTGACGGTATCAAAAGCTACCGACGCCGGGTCGCTTCCCTGTTCTTTCTTTACAATATCCACACCTACGCGCTCGCTCCAAATAGTCAACTGATTGACGGCAGCTGCTCTGAACGTATCTGCAGCACCCAATAAAACATTCTTGCCAGTTCGTTTAAAATTATACGCCAACTTGCCAATAGTGGTTGTTTTTCCAACGCCATTGACACCTACCACAAGAATCACATGTGGTTTATGTCCAGAAGGCAAATCGAAATTCTGGTATTCCTGAGATGGCGCATCGGCGAGGAGATTTGCCATTTCCTCTTGGAGAATTCGATTCAGCTCTGAGGTGCCAAAAAATTTATCTTTCGCAACACGATCTTCGATTCGTTTAATAATCTCCACGGTTGTGCCCACTCCCACGTCGGCCATGATGAGTGCATCTTCCACAGAATCGAGCACCTCAGCATCGACCACCGATTTGCCAGCAACGGCTTTGGTGATCTTGGAGAAGAAGCTTTCCTTAGTTTTTTCCAAACCTTTGTCCAGCGTCTCTTTCGCTACTTCCTGTTCTTTGTTCCGTTTGAAAAGTTTGTCAAATAAGCCCATGAGTACAATTTGCTAATATCCCTTTGCATGAAAGGGAGCGCAAATATAGGAATTTGTAGGTGTTTTCGTTAACAATTAAAAATTAAGGATGCGTGATGTGGAAGATGTAAACGTTAATCTCAGAGGCTCCTATCTAAAGACTTTTGACTTGTTTTTATTTCCCGAAAATCCTATATAAGACATGCATCCAATTGAAAAGCTTGATGACTATATTAGCTTTTAACTGAGGTAGCAATGAGTAACCTTGGCAATAATGGAAAGGATGTTGTCACTTTAAGTTTCCAAATTTATAGAATACCAATTTTACAATTGTAACTCACCAAATTAACTGCTTTTCTAAAACTCCGTTATCAAAATTCACTCTACATGCCACTAGAATTCCGCCTTTTGCCACGCTGTAGTCAAGACAAATAGCATTTTCATTCTCAATTATTGGATTTGTTTGTAGCCAATAATGACCAAAGAAAACCGGTTTAGGTTCATCATATTGGTGGTAACTCTCCATAGAAGAGATGGAATCATTCTTAAAATTATCAGGACAATTAAGAAAGATATCGTTATAAATAGTTCGTTGATTTCCATGCGCCCACCATTTCAACCGACACGCATTCCTTTGGTTGCCATCTTTGTCCTGGAAAAATGTTCCATCCGGCAAATCAAATTCCTTGCCTTTTAAGGTTTCTTCAACAATTGTATAGATGTCGGAATGAGTTAACTCATCGGTGGCATGATCGAGGAATTCTGTGCTAAGACCATCATAGTTTAGCTTTAGCCATTCTATATGTGGTTCGTCCCAGCAAGCATGTACAACCCGAATATGTTCAAGATCCAGAAAAAGAAGTAAAGTTTTAAACCACTCTAAATAACCTGTCCATTCGTTTTCATAACCTTTGAATTGTTCCAAGGTTTGCCTATGCTGCTGTGTGTTTTTCTCGGAATGATCACGAAAGTAACCTCCCCTTATGGCATTGGGTGTATGATAACAGATCGCATTATACTCGTGATTTCCCATGACAGCCAACGCTGAGCCATCCTCGCACATTGCACGGACAAGTTGAAGTGTCTCCCGTATTTGAGGACCTCGGTCTATGAAGTCTCCAACAAAAATTACTTGCCTTTTTAGAGGATGACTATAAATGCCATGCTGTTTTTGGTAGCCCAGTTTTTGTAAGAGTATTTCTAATTCATGGGCATGACCATGAATATCACCGATGATGTCATACATCAGCCTTCAAAATTGCAGTTACATTTTCCTTAATCGTTGGAGTTAAATTTGGGCCATGTGAAGGATGAGGTATTAGCATAAAATCAAATTGTCCAATTTTCTCAACGTCAACTTTTTTATGCAATAATCTATATTTTTCTTTGTCTGAACAGATTTTAATTATGCCATCACCAGGAGGATCCCAGTTGTCAACTCGAATTGAATTTTCCAACATGGCAAACCTTACATCATTCCCAAGGCAAATAATAAGTTTTGGTTGTAATAATTCCAATTGTTTTAAAAAGAATTTATAACATAAATCCTTGTACTCTCTTTTTGGTGTAATAACTCGTTCTGTATTTGTGCCATTCTCTCTAATGCCCATGTAGAAATTTGTGCAGAAACAATCCTCAATTTCAATTTTACTTTCAAAAAGCAGATTTCTTAAATTTCTAATCGTTGCGGCATTCTTATTTTCCTTTTTGTCTTTTAGTAAAGGGTTTAAATAGCCTAACCATCCAAAATCATTTCCCAAAATCATTATACTATTTTTTGATATTTTTATTGGTTTACTTTTGTTTTCTATATTCAAATTAAATATGCCGGTCCCTAGAGGAAAAAAGCCATAATCAAGTTCTTCATACTTATTTAAGTATCCTGAATTACTCAAAATATGACTTTTTTCATCTTTTCCAAATATTTTTTCGTACTCCTTAAATAGGTTTTTAATTTCTAGTTTCATATTTATTAGTTTTAGTTTAAAGTTTAAAAAGGAATTTCATCATCGTCATCGAACGTCTCGCAAAGTACAGCATCTTCTGTAATTATTGCTACGAGGTAGTAGTTGAATGGGTTTTCAATGTCTTCTCCTGAATCGTCATCTTCATCAACCATATACTCAATTTGCACGGTGCATTTATTTATTTCTAAATTGTGTCCGTGCTCTTTGAATATATTATAAGAAAGTGGCCATTCATATTCGCCATTATAATAAACATTCAAATCAAGGGTGACGGCTTGCGAATAGTATTTGGCAAATTTTAAAATGGCTCTAAACATTTTTACATTACACCAAAGATTCACATTGCGCAATCCCTCCGGCATCGGTACCAAAATTTCCATTACGCAAGTCTGCATATTCGTAATATCGAGAGCAGAAATATATAAAAAAGAATTTAATTGAAGGGTCGAAAGCTACTGTTTGAAATGAAAAGGCTTTAAATTTTCTTTGGGCGTATCCCTTCGGGTCGGGCTTTACGCTTCAATATGTTGCCAAGTACAGTCTACGTCTTGTTATTGCGAAAAGGTAAAGGCAACATGATTTTCGCTTCAATCCCTTACGCTTTCTGTATCTTGGAAAAATTTAAAATTCTAATAGATGTAGCTCAATGTTTATTGGATTGTCTTATTAAAAGGGTTTATTCTTTCTCTATGTTTCACAAAACTGGTTAACAGTATAAAAATAAATATAATTGGAAATAGCACCAAAAAGAAAATATTTCATTGTTTCCACGCCTAACTCTTCCCCTCGATAATTTGAGGTACCCCTATACTCCCGAATAAGATCCATAAGATGTCTAAAATAAATGAACTTCTTTGATAAAAAAAGGATAAACACGAATAGGGCCGCTAAAGCAAGAGCCAAATCATAGAGTACTATTTTAATAATTTGAAATGAAGTAATTTTCATGCGTACTAAAATTTCATTTAATAATTCATTCCCAGCCAATCAAGCGCGTTTGTCACCAGCATTTTCTCCTTTGTCTTCTCGTCAAGCCCGAGGCTTTCGATCAGTTCCCCCGGACGATGTTCGCCGAGTGGAAACGGATAATCGCTACCGCAACAGATCTTATCCGAACCGATCACTGTATTCAATAAACCGAAGGCATCTTTATCATGAACTAAACTATCTACCCAGAATTTGCCTAAATATTCTCTCGGGTTCACAGTGTTATCGAGCGCACACAAATCAGGCCTCACGGCAAAGCCATGTTCTATCCTTCCTATCGTTGCAGGGAAAGAACCTCCTCCATGTGCAAAGGCGATACGCAATTTCGGATAACGCGCAAGCACACCACCAAAGATCAGGCTGCAAATAGCTCTCGATGTTTCGGCAGGCATACCCACCAGCCATGGCAACCAGTATTTCATCATGTCGTTTTCGCCCATCATATCCCATGGATGAATAAAGATACTGCAATCCAGTTCCTGTGCAGCTTCCCAGAATGGATCAAATTTTTTGTCACTCAGATTCAGTTGATTGATATTGGAACCGATCTCTATGCCAGGCATTTTCAATTCGTTGACAATCCGTTCCATTTCTCGGATGGAAAGATCGACGTCCTGAAGTGGCACCGTTCCTAACCCGATAAATTTATTCGGGTAATGATCGACACATTGTGCAATATGATCATTAAAAAAACGGGACGTCTCTAATCCATGTTCGGGCTTTGCCCAGTAATTGAACAAAACCGGTATTGTAGAAAGAACCTGTATGTCGACGTTTGTCGCGTCCATGTCCATGAGCCTGTCTTTGGGTTCCCAGCAATTACTTTCAATCTCACGAAAGAATTTATCGCCCTTCATCATATTAGCGCAACAAGGTTTGCCTGCATGCTCATTAGCAATAGTATGCTCCAGATGAATGAAGTCGCCGTACCCGAATTTCTCGAACCAGTTCGGAATCTTTTCGGGCATGATATGGGTGTGGATGTCTATTTTTTTCAAGATGATAAATATTTACAATGATGCTTTCTTGCAAAGAAATAAAAAACTAAATTCTTAAGGTCATTTGTCTGGGATTTAATAATATTTTTCATAGGATCCTCTCGCAATATTATTCAATTCAGTATCGATTTGCAAGTCCTCAAATTCTGTCGATCTTTTTCCAACGCTGGCAGGGTTCAAAACCCTGCCAGCGTTTTATATTACGCCTTATCCCTCACAGCCTTATTGATTTCCTCTTACCACTTACCCCTTATGCCTTCCGACTGTTATTCAATGCGCAAACTCCTCTTCATAATTCCCCTTAATCCGTTCGATTGGTGGATTGAAATATCCAAACTTTACATCCGGGAATTCATCATGAATGATATTCATCATATTTCGCACCCCATAACATTCACCAGAGTCTGTCACTCCAATATTTCCAAGATACCAGTCGGGATCAATATTGAAATTTCGCCATTGGATAAGATTGAGTTTGGTATATTCAATAGCCTTTAATAAAGCGTCTACTTCCGCCACACTATCTGTCATGCCGGGAAATACAAAGTAGTTGATAGAAGCCCAGCCCCCATTATCAGTAACCACTTTCAACGATTCAACAATGTCTTCCAGTTGGTAGTTATTCGGTCTGTAGTAGGGCGTATACACTTCTTTTCGGAAGGAATTCAGACTGACGCGAATACTATTTAAACCCGCATCCATCAGTTCTTTCACCGCCTTTGGATCACTTCCGTTTGTATTGATATTGATACTCCCTTTTTGGGTATGTTTGCGAATTTCAATAATACTGTCTTTGATCGTCTTCCACATTAATAATGGTTCTCCCTCACAACCTTGTCCCCAACTGATAATCGGGTAGGGCGCGGTTTCAAGATGTGGAATTGTATACTCTACAATTTCCTGAACTGTAGGCCTGAAGGTCAGCCTGTCGTGAGAAGATACAATGCTTTCTTCTTCAGGTTGAAACGAAATGCATCCGAGACAATTGGCATTACAGGCGGGAGAAGAAGGAATTGGACATTCCCAGCGACCTATAAAAAAGTTACGAGCAGCAGGACAATGATAGGTATTGCAACAGGTTTCTGCCAGATGTTTAACCAGGCGGTTGTCGGGATATGCAGCGGTGAATTTAGCCACGCCCTGCTGAATTAATTTGTCATCATAACCGCTTTTTTCTTGGCGAATATCCTGTTCGATCCTGATCGCGGTTACATAAAATTGGTCATTATGCCAACCTGCAGCAGTATAGCAAAACAAAGGAAGCGTGGGCGCATCGGCAGCTGTTTCGTAGGCGGCCAGATACAGACCAGTGTACGCCGGAGGGACGAATGCGGCTACAGCCCAGCCCTTTTCACATAACCTCATGTCTCCGGTTTCTACATCAATTCCAATACCTCTGCGTCCGGGCAATTCATATAAATTACCTCCATCGGGTAATGGAATCCAGTCTTCCATATCAACCGGCATCGCATCCCAGCCAGTTCGGCCAAGGGCAAACAGACTGGTATCTTCAAAGATTTTACCCTGTCCGTCTGAATAAAGTATGTATGGAGATTTTGCTGGCATTCATTGACGTTTAAGCTGCAAAGATGTGGAAAAAGAAGAGGAATGGAAAAAGAAGTTTTTGTATATGTATGGCCTAAACATATTGGATGAATAATTTTCGTAGTACTCTGGAGAAAAGGTTAATTTGAAATTGTACTGGAAGAGAAGTGTCAATATGGTACGAGCATTGCGGCAACGATTGGAGTGAACCTGCCAGGCGGCAGACTGGAATCCTTTGCCTTCGATTAGTTCTGATTAGTGTGTAAGCTATCAGGCAAAGATTGAAACGGAAAGCGTGTCTGCCGCCCAACAGCCTCAACGGCTTCAATAAAAATTTAAGTTTATCAGAATAGAAGACAAAAGTCGAGAAACGAGCTACATTTTTTTTTTGATGGTATGTTTGATTCATATAAGTGATATTTGCGGTTTCTACTATTCGCTATGGATGAATTACCTATTATTAAAAAGTACCTTAAAAAGGCTAAAGCCCCAATTCTTGCAATCGCAAAACATATTGTAAAAAATACCCCGCTTGAATGCATACAGGTCATTGCATCAGAGGAAGTCGACGATGAACTTTGCTATTCTTGTGAAATCCCGAGTGAGAGCGATGAATCTTCCCATCGTGTGGAATTCGAGCTATATGATTATGGACAGGAGATTGATGTGTTTTGTCCCTGCGATTACCATATGGATACTGAATTGCCATGTGAGCATATATACGCGGCAATTTTAGCGCTTGAAGCACAATTGAAGCAACAAAAAGTAGATGTATTGAAGGAAGATCCGGCGATTTTAAAGCTTGAATCAAAAAAAGGCGAACCGGGCTATTATATCTATCCTAAGACATTGGTCACAGAAAATTTATTAAGGGAGCTTGCCGGAAAGAATTTGCAACCTATAATCAGTAAAATATGGATGAGTTACAGATGGAGGGTGACCCACGATGATGCAAACAGAATGGTCTCTTTAAAAGATGATACAAATTACCAGCCTTCAGCCACGTCTCTGGGTGATAAGACAATTAAGGTGGAATGTACTTGTAAAAAAATATCTACCAATCAGTTGTGTGATCATGGGCTTACGTTATTGCTGTATATCTGCAAACGGTTGAACCCAGCTTATTTCAGAAAATTTGATGATGTGACGGAAGAAAAAAACAAACTGTTGGCACCATATGGATTGACCACAGTAGACCGTCTGGCTTCCTCCTTCTCCTTTCAATTTCAGAATGATGGTATTTTAGTCATCAAATCCTTGCCAGCAAATATTATTCAGGCAGGCAGCCACGGTGCATGGGAACAACTAAAAAGTAAATTATCCATACTTCCTTCTAAAACAATTATTGAAAAAATCCAGGAAGAGGAATTTGATCAAGTCGTACTTTTACTCAGTCTGCAACCGACAACGGAACCGGCCATTAAATTCGATATTCTCGGTATCCGAAAGAAGAAAACCGCCGCAGGTAATGTCTACAAAAAAATGGCGATCCGGGATCAGACCTCCTTGTCTATGCTTGGAAATAAACGGAAAGATCTGGTTCCTATTTTACAACCTGTTAGTTCGGATATGATTGATAAACTGACAGATAACAGAAATGGTAATTGGGAGTATCTCTCTACTAAATTTAAGGCCACCTGGATGATCAGAATGCGAAAAGTGTTTATGCAATTAGCAACACTTGCACAGCCGGCAGACATTTATATGCAAAGGGATGATGATAAAACCTATTATCCTGCAATCTTCAATTCCTTTCAGCCGGTCATCTCATTTCAATTATCTCTCGAGAAAAATTACGTAGAGCTTCAAGGTTTTGTCAGACTGGGTGAAGAGGTGAATGTGCCCCTAATGGAAACTCACTATTGCCCTTGGTTTCTATTGCGTCATGGCGGCCAGTTCTATATGATTGATGATGATCATACTGACGTCATTAAAACATTTTCGGTCAGTAACTTTTATATTCCATATGAAGAATTTAATCAATTACAACAGGATATCATTCAGCCATTGAGTGAGAAATATGACATAAAATATGATGATTCCCTCATCATTAATGAACACCACTCAGTGGATGCTAAACCTGAACTCTCTATTACATTGAGTGAACTTGGAAATGAATACCTGATTTTAACACCAACATGGAAATATGACAATCTGGTGTTGGACTATGACAGTGCAGATCTTGTGAAAGAGCATGATGGCCTTTTTGCCCTAAAAAGGGATAAGGAAACGGAACTTGATTATAAGCAATGGATGGAAAGCCTTCACCCGAATTTTGCAGGTAAATCACAACACTTTTTTTACCTGACCATCAAAGAAGGCCTGAAGGATGAATGGTATTTTGATTTTGTTCAAAAAGCAGCCGAGAAAGAGGTTGAACTGCTTGGTAAGGAAACATTAAAGCATTTTAATTTCAATACTGCCAAGCCTTCTCTGACAGTAAAAGCCGGAAGCGGAATCGATTGGTTTGATGTTGAAATTGAAGTGAATTATGGTGGATTGGTTGTCAAACTTTCAGACCTTAAAAAAGCGATCCTTGCCAATCAACGGTTCATTTCGCTTTCAGATGGTACGCTAGGGGTTATTCCTGAAGAATGGATTAAAAAGTACAGTTACTTATTAAAAAGTGCCAAGCTAAAAGATGAAACACTACAGGTTTCTAAGTTTCAATGGACCCTTGTGGATACGTTGTACGACGAGGTGAGCGATGATAAAATTGCTGCTGAACTCGCGCGCAAAAAAGAACTGCTTGGTAATATCGACAAGAAGAACAATTTCCCGATACCTAAAAAAATAAAAGCCACCTTACGCGATTATCAGGTGGCAGGCTTTCAGTGGCTTTGCACGTTAGACAGTCTTGAATGGGGTGGTTGTCTGGCAGATGATATGGGTCTTGGAAAAACCTTGCAAACACTCACCTTTCTGGCACATATCAATAGTAAGGATCGGAAAACACATCTGATAGTTTGTCCTACATCATTAATATATAACTGGGAAAGTGAAATTCTGAAATTCTGTAAACATCTGAAATATTATATTCATTATGGGCCGGAACGTCAAAGTTCTGTCACCCATTTTTCTGACTATGATATCATTATTACATCCTACGGAATGGTGCGATCTGATATTAAAGAGCTGACAAGTTTTCCGTTTCATTACGTGATTTTGGATGAAAGTCATGCCATCAAAAATTTTGCATCACAGATTGCGAAAGCCGTCACTGTATTGCCATGTAAAAACAAAATGGCATTGAGCGGAACTCCGTTGCAAAACAATACCATGGATATTTATTCGCAACTGAATTTTCTCAACCCCGGTATGTTGGGAAGTATGGATTCGTTCAAGGCAGAATTTGCAACGCCTATTGATAAACATGGCGACAAAGATAAAATTGACATGTTGCGAAAATTGATTTATCCGTTTATGCTCAGGCGAACAAAAGAGCAGGTGGCCAAAGACCTGCCAGATAAAACGGAAACTATTTTATGGTGTGAAATGGAGAAGGAACAACGCAAGATCTATAACAGCTTCAAGGAATTTTATCGAAAATTGATCCTGAATAAAATTGACGAAGATGGCATGCAGAAGAGCAGTTTTTATATCCTTGAAGGATTGCTCAAACTCCGACAGATATGCGATTCTCCGGCCATTTTGAATGAAGATGTCAAATACCCGAATGAGTCTGTGAAGATTGAAGAATTAGTGCGGGAGTTGGAGGAAAACACCGGGTCACATAAGGCATTGGTATTCTCGCAGTTTGTGAGCATGCTCAAATTAGTGGAGAGCGAATTGCAAAATAAAGGAATAGATTATCTGTACCTCGACGGTCAGACAAAGGCTATAGATCGCAAAAATCTAGTGGCGGCTTTTCAGGAAAACAACGATAAAAAAGTGATGTTGATCAGTCTGAAAGCAGGTGGTGTCGGGTTGAATTTAACAGCGGCAGATTATGTATATCTGATTGATCCCTGGTGGAACCCTGCTGTTGAACAACAAGCTATAGACCGGACACATCGCATCGGGCAAACCCAGAAAGTATTTGCTTATAAAATGATTTGTAAGGATAGTATTGAAGAAAAAATTCTGATGTTGCAGGATAAAAAGAAAGCACTTTCTGCCGATATTATCTCCGGCGAAACCTCATTTGTGAAAAAACTGACAAGAGACGATATTAAATATTTGTTCAGTTAGTCGATATACTTGAAGGTGTGCTTCGACTCCGTTCAGCATTACGTGCTTCGACTCCGCTCCACATGACAGGCGTAGAAAGTGTGCTTAGACGTCTCTTACACTGTCGCGGTCTTAATTCGTTTATTATCGAAACCTTTGTTGATTTTTAATTATCATTATTTTGTTGGCTCGCCAAAATGGATACACAGAATGACAGGAACGTGCCTGAATTGCGTACGGCTATCGACTTTTATGAAGGCCTTGTTTTTTATATCCATTGTAAAAATCTGCCATTGTGTACTATGTCGGATCGTCATTAAATTTCCCCAAAAAAGCCCCTGACTCGATATTATGCAAATTTGTCACACAATCTTTGTTTGGTCCTGTATTTGAGAATACGTCGATGTCCAAAAACTTATTACTTACCACTTATTACTTAATATTTAATACAAAATAATTATGTCAACAGGAAAAATTAATGTTTCAGTCGAGAACATTTTCCCCCTCATCAAGAAATTTTTATACAGCGATCACGAAATCTTTTTACGTGAATTGATCTCCAATGCCACAGACGCAACGATCAAGCTAAAACATCTTTGCAATATTGGGGAAGCAAAAGTGGAATATGGCGATCCTGTCATTGAAGTGAAGATCGATAAAGAGGGCAAAAAATTGCATTTTATCGACCAGGGTTTAGGAATGACAGCCGAAGAAGTGGAGAAATATATCAACCAGGTTGCCTTCTCTGGAGCTGAAGAATTCCTCGATAAATATAAAGATTCTGCCAAAGATGCAGGGATCATCGGCCATTTTGGTCTTGGTTTCTATTCGGCCTTCATGGTTTCTGAGAAAGTGGAGATCATTACAAAATCATATAAAGACGAGCCCGCCGCTCATTGGATCTGTGACGGAAGCCCCGAGTTTACGCTGGAGCCTTCAGATAAAACAGAACGAGGTACTGAGGTAATCCTTCATATCGCCGAAGATTCCGTCGAGTTTTTGGAAGAATATCGTATCCGCGAATTGCTGAAGAAATACAATAAATTCATGCCTGTGCCGATCAAATTCGGAACAAGGACAGAAACCATAAAAGTAGGGGAAGGCGATGACGCAAAGGATGAATCGTTTGAAGTGGATGATATTATCAATAATCCAAATCCGGCCTGGACCAAGCAGCCAACAGAATTGAAGGATGAGGATTACAAGGATTTCTATCGCGAACTGTATCCGTTGCAGTTTGAAGAGCCTTTATTTAATATTCACCTGAATGTCGATTATCCGTTCAACCTGACCGGGATTCTGTACTTCCCTAAGATGAGCCAGGACCTGCAATTGCAAAAAGATAAGATACAGCTTTACCAGAATCAGGTATATGTAACGGATAATGTAGAAGGGATCGTTCCTGAATTCTTAACCATGTTGAAAGGAGTGATCGATTCTCCGGATATTCCGTTGAATGTATCCCGTTCGTATTTGCAGGCAGATGGCGCTGTGAAGAAGATCGCAAGTTATATTACCCGTAAGGTTTCAGATAAATTGAAAACGTTATTTACTGAAAATCGTGAGGATTTTGAAAAGAAATGGAATGATATCAAGATCGTTCTTGAGTATGGAATGCTTTCTGAGCCTAAGTTCTATGAAAAAGCGGCTGACTTCTTTTTATACCCTACGGTCGATGGAAAATACCTGACAATGGCCGAATTAAAAGAAGCAATCACAGAAAAGCAGACCGACAAGGATGGTAAACTGGTTGTTTTGTATGCACAGAATAAGGATGCACAACATTCGTATATTGATAGCGCAAGAGAGAAAGGGTATGAGGTATTGTTGCTTGATTCGCCTATCATTTCTCACCTGATTCAAAAACTGGAATCCGATAATGAGAACATGACCTTCGTTCGTGTCGATTCAGATCATATTGATAATATCGTGAAGAAGGAAAGCGCCATCACTTCTGCATTGTCTGATGAGGACAAGGATAAACTGAAAGCTGTTCTTGAAGAGATCGTTCCGACAGGAACGTACACAGTTCAACTCGAAGCAATGGACAGCAAGGCTATGCCATTTATGATTACGCAACCAGAATTTATGCGTCGAATGAAAGAGATGAGCGCAATGGGTGGTGGTGGAATGTTCGGTATGGGCAAAATGCCGGATATGTATAATCTGGTTGTGAATACGAACAATGAACTTGCGAATAATATCCTTCATACAGAAGATAAAACCAAACAGGAACATCTTGTAAAGCAGGCCCTCGATCTTGCCAGACTTTCTCAGAATCTGTTGAAGGGTGAGGAACTGACTGCCTTTGTGAAACGTAGTTTTGAGTCAATGAAGTAAATACAGTTTCGTGTTAGCGGGTTGTATAGTTTCGGGTTTGGTGTTTTTCGCTTACCCCTCTAACCCGGAACCCGGAAACTCCATAACCCCGTAACCCGTTAACCCGTAACCCGTAACTTGTAACCCCCAAACCCGTAACCCCTTAACCCGTAACAATGTATTCCATCTGGGAACGAAACTCTTTCTCCACCTACGATCACATCATCATTGGTGGTGGGATCGTAGGTTTGAGTACAGCGTATTACATCAAAAAGAATTTTCCCTCCGATTCCATCCTGCTTCTTGAACGTGGAATTTTGCCTACAGGCGCCAGTACCAAAAATGCCGGCTTTGCCTGTATGGGTTCAGCCACAGAATTGCTCGATGATCTGAGTCATTCGACAGAGGAGGAGGTGTTGGAACTTTTTCTTCTTCGAAAAAAAGGCCTTGAACGGTTGAGAGGTTTATTAGGTGATGCGAATATTGGTTATGAAGCCAATGGTAGTTATGAATTATTATTCGAAGAAGATCTGCCAGCCATCGAGCAACTCGAGTATCTCAACAATTTTTTATTCAAGGAATTACAAACGACCGCCTTTACGGTTACAAACCAAAAGATAAAGAGTTTTCAATTCAATGATCGTAAGGTAAAGGCCCTCCTCGAAAATACCTGTGAAGGAGAGATTGATACAGGACGCATGATGAAGAGTTTGTTGCAACTTGTTTCTTCCTGCGGAGTTGAGATCAAGACGGGTTGTGAGGTCATTTCTTTCAATGAGAATCCGGATAGGGTAGAAGTGGTCTGCAGAAATCCTGTGAATAATACGGAGTTTATTTTCAATGCAAAATCACTTTCTATTTGTAATAATGCCTTTGCTTCCACCTTGCTGAAAGAATATGATGTGGTTCCTGGTAGAGGGCAGGTACTCATTACAAAACCTGTTGACGGACTTGCATTCAAAGGAATTTTTCATTTCAACCAAGGGTATTATTATTTCAGGGAATATAGAGGTTGTGTTCTATTTGGCGGTGGTCGTAATCTTGATAAAGAGACTGAAACCACGACCAGCTTTGAACTGAATACCCATATACAGGAAGACCTTGTGGCGAAGTTGAAGGAAATCATCCTGCCTTCGCATTCCTTTGAAATTGATCTTCAATGGACCGGTATCATGGCTTTTGGAGAAAGTAAACGCCCGATCGTAAAGCAACATGGAACCCGGGTTTTTCTGGGTGTTCGTATGGGAGGGATGGGAGTGGCTATTGGCAGCGAGACAGGATTTCGGCTTGCTGAAATGATTTATCAAGAGACCTAGTGTCGTGTCAGGTCTAAATTGTCTTGGGCGTGCCCCTCTCATCTCGTCTTCAGGACG
>Ga0105047_10010348_pt1 | contig 15247 bp, 14 predicted proteins | sample MAT04_FD_78384 | JGI IMG/M metagenome (GOLD analysis project Ga0105047, IMG submission 78384) | Freshwater microbial communities from Lake Fryxell liftoff mats and glacier meltwater in Antarctica - MAT-04 (megahit assembly) | ecosystem: Environmental > Aquatic > Freshwater > Ice > Liftoff... | reverse complement strand
CGTTCAGGCGTTCATCGTTGGTCGTCAGTCGTTGGAGTGGAGTGCGGCGTTGAGCCCGCCCCACTCCGCCGACTGCGGCAACATTTCTACTGCGCCCGTCTTGGAGTTGCGACGGAAGAGCAGGTCGTTCATCGAACTGAGCTCGCGGGCCTTGCAGTACGACCCGTCCGGCAGCAGCACGATGGTGCCCGCTGTCAGGTAGAGGCCGGCCTCGACCACGCAGTTGTCACCGAGCGAGATGCCCAGACCGGCATTGGCGCCCAGCAGACACTTCGACCCGATCGACACCACTTCCTTGCCGCCGCCCGACAGGGTGCCCATGATCGAGGCGCCACCGCCGATGTCGGAGTCGGCACCCACAAACACACCCGCCGAGATGCGGCCTTCCACCATCGCCGGGCCTTCGGTTCCGGCGTTGTAGTTCACAAAGCCCTCATGCATGACGGTCGTGCCGTCACCGAGGTAGGCGCCCAGGCGCACCCGGCTGGGCGTGGCCATGCGCACACCGGAGGGGATCACGTAGTCGGCCATCTGGGGGAATTTGTCGACGCTGGTCACTTCGACGACCGTGCCCATGGCCCGCAGCATGGCCCTCGTGGCCTCGAAGCCATCGGGATCGAACGGTCCGAGGTTGGTCCACACCACGTTGTTGAGCTTGCCGAAAAGACCGTCGAGGTTGCAGCCGTGGGGCCGGATGCGCCTGGTTGAGATCAGGTGCAATCTCAGGTAGGCGTCATGGGTATCGACCGGTGGTTCGTCGAGATCGGCGATGACTGTGAGCACCGGCACTCTGCGGGTGGGGCCCACCGGCGCCGGGGCGTTGCGCAGATGGGTCAGGGCGACGGCCGCCACGGCGTTGGGGTGCTCTCCGCCTTCGGCGAGGATCGGAGTGAGGAGGGAAAGGGCCTGATCGAGCATCGCCTGGTCGAGCAACGTCGTGCCCGACCCGGGCCCGACACCAGCGATCGCGGCGACCAACGCCACGAAGCCGACGTTGTCGCCGAGGTTCACTGCCGGGAAGTAGGTGTCGAGCACCTTGGCCTCGCCGAACGCATGGGGCTGTCCCTCGTGCTCGCCCACCGTCGACAGCGTCGCGATACCGATTGCGAAGGCGGCGGGTGGTGCCCAGGACGGATCCTGCTGCAGGTCGTTGAGGTGATCGCGCACGGCAGCGGCGGTCGGCAGCGGTCCAGGGGAATACGACACGTCGGGGGCCTCCTTGGCCAACTCGGCGACGGGCGGCAGCGCCCGCGTCGCCGCCACACTACGTCGCCGCCGATGAGTCGAAAACTGCGATCGGCAGCCCCGAAGGACTGCCGATCGTGTAATCGAGCGCTGTGCTCTCAGCTGAATGGGGGCGGAGGCGGCGGAGGCGGCGTCTGAGACGGAGCAGGCGGTGCCGGCGGCGGCGACCAGGCCGGGGGCTCGGAGACCGGTGGTGGCGGGGCATAGGGGTCGGCTGGTGCCGGGGGCGCCATACCGGGAGCGGGCGGGTAGCCACCGGGCGCCGGCGGCGCCATGCCGGGAGCGGTCGGGTAGCCACCGGGCGCCGGCGGCGCCATACCCGGAGCGGGCGGGTAGCCACCGGGAGCCGCGGCGGGATAGCCACCCGGGCCACCGAAGCCGGACGCAGCCGCACGCTTCTTGGCCTTCGAGCGACGCACGATGGTCACAATCATCAAGATGAGCCCGATGAGTCCGAGGACCGCTCCGATTGCCAGCCCACCAAGGACCCGGGACCCGACGGTGCCGACCGACAGCGGGACGATCGCAACCTCGGCACCAGCGTTTCCGGTCGCAGTCAGGGTGTAGGTGCCGGCAGTAGTGTCATCGAATCCGGCGACCAACTCGTAAAAGGTGCCGTTGAGGTCGCCCGAAGAGCTGTAGGACTCGCCATCGTTGAGCGTGATGACCCCGTTCGGGCCCTCGAGTGTGGCCTGGACGCTGCTGGCGTCCGCCTGGCTGTCACCCAACCCGACGATGATTCCAGAAGCACCATCTTCGAACGTGTACGTCTGAGCAGCCGGGACAGCAACTCGTCCATCGTTGCTGTCAACGATGTCCTGGACCTGACCGACCAGCCCCCAGATGCCCCAGACCGGGCCACCAATGCAGCTTCCGAGTCCGAGCACCATCAGCAGAATGCCGATCCAGATTCCGGCAGTACCCGGCTTCACTTTTGGCTTGTCAGCCATCAGGTTTCCTCCTCAGGTCACTTCGAGGGCAGAGGTTAACCCGACACCTCTGTCAATCGGCGGATGTCACCAGATCGTCAAGGGCCGTCCAGGTGCGCTCCACCGAATCGCGATGGACGTGTTCGCCGGCGGTGTGGGCGATGGTGGGATCACCCGGACCGAAGTTGACCGCAGGGATACCCCGTTCGGTGAAGCGGGCCACGTCGGTCCAGCCCAGCTTTGCCGTCACCGCCAGCTGGTTGCGCTCGATGAGCTCGGCGATCAACGGGTGCTCGACAGCGGGCGCCGCGGCGTTGGCGACATCGACCACGACCAGCTCGTCGCCGTCGTCCATGAACGGGACCACGAGTTCGCGGACATGGGCCTCGGCCTGGGCCGCAGTGCGGTCGGGAGCGAACCGGTGGGCGATTGTGATGGACACCACATCGGGAACGACGTTGCCCGACACTCCCCCGTCGATCGCCACCGCCAGTAGGGCCTCGTGGAAGTGGCATCCCGAGATGACGGGCTGGCGAGCCTCGTAGGCACCGAGCATCGCGAGCACCGGCGCGGCCCGGTGGATGGCGTTGCGGCCCATCCAGGCCCGCGCCGTGTGGGCCCGCGCTCCCCGCAGCGTGAGCACCATCCGCAGCGAACCCTGACAACCGGCCTCGATCATGGCGTCGGTGGGCTCGCCGAGCAGAGCGACATCGCCCTCGAGCAGCTCGGGGCAGGCGTCGAACAACTCGATCAGGCCGTTGTGCACCGCGGCCACCTCTTCGCGGGCGTAGAACACGTAGGTGAGGTCGAAGCGGGGGCTCGTGTGGCGACGGGCCGAGGCGAGCATGACCGCCAGCCCACCCTTCATGTCGGCGGAGCCGACGCCGTGCAGCGTGTCGCCCTCGACGCGGCCGGGGAAGTTCCCGTTGATCGGCACGGTGTCGGTGTGCCCGGCCAGGACCACCCGCTGGGAACGGCCGAAGTTGGTGCGGGCCACCAGGTTGTCGCCCACCCGGGTGACCTCGAGATGCTCCAGCAGCGACAACTCGGCCTCAATGTGGTCGACTATCGCCTGCTCGGCGAAACTCTCCGACGCGATGTCGACCAGCTGCGCCGTGAGTGCGAACACGTCGGGTTGAGCGCCGTCGGGAGCGCTCATCGTCCGGCGCCAATCGGGGCGTTCAACTGCAGCGCATCGATCCGGGCGTCGATCAGATCGAGCGCGCTGTCGGGCTGCACGGCGGCGATACGCACGAAACCCGAGGCGGCATCGCCGTAGAACTCGCCCGGGCTGACGACCATGCCAACTTGCTCGGCCAGTCGATTCGCCAGCGCCCAGGCATCGCCGTCGGGCGCGGGCACCCACAGGTAGAAGGCGCCCGCGGGCATGGTGGCCTCGATGCCGAGCCGGGCCAACTGTGAGATGAGCCGCTCGAGGCGGCCCTGGTAGATGGCGGCCTGGGTATCGACGTGGGCATCATCGGACCAGGCCGCAATGGCCGCTGCCTGCACCGGACCGGGCACCATCAGGCCCTGATGTTTGCGCACCTCGGACAGGTACGTGATCAGCTCGGCGTCGCCGGCGTAGAAGCCGGCCCGGGCACCGGCCAGGTTGGAACGCTTCGACAGTGAGTGCACCGCCACGACACCAGCCATCGCATCAGCCATCGCATCAGCCGTCGTATCGGAGAGACTGCCGCTCGACAGGATCGTGCGCCGCTCACCCGCCCAGGTGAACTCGATGTAGCACTCGTCGCTGAACACCGGCACCCCGTGGGAGCGACCCCACGCCGCGACCGCATTGAGATCGTCGAGGCCGCCCGCTGGATTGCCGGGAGTGTTGACCCAGAGGCACAGCGCCCGGGCGGCATCGGCGGGATCGATGGAGTCGAGGTCGATCCGGAACTGATCGTCGCACGCAACGGAGACGGCCCGGCACCCCGCCAGGGTCGCGCCCATGGCATAGGACGGGTAGGACACGGCCGGGTACAGCACCGTGTCGAGATCGGGGCGACGCAGCCGCAGCAGTACCGGAAGCCCTGCGACGAACTCCTTGGTGCCGACACAGGCGGCAATCTGGCCGACCGGTACCGTCACCCCGAGACGGCGTTGCATCCACTCCGCTGCGGCCCTTCGGTAGGCCGCCGACCCGATCGATGCCGGGTAGCTCCGTTCGGTACCCGAATGGCCCATGGCCTCGATCACGCCTGGCGGGGGCGCGTCGCAGGGGGTCCCGATGGACAACTCGACGGCTCCACCATCGTGGCGGTTGGCCGTCTCGATGATCGGGGCCAGCCGGTCATAGGGGTATGGGGGCGGGACGAACGGTTGCATCAGGGAGATTCAACCACGGTGGCCGCCACCCGCTCGCCGGACTCGAACTCGACCTGGTACTCCTCGAACCGTCCGACCTCGGAGGCTTCGAGGCGAGCCCGCATGCGCAACGTGGTCTCGCCCGGTGTCTCGGACAGCACCTCACCGCTGCGGTGCACCGCCGCAATCACGTCGCCGCGCTCGTAGGGAATCTCGAGATCGACGGCGGGAACCAGGGCCCGCAGGCGGTCGCCGACGGTACCCAACAGATGGCCGATGCCGTCACCGGTAACGGCCGAGACCGCCACTGAACCCTCGAAACGGTCGGAGAATCGGGCCGGCTCGTCGGAGCGGTCGGCCTTGTTGAAGACCAACAGCTCGGGCACCTTGTCGGCGTCGATCGAGCGAAGCACGTCGCGTACCGCTTCGATCTCGGCCTCGGGGTCTGCGGCGGACCCGTCGACGACGTGCACCAAAAGATCGGCGTCGTTGACCACTTCGAGCGTCGATTTGAACGCCTCCACCAACTGGTGGGGCAGCTTGCGCACGAAGCCGACCGTATCGGTGAGGAGCACCGACTCGCCGCCCGGCAGCTGAAGGCGCCGGGTCGTGGGATCGAGGGTGGCGAACAGACGGTCCTCGACCAGCACGCCGGCGTCGGTCAGCGTGTTGAGCAACGTGGACTTTCCGGCGTTGGTGTAACCAACGATCACCACGTTGCGCAGCGCCGAGCGACGCCGGGCTTTGCGCTGGGTGTCGCGGTGATGGGTGATGGAGCGCAGCTGATCCTCGAGCTTGTGGATGCGGCGCACGAGGCGACGCCGATCGACCTCGAGCTGGGTCTCACCAGGGCCACGGGTACCGATGCGGGTGCCGCCGGCGCTGCTGCCCTGTTGGGACATCGACACGCCGCGGCCGCGAATTCGCGGCAGCCGGTACTTGAGCTGAGCCAGTTCAACCTGGGCCTTGCCCTCGAGGCTCGAGGCGTTCTGGGCGAAGATGTCGAGGATGACGGCGGTGCGGTCGATAGCGGTACGGCCGAGCAGCTTCTCGAGGTTGAACTGCTGGGCCGGGCTGAGCTCATCGTCGAAGACCACCGTGTCACAGTCCAGTGCGATGGCCAGCTCCTTGAGCTCGTTGGCCTTGCCCTTGCCAATGAAGGTGCTGGCGTCGGGGCTCTGGCGACGCTGCATGACCCGGCCCACCTCATCGGCCCCAGCGGTATCGATGAGGCGCGACAGCTCGTTGAGGTGCTCTTCCATGACCTCGTCGTCATGGGGTGGGAACGACACGCCGACCAGAATGATCTTCTCCCGGAAGGACCGGTCGATGAAGGCGGTGGAGGTGGCACCGAAGTCGCCGAACGCGCCGCGGTGGGACTCCTCGGGTTCGGTCGAATCGGACGCGGCATCGCCGTCGCCGTCGCTGAATCGCTCCCCTTCGATCCAGTCGAGGGAGTCTGTCCAGCCGTCGCCGCCGTCCTGGAGGTCCTGACCGGTCGTGTCGCTGTCCGCTGTCACGTCGTCATCTCTGCTCAATAGCTCTCCAGAAGTTCGTAGTCGATGTCGGCGATGTGCACGGCCTCGCCGATGAGGGTGGCGAGCGGCCCGACCTCGACCGTGGCCGCTCCCCCGGGCATCTGTACCCGGACCCGGTCACCGACCAGACCCCAGCGGTGAGCGAGCGTCGCCGAGACGGTGGCGCCCGACCCGCAGGCCTCGGTGATGCCCGCGCCGCGCTCCCAGTGGATCAGCTCGATCGAGTCAGGTCCGGTCACCGCCAGGAAATGTACGTTCACGCCTCCGGGAACCTCGGCCTCGAGCAGCGGGCCCTCGGTTGCGGCGTCAACCCCGTCGAGCGAGTCGAGGTGCAGCACGAGGTGAGGGTTGCCGACATCGCCGGTGCCCCGATGCAGCGCGTCGCGGGCAGTAGCGAGCGGAGCAAGCGCAGGCCCAGGCCCGATAGCTCCCATCTCGACGCTCAGCAGATCGGTGGCCACGTCGGGCCCGGCAGTAGCGACGAGTGTTCGTCGGCCCGAGGCGGCATCGATCACGATGGTGCCCTCACGGCGTCCCTGGGCCCGCAGCGCGGCCTGGCCGAGGCAACGGATGCCGTTGCCCGAGATCTCTGCAACCGACCCGTCGGCGTTGAGCAGCGTCATGGTCAGATCCGCGCCCTCGGTCGTGGGCAGACCTCCGACGACGAGGCCGTCGGCGCCGACACCGCGGTGGCGACCGCAGAGGGCCCGGGCCAGCGCCGGGGTGGGCACGAACCCGGGATTGTGGCGCTCCAACGCGATCAGGAAGTCGTTGCCGAGCCCATGATGCTTGGTCAGTCGAAGCTTCGTCGTCATCGTCGTTCCAACGTATCTGCGATCCGCTGCGGTAACGACCGAGTTTCGGAGTCGAACCACAGGGTTCGAGGGTCGCGACGGAACCAACGGTCCTGACGCACGGCGAACTGACGGGTCCGCCGAACGGTGTCGGCAACCGCATCGTCCAGGGAGGTCTCTCCGTCGAGGTGCGCCAGGAGCTCGCGGTACCCGAGCGCCTGGGCCGCCGTGCGCGATACCCCGGCGGGTCGGGCCGCCAACGCCGTGACCTCGTCGAGGAAGCCGTCGGCCATCATCTGTTCGACCCGGTCACCCACCAGGCTACCGAGGCGATCGCGGGCGACATCGAGACCGATGATGAGGTGGTCGGTTTCGGGATACTCGTCGAGACCGGGACCGAACGACGAGAAGGGCCGATCCGCTCCGATCGTCACCTCCAGCGCCCGCACGATGCGCCGACGATTGGTGGGTTCGGTCCGAGAGGCGGCCAGGGGGTCGAGGGCGGACAGCCGGCGGTACAGCACCGCGGTGGATTCCTCGGCGTCGAGCGCCGCCCGCACCTCGGGGAACTGCCCGGGGATCTGCAGGCGGTCGATGACAGCTCGGTGATAGAGGCCGGTACCGCCCACGAGGATGGCGCGTCGGCCCGTGGCCGCCAGCTTGTCGAGCACGGCGAACGCCTCGGTCTGGAACCACGCCACCGAGAAGTCGGCGTCGGGATCGACAAGGTCGACGAGGTGATGGGGAATGCGTCGTTGGTCGGCCTCGGTCGCCTTGGCGGTACCGATGTCCATCTCGCGGTACACCTGCATCGAGTCGACCGAGACGATCTCGGAGTCGCCCAGCAGCTCGGCCAACTCGAGCGCCAGTAGCGACTTGCCCGATGCCGTCGGCCCCACGATGACGATCGACTGCGGGGCGTCGCCGACCGGCGCTGCGGTAGTCCCAGGAGCCGGCGCGATCCCAGGAGCCGGCGCGATCACAGGAGCTGGCTCGATCACAGGAGCTGACGCAGTGTGACCCAGAACTCGATGCGCACGGGGTCCGGTCGGTCGATGCCGTACATGTCGAACAACGCCGGCACGGCCATAGGACCGATCGCCGTCGAGAGGTCGCGGGCCAGGAACGACAGGTCGACGTAGCCATCACCCACGAGCGCCGTGACGGGCGGGGCCCAACCCACGATCGCTCCGTCGCCGAGGCGAAGGTCGCCGAGGGAAAGATTGCCGTGCACCTGAACTGCATCGAGGTCGGATTGGGGCCGGTCGGCCAGCTGCTCGGCGAGTCCCGCCGCGATCTCGAGCAGCCGCTCGGGCGCCTGGGCCCGGTACGGCGGATCGAAGCCTTCGGGGGCGATGAGCCCCGCTTCGAGGCGCTGACGGGCGTGCTCGACGAAGGTGTCGGGCGTGGCGGGGCGGGCACCGGATTCTGGCGCTTCGGCGTGGACAGCCTGCAGAAACCGCACGAGTGCCGCGAGCAGGTCGTCGGGCCGCATGACGGCTGCGGGGGAATCGGCCGCGATCCCGTCGAGCGGGGAGGCCAGGACGCGCTCGCTCAACTGCTGAGGACCGGGATCCGGGTGCGGTGGGTGGCCACGTGCGTGACCTCGACCAGCTCACCAAGGAGGTGACTGAGCCCGGCCGAGGTGACCTCGACGGTCGCGTAGCTGCCGACGCGGATGGGTTCGGGCGAGGCGAAATGACAGAGCTTGTTCTGCCGGGTTCGTCCGGTGAGCACGTCGGGGTTCTTCTTGGAGGGGCCCTCGACCATCACCTCTTCGATGCGACCGATACGGTCCTGGTTGCGGCGGTGCGACGAACGCTCGACCACGGCTCGCAGCTGATTCATACGATCGACCGACACGGTGTGGTCGACGAAGCGATCGGTGAGCTCGGCGGCCTCGGTGCCGGCGCGTGGCGAGTAGATGAAGGTATAAGCGGCGTCGTACTCGGCGGCGGCGGCCACCTCGAGGGTGGCGGCGAAGTCGACGTCGGTCTCGCCGGGGAACCCGATGATGATGTCGGTGGTGACCGCCAGATCGGCGATGCCCGCCCGGGCCGCTACGACCTTGTCGAGATAGCGCTCGGCGGTATAGCCGCGGTGCATCGCCGCCAGGATGGCGTCGCTTCCCGACTGCAGGGGCAGGTGGAGGTGCTCGCACACCGCTGCGGTCTCGGCCATGGCCGCAATGGTGTCGCCGCTGAAGTCCTTGGGGTGGGGGCTGGTGTAGCGAATGCGGCGGATGCCGGGCACGTCACCGACGGCTCGGAGTAGGTCGGCGAACAGCGGACGGGCCCGTTGGCCCTCGGCTGCCCAGGCCGCCCCGGCCACGAGCGAGCCGCGGTCGATAGCGAGCTCGTCTTCGCCGGCCCCCTCGGCCCGCAGCTTGAGCGTGAGATCGCGACCGTAGGAATTGACGTTCTGACCGAGGAGCGTGACCTCGGTGACCCCGTCGGCGGCGAGGGCGTGAACCTCGTCGATCAAGGACCCGAAGGGACGGCTGATCTCGGCGCCGCGCACCGACGGCACGATGCAGAACGCGCAGGAGTTGTCGCACCCGATCTGGATGGTGACCCAGGAGAGGTAGCCCGTCTTGCGCCGGGCCGGCAGGGCGCTGGGGAACATCTCGTCGTCGGCGAGCACCGCCGCTTCGAGGATCTCGGTGACCGGACCGCTGGTGCGGGACTGCTCGAGCAGCTCGACGGCGCGGTGCACGTTGTGGGTGCCGAACACCACGTCGACGTGGCCGGCCTTGGCTTGGATGAGGTCACGGTCCTTTTGGGCCAGGCAACCTCCAACGACGATCTCGAGACCGGGGCGAGCTTCCTTGATCGACTTGAGATGGCCGAGCGTGCCGTAGAGCTTGTTGTCGGCATTCTCACGAATGCAGCAGGTGTTGAGCACCACCACGTCGGCATCGTCGAGCGAGTCGGTGGCGACCATCCCGTCGGCCTCGAACAAGCCGGCGATCCGCTCGGAATCGTGCTCGTTCATCTGGCACCCGTGGGTTCGGATCAGGTAGCGCTTGGACACCTGGCCATCGTAGGGGTTCACGACCCGCCCACCATCACAGCGCTGACTCCTCGATACGTCCGTTGGAGCCAGTGGTTGGCAGATGGTGTGGGCTGGGCGGGGCGGACCGAGGCAGCGCAAAGCCCACCGCACGGCCGAGGAGCGGCGGTGGGCTTTGCGCAGAACTGGGCCGAGGAGGGTCGACCAGCGGGACGGGCCTAGTCGTCGAGGGAGATGGGCAGATCGTCGTTGGCGAGTGCCAGATCGATCGGCTGGTCGTCGGCGTCGCCGATGCCCATGTTGTTGCGCACCTTCTCGGATATCTCGACCATGATCTCGGGGTTGTCCTTGAGGAAGCTCTTGGCGTTCTCGCGGCCCTGACCGAGCTGTTCGCCCTCGTAGGTGTACCAAGCCCCGGACTTCTTCACGAAGCCCATCTCGACACCGATGTCGAGCAGGGAACCCTCACGGGAGATGCCCTGGCCGTACATGATGTCGAACTCGGCCTGGCGGAACGGCGGGGCCACCTTGTTCTTGACGACCTTGACCCGGGTGCGGTTACCGACGATCTCGACGCCGTCCTTGATGGACTCGATGCGGCGAATGTCGAGACGAACCGAGGAGTAGAACTTGAGCGCACGGCCACCAGGGGTGGTCTCGGGCGAACCGAACATGACGCCGATCTTCTCTCGCAACTGGTTGATGAAGATGCAGATGGTGTCGCTCTTGTTGAGGTTGGCCGTGAGCTTGCGCAGGGCCTGGCTCATGAGGCGGGCCTGGAGACCGACGTGGGTGTCGCCCATGTCGCCCTCGATCTCGGCCCGGGGCGTGAGTGCGGCCACGGAGTCGATGACGACCACGTCGAGCGCACCTGACCGGATGAGCATGTCGGTGATCTCGAGCGCCTGCTCGCCGGTATCGGGCTGCGAGATGAGCAACTGATCGACGTCGACGCCGATCTTGGCGGCGTAGAGCGGATCCATGGCGTGCTCGGCGTCGATGTAGGCGCAGGTGCCACCGTTGCGCTGAGCCTCGGCCACGACGTGCATGGCGAGCGTGGACTTACCGGAGGATTCCGGACCGTAGATCTCGGTGACACGGCCACGGGGCAGTCCGCCGACACCGAGCGCGATGTCGAGGGCCAGGGCACCGGTCGAGATGGTGCCGATCTTCATGGAGGTCTTCTCCCCCATGCGCATGACCGACCCCTTACCGAACTGCTTCTCGATCTGCGCCAACGCGCCTTCGAGTGCTTTGTCTCGCTCCACTGCAACATCCCTTCATCGGTTTCTTGAGGCTGCCGGAGCAGCGATTCGTTGAACCTGAACCTATCGATGACCCCTGACAGTGAAGCCGGGGAGCGATTGTCTCGGTCATCGTCGGGTGGTGAAAGCCCCTCGGCGAATGACAAGAAGGTAGTTGCGAACAGATGTTCGATCAAGGACCTCGGGCAGATTCCCGAAGATTTCACCGGGCTCGAGACAAACGGCCGAGTTCAGATGGTGGCGATGAGGGCCCGCACGTCAGCAGCGGTCGCGCCGGGCTGCAGATCGCCAAACCACCAGGTGGCACCCACGGCCGCCCACTCCCCCTCGGACCAGCCGCTCGACCCGAGCGCCACCACGTCGAAACCGTCGAGGGTGCCACGCTCGGCGGCGATCACCGACAACATCTCGGCCACCTGATCGGGGCTGACCTCGATGGGAAACAATCCCTCGGCGCTCGCGGCACGCCGCAGCGGGCGGCGGTTCATCGAGCGGGTCGCCATCCACATGGGTGGGCATGGTCGCTGCACGCTGCCCGGCACGAGCCGCACGTGCTCCGCGGTGAAGTACGTGCCGCGATGATCGACCTCGTTGCCGCTGAGCAGTTCGCGCAACAACGCCATGCCCTCATCGAGCGCATCACCACGTTCATAGAGGTCGGTGATCTCGCCGAAGGCCGAGAGCTCGCGACTGGTGTCGACACCGAGGCCGAGACCCACGGTGACCCGACCGCCCGACAGGTGGTCGAGCGTGGCGATCTCGCGGGCCAGCTTGTGCGGTCGACGGCGCACGATGGGCGTGACCATGGCGCCCAGGCGGATTCGTTCGGTGGGCATGGCCATGGCGGCCATCGCAATCCAGGGATCGGCGACGGGGCGAGTCGGTTCGGGACGCAGCACGTGGTCCCACAGGAACACACCGTCCCAGCCGGCGGCCTCGGCCTCGACGGCCAGTCCCGCCAACACGCGGGCGTCGGCCAGATCGTCGAACGGTGGAAGGAACAGGCCGCGTTTCACAACGGCGCGACGCTACCCCGCTGCGAGCTTGTTGCGGAGCATTCCCAGCGCCGTGATGCAGGTGAATTCACGCACCTGCTGGCGTCGGCCCGGCAGGCGTAGCTCGACCGACGAGACATCGCCGTTGACGTCGACCGCGACGCACACGGTGCCCGGTGGACGGCCCTCCTGGGGGTCGGGACCGGCGACTCCGGTGATACCGATGCCCACCTCGGCGCCCAGCAGCTGCCGCACACCGGTGGCCATCGCTTCGGCACAATCGAGCGTGATTACCGGGCCACGCGGCACGCCGAGCACGTTGAACTTCACCTCGGAGTCATAGGCCACGACGCCGCCGCGAAAGGCCTCCGACGCGCCGGGCACGCCCACGAGACGGGAAGCAACCAGTCCGCCGGTCATCGACTCGGCCACCGCCAGTCCCAGGCCGCGTTGGCCCAGCTGGGCCAGGACGACCGATTCCATCGTGTCGTCGTCGACGCCGAACACCAGCTCGCCCAACACCCGGCGCACGCGGGCATCCTCGTCGTCGAGAATCGCCACGGCTGCGGCCTCGGTCTCGGCCTTGGCGGTCATACGCACCTTGAGGCCTTCGATGCCCGATGCCAGGAACGCCAGCGTCGGATTGCCGAGCTCATCGAGCTCGACCACTCGATCGGCGAGCATCTCAGCCAGCCCCGACTCGGACTGGCCCCAGGTGCGCAGCACTCGACTTCGGATCACGAACGAGTTGCCGCTGCGGGCCTGCAGATCGGGCAGCACCGTGCCCTCGACCATCTCGCGCATCTCCCACGGCACCCCCGGCACGGCGTAGATGACCTTCTCGCGCTCGGCGCCGGCGGGGCCGGTGCGTTTGAGGGGGCACACGAGTCCGGGCGCAGTACCGGGCTGCTGCTCGATGAAGCTGGCGCCATCTGGCCGGAACGCCTGCAGGAGGTTGTTGTCGGGCATGTCGCGAGCCCGCGACCCGAACATGTGGCGGATCACATCGGCCTTGTCGGAATCGAAGACCAGCTCGACGCCCATCACCTGGGCGATCGCCTGGCGGGTGAGGTCATCCTGGGTGGGGCCGAGCCCACCGCAACAGATCACGGCGTCGCTGCGACCGAGTGCGTCCTCGATGGCAGCGACGATGCGAGCGACGTTGTCGCCGACCTTCACCTGAAAGTGGGTGTCGATCCCGCAGAGTGCCAGCTGCTCACCGATCCACGACGAGTTCGTATCGATGATCTGTCCGAGGAGCAGTTCGGTGCCAATGGCCACCACGTCAGCGCGCATGAAAAGAGGCTACCGCCTTACTTTGTTGCCCTTTCGTGACGTTTTAATGTCGAGGCGCCGGTGGGCCGAGACTCCCACCAATCGGCAGGAGTCGGGCCAGGAGTCGTTCTGCGGTCAAGCCGCCGGAACGTCGCTGAGGCTCACGAAACCGTTGCTGAACGCATCGACGTCATCAACCGGAGCCGCGCTGGACGACGCGCAGTTGCTCGTGAAGAGCTCCCGACCCCCGGCGTCGGCGGCCGTCGGCACCTCGACCTGGCCGCGAATCGCGCCGGTGGGACACGTCGGGATGTTGAGGCTGTCGACGGTGGGCGCTTTGGTGCCGGCGAGCAGGTCGCTGCGGTGGCGCGCAACCCAGTCGAGCACGTACTTCACGCCCGACGGATAATCGGGAACCGTCGCCAGGCCCTGGCTGGCGGCGAGGGCCGGGACGCCCCGAACGGCAGCAGCCTTGGCCGCGCCGATGGTGCCGGAGATGTTGGTGAGTGGCCCGATGTTGGCTCCCTGATTGATGCCCGACAGCACCACATGGGGACGTTCGGCCAGCCCGCCCTGATCGAGGGCGTAGATCACGGTGTCGGCCGGGAATCCCGCGACAGCCTTCGACGGGAACCCCGACTTGGTGGTGGCGTCGGTGACGGTCAGCGCGCCCTCGGTCGTCTTGGACCCGGTGCCGCTCTGGTTCTCGGCCGGAGCGATCACGGTGACCTCGGTGTCGGGAAGTGCCCGCAGGGCCTCGACCATGGCATCGAGCCCATCGGCGGCGATGCCGTCGTCGTCGGTGACGAGGATGCGCAACACCTCACCCGAGGCCTCGGTCGTGGTGGGAGCAGCAGTGGTCTCCCCGGCTGCGCCCTCGCTGGTCGAGACAGACGTGGTGACGGCGGCCACCTCGGTGGTGACCGTGTCCTCGGCGCCGGCGGTGTCGACGGCGTCGTCATCGGTGCAGGCCCCGGCGATCAGCGCCAGCGTCGCCAAGGCACCTACGGCCAAGATCCGTGCTCGTGAACCCCTCATGATGTCCCCCTCGATCGTCGGGCCGTAGCAGCCTTCGACGTGTTCAGCGGGCCATCGTGGTGGCGGCCCGTCCTCCGGCGATGAAGTATTGCGCGCCGCTGATGAGCCCGATGACCACTCCGACCCACAATGTGGTGTCGGCAATCCAGTGGTAATCGTTCGTCCATGGCAGCGTCACCCAGCCGACGGCCGCCAGTTGGATGAAGGCCTTCCACTTGGCCAGTTTGGAGGCCTGGATCGCCAGGCCCCGCCGGGCGTAGACCGATCGGAACACGCTGATGGCGGCCTCGCGCACGGCGATGAGCACCAGCGCGATCCACGGGAAACGGCCCTGTGAACACATGACGAAGATGCCGCCGAGCACCAGCACCTTGTCGGCCAGCGGATCGAGGAAGGCGCCCGACCGCGTCGAGCCGTACTTTCGGGCCAGGCGGCCGTCGAGCATGTCGCTGGTGGACAGCACCAACCACAGCCCTACCAGCGGCCACGAACTCTGGTTGTCGGCCGTCAGCATCATGGAGAACGCCAGGGGTGCCGCCAGCAGTCGGGCGAACGTCACGACGTTGGCCGGCGTCAGGATGGCGGACGGGCCGAAGCTGACGGCACGAGGTTCGCTCACCGAGCGCTGATCGGTCACCGGGCTGGCCCCGGTCGTGAGGCATCCCGGCAGCGATTCACGAGGCCACCAGATCCGGACCCTCGGCGCTGTCGACGTTCAGGGTGTGGAACTCTCCAACGGCGAGATGGTCCGCAACGATGACGATGCCGTCGATCTCGGGCGCCTCACGGAAGCTGCGGGCCTCGCCCGGGGCGTCGACCAGCACGGTGATCTGGGTGCCGATG
>Ga0105047_10010347_pt1 | contig 15248 bp, 11 predicted proteins | sample MAT04_FD_78384 | JGI IMG/M metagenome (GOLD analysis project Ga0105047, IMG submission 78384) | Freshwater microbial communities from Lake Fryxell liftoff mats and glacier meltwater in Antarctica - MAT-04 (megahit assembly) | ecosystem: Environmental > Aquatic > Freshwater > Ice > Liftoff... | reverse complement strand
GAATACAACTCCAAGGGGGAGAACCAAATGCGCAAGACCAAGCGCTTTGCGGCGCTGGCACTGACCGCGTCGTTGTTCGTGGTCGCCGCGTGCGGCGACGACGAAGAAGAGGCCGTCACCACCGATGCAGCGGCGGCGACCACTGCTGCCGCGTCCGACACGACCGCTGCCGCTGGCGGCGAAGCGGTCTTGGCCTGCGAGGTCACCGACGTCGGTGGCGTCGACGACAAGGGCTTCAACCAGTCGGCCTATGCCGGTCTGCAGCGGGCCGAGGCCGAGCTGGGCACCGAGATCAGCCTGCTCGAGTCGGCCGGTGACGCCGACTACGCCCCGAACATCCAGGCGTTCGTCGACAAGGGCTGCGATGTCATCATCACCGTCGGCTTCCTCCTCGGCGGCGCGACGGCGGACGCTGCCATGGCCAATGCCGACCAGCAGTTCGCGATCATCGACTCCGATGCCAACGACAACGCAGGTACGCCCGACGACTTCGCGGACGACGTGAACCTCGAGAACGTCCGCGCCCTCAACTTCGCCACCGACGAGCCGTCGTTCGTCGCCGGCTACCTCGCCGCGGGCATGTCCGAGACCGGCAAGGTCGCCACCTACGGCGGCATCAACATCCCGCCGGTGACGATCTTCATGACGGGCTTCCTGAACGGCGTGAACTACTACAACGAGCAGAAGGGCACCGCCGTCGAAGTTCTCGGCTGGGACGGCACCGAAGGCTCGTTCGCCGGCAACTTCGAGAGCCTCGACGACGGCAAGAAGCTCGCCCAGGGCTTCGCCGATGAAGGCGCCGACATCATCTTCCCGGTCGCCGGTCCCGTGGGCCTCGGCTCCTCGGCCTACGCCAAGGAAGTCGGTGGCATCCGCATCATCGGCGTCGACGTCGACATGTACGCCAGCAACGACAAGGAGAAGGAGGTCTACCTGACCTCCGTGCTCAAGAACATCGATGCCGCCGTGTTCGACACGGTCAAGAGCGTGACCGACTCCGGCGACGCGGGTGACGACTACGTCGGCACCTTCGCCAACGGCGGCGTGGGCATCGCCCCGTTCCACGACCAGGACCCCGACGTCCCGGCCGAGCTGAAGGCAGAGATCGAGAAGCTCGTCGCCGATTTCACCGCCGGAACCCTCAAGGCCGGCTGAGCAACCGGTCGATGACCTGAACTCGCCGTACGGCGCCGGTCACTGCCGGCACCCACGGCGAGCTCGTGAACACTGGTGAGGGGCCCTTCGGGGCCCCTCTCCTCGTTTTCCACCCGACCGTCCGCCCGGTGACCACTCCGTTTCGGCCACCCCAGTCGGCCACTCCAGTCGGCCGGTCACACACGATGGACACAGAATCCCCGCCGACGCCCGAACCCCGGGCATGTTCGACGCACTAGATTCGGCGCTCGTCACAGGGCGACACGGGGCGACACTCCGAAGGGGACACACACATGGAACTGGAGCTGCGCGGGATCACCAAACGATTCCCGGGCGTCGTGGCCAACGACGACGTCAACCTGCACGTGCGCGGTGGCGAGGTGCTGGCGCTCGTGGGCGAGAACGGCGCCGGGAAGAGCACGCTGATGAACGTGCTGTACGGGCTGTACAAGGCCGATGAGGGCGAGATCCTGATCGACGGCGTCCCGCAGCACTTCACGTCACCTCGCGACGCGATCGCCGCCGGCATCGGCATGGTGCACCAGCACTTCATGCTGGTCCCTGTGTTCACCGTCGCCGAAAACGTCGTGATGGGCGTCGAGCCCACCAGCCTCGGCGGGATCAAGCTCGACATCGCGACGGCCCGCGAACAGGTGCGCATCATCTCCGAGCAGTACGGGATGCATCTCGACCCTGACGCCCGCATCGAAAACATGCCCGTCGGGCTCCAACAGCGCGTCGAGATCATCAAGGTGCTCTTCCGCCACGCGAAGATCGTCGTGTTCGACGAGCCGACAGCGGTACTCACCCCGCAGGAGATCGAGGACTTCTTCGTCATCGTCGAATCGTTGAAGGAAGCCGGCAAGGGCATCGTCTTCATCACCCACAAGCTCCGCGAAGCGATCAAGGTGGCCGACCGGATCGAAGTGCTCCGACGCGGCAGGACCGTGGGCGACGCCGACCCCAAGACGGTGAAGGACACCGAACTCGCCGAGATGATGGTGGGTCGGCCGGTCGACCTCGTCGTCAACAAAGAACTGCACGAACCGGGCAGCACCGTGCTCGAACTGAACGACTTCACGGTGCGCGACCCAACCGGTCGCGTGCTCGTCGATGGTGTGAACCTCCAGGTGCGCGCCGGCGAGATCGTCGGTATCGCCGGCGTGCAGGGCAACGGTCAGACCGAGCTCGTCGATGCACTCGTCGGCCTGCGCCGCGTGGCCGGCGGCACCGTGCACCTGGCGGGCGAAGACATCACGGTGGCGAACCCGCGCGACATGCACCGCCACGGCGTGGCCCACATCCCCGAGGACCGCCAGCGCGAAGGCATCGTCAAGGACTTCGACATCACCGAGAACCTCGCGCTGACGGGGTACTACTCGGCTCCGCTCAGCAAGGGCATCACCATCGATTGGAAGGCGGCGCACGCCAGTGCCGAACACCTCGTCGAGCAGTTCGACATCCGCACACCCTCGGTGGACACCAGCGTGGGCACCCTGTCGGGCGGCAACCAGCAGAAGGTGATCGTCGCCCGCGAGCTCAGCCGTGACCTGAAGCTGGCGATCGCCTGCCAGCCCACCCGCGGTATCGACGTCGGTTCGATCGAATACATCCACGAACGCATCGTCGCCCTGCGTGACGCGGGTGTGGCCGTTCTGGTCGTGAGCACCGAGCTCGACGAGGTGATGGCGCTCGCCGATCGCGTCGTCGTCATGTACCGCGGCAAGGTCGTCGCTGATCTGGCGCGTGCATCTACCGATCACAACGAGGTCGGCCTGTACATGGCTGGCGCCAAGGAGAGCGCAGCATGACCGCCGCCACCGTCGACGGAAGCCCTGCCGATGCACCCGATCCGAGCGAGCGGGACAAGCCCAGGCTCGTCGCCTTCTTCGACCGGATCGATGCGTACAACAACCTGCTCCTCCCGGTGCTCGCGATCGTGTCGGCGCTGATCGCAGGCGCGCTGATCATCGGACTCACCGACATCGACCGACTCAAGGAAGGTGACATCGGAGGCATCCTCACCACGATCAAGGACGCTTACCTCGCCCTGCCTTCCGGTGCGCTCGGCAGCCTGCGCGGCATCAGCGAGACCATCGTGTCGGCCACGCCGCTCATCCTCGCCGGTCTGTGCTTCGCCGTCGCCGCCCGCTCGGGCCTGTTCAACATCGGCGCCACCGGTCAGATGTTCGCCGGTGGCATGGCGGCGGTGTGGGTCGGGTTCTCGATGGATGGACCTGGCATCGTGCAGGTGCCGCTCGCGCTGCTCGCCGGCATCGTCGGGGGTGGCCTGTGGGGTGGCATCGTCGGCTTCCTCAAGGCGCGTACCGGCGCTCACGAGGTGATCACGACGATCATGACCAACTACATCGCCGGTCTGCTCACCCTCTGGTTGCTCAAGACCGAGACCTTCCAGCAGCCGGGCAAGGACAACCCGATCTCGAAGACGGTGAGTTCGGAGGGTCGTCTGCCGAAGCTGTTCTTCTGGAGTGACGACCCGTCGCTGCGAGCGCACTGGGGCTTCCTGGTCGCGCTCGCCGGCGCGATGTTCATGTGGTGGCTGTTCGAGCGCTCGAAGGTCGGCTTCGAGCTGCGCACCTTCGGATCGAACGCCGACGCCGCTCGCTACGCCGGCATGAAGCCGGCGACACTGACGACGCTCGCGATGTTCATCGCCGGTGGCCTCGCCGGCCTCGGCGGCGCCACGCAGATCATCGGCACCCAGGGCTACGCGACGGAGAGCTTCGCGGGCACGATCGGCTTCGATGCCATCGCCGTCGCCCTGCTCGGCCGCAACAAGCCGCTCGGCATCGTGTTCGCCGCCCTCCTGTTCGGCATCCTCGAGGCCGGTGGCCGCAAGATGCAGCTCGAGACCGACATCCCGCTCGATGTCGTCCTGGTGCTGCGTGCGCTCATCGTGCTGTTCATCGCTGCGCCAGCGCTGACGAGACTCATCTGGCGACTCAAGAGCGAGGGCAGTACATCCGTGCTGCAGTTCCGGGGGTGGGGCGCGTGAGCACCTCGGCCACTCCCGCACCCGACCAGCTCCCCGTCGAGACGACGGCCACCACGACGGCCACGCCCGATGCGACCAACCCGCTGACGTTCGAGGAACGCCAGCACGCTCGCAACCTCGGCATCGCTTACATCGTCCTGGCCGGCATCTCCGCGATCGTCCTCACCGGTAACGGTGGCACGGCGACGTTCAACCTCGACGGCGACCGTTCCTTCGGGCTCCCCGCTCAACCGCTCGCCTGGTTCGTCGCCGCTTCGTTGGCGGTGGTGGCCGGCGTGCAGCTCTGGCGTGGGTTCGGCAAGTGGACCAACGTCGTGCTCGCACTCTCCTCGGTGCTCATCTTCATGTCGTTCCTGGCGTGGGCAGCCGCCGGTCGCGAGTTCTCCTTCATCGGCATGCTCGCGTCGGCCGTCACGTTCTCGACGCCGCTGGTGTTCGGCGCCTGCGCCGGCATCATGTGCGAGCGATCGGGCGTGGTGAACATCGCGATCGAGGGCCTGTTGCTCAACGGTGCGTTCACCTCCGCCTTCGTCGGCTCACTCGCCAGCGGGTGGCCAGGCATGGGCCCGAAAAGCGGGTTCTGGATCGGTGTCGTCGCGGCGATGATCACCAGCGCGATGTTCGCCTGGCTGCTCGCCTGGCTGGCGATCCGGTTCAAGGTCGACCAGGTGATCGTCGGCTTCTTCATCAACTTCTTCGTCCTCGGCCTCACGTCGTTCCTGTCGAGCCGTGTGCTGACCGAGAACCCTGACTACAACGACACGCCCACCCTGGCTGCCTGGAACGTCCCGCTGCTCGAGCGCATCCCTGTGCTCGGCCAGATCCTGTTCCAGCAGACCGTGTTCGTGTACGGCGCGTACGTGCTCGTCGCGGTCTTCACCTGGTTCCTGTTCAGGTCGAAGTGGGGCCTGCGCACCCGGGCCGTGGGCGAACACCCTCGAGCAGCCGACACCCTGGGCGTGAACGTGCTGCGCCTGCGCTACCGCAACGTGATCCTCGCCGGCGCGATCGCCGGCTTCGGCGGCTCGTGGTGGACGGCAACGCTCGGACGGTTCAACGAGAACATCACCAACGGCCGCGGCTTCATCGCGCTCGCCGTCGTGATCGTCGGCCGCTGGCATCCGGTCGGTGCCCTCTGTGCCGCGCTGCTGTTCGGCCTGTTCGACTCGGTCGCCGACAAGCTCAGCCTGCTCAACACGGGCCTGCCCAGCGAGTTCATCAAGATGACTCCCTATCTGATGACCATTGTCGTCGTCGCCGGTTTCGTCGGCCGCTCGCGCGGCCCGAAGGCTGCGGGCCAACCGTACGAGAGTCAGTGACCGGTCGGTCCGCCTGGAGTGCAGTCAGCGCCCGAGGCGGGCCACGGCCTGCACTTCGATGCCGCCCCGCGGGCGCTGGGTGAGTGTCACCGTGACTTCCTTCGGGGCTGCGGTGGTCATCACCTCGGCGGCGATCTCGGCCGTGAGTGCCTCGGCGAAGACGGCGCGGTCGCGGAAGCCCCAGAGATAGAGCTTCAGGCTCTTCGACTCGATGCACCACTGATCGGGCGCGTACTCGATGACCACATGGGCGATGTCGGGCTGGTGGGTCACCGGGCACATCGACTGCAACTCGTCGGTGATGAAGCGCACGGTGGTGACGTTGGCGGGCGCAGAGAAGACCTCGACGTGATCGATCGCGTGTCGCACGGTGCTGCCCAGAACGGTGAGCCGATCGGTGAGCCGATCGGCGGGCCCGGTGGTTTCCTGCTCGGACGTTTGCATGGCCAAGAGGGTACGGGCGCGCAAGGCGAGCCCATACGATGTGACGATGTCCACAGTCAGCCGCGAGCTCATCGCCTCTGTACCGAAGGTGCTCCTTCACGACCATCTCGACGGTGGTCTCCGCCCCGCCACGGTGATCGAACTCGCGAAGGAGTACGGCTACTCGTCGCTGCCCACCACCGACACCGAGGAACTCGCGCTGTGGTTCAACCGTGGGGCGAAGCGCAACGACCTCGTGCTCTACCTCGAGACGTTCGCCCACACCGTCGGCGTGATGCAGCACCGCGATGCGATCGAACGGGTGTCGTACGAGTGCGCGCAGGACCTCGCGGCCGACGGCATCGTGTACGCCGAGGTGCGGATGGCACCCGAGTTGTGCACCGAGGCCGGGCTCACACTCGACGAGGTGGTAGCGGCGATGCTCGATGGCTTCCGCCGCGGCTCGGCAGGTACCGATCTCACGATCTACCTCATCTGCTCGGCGATGCGCACCGCCGCGCGCAGCCTCGAGATCGCCGAGCTCGCGGTTCGCTGGCGCGACGACGGTTGCGTCGGCTTCGACATCGCGGGGGCTGAAGCCGGATACCCGCCCACTCGCCACCTCGACGCGTTCCAGTACGTGCAACGCGAGAACTTCCACACCACGATCCACGCTGGCGAGGCGTTCGGGCTGCCGAGCATCTGGGAGGCGGTGCAGTTCTGCGGCGCCGAACGGCTCGGTCATGGTGTGCGCATCGTCGACGACATCACCGGCCCGCCCGGTGAGGAGCAACTCGGACGGCTGGCGGCTTTCGTCCGCGATCGACGGATCCCGCTCGAGCTGTGCCCCACGTCCAACGTGGGTACCGGCGTGTGCGGCTCGATCGCCGAGCACCCGATCGGGATGCTGCGCCGGCTGCGGTTCCGGGTCACGCTCAACACCGACAATCGGCTGATGAGTGCCACCTCGATGACCCACGAGATGATGCAGCTCAACGATGCGTTCGGTTGGGGTCTCGACGACTTCGAGTGGATGACGATCAACGCGATGAAGAGTGCCTTCGCCCCCTTTCCCGAACGCCTGCGGATCATCAACGGGCTCATCAAGCCGCGCTACGCACTGCTCCGGGCGAACACCACCCTCGGCGCGGGCTGACCTTTCTGGGCTGACCTTTCTTGGGGCTGCGTGGCGCGTCTGCCACACTCGCGGCATGCCCGTCGCCGTCCACCATGTCGACCACCCGCTGATCGCCGACGCCCTCGTGCGCGTCCGCGACGTGAACACTCCGAACACGTTGTTTCGCCAGGAGATCGAACGGATCGGCTCATTGTTGATGGCAGAGGCAACGCGCCATCTGCCGACAGTGGCGGTGCGAGTGAGCACGCCGCTCACCGAGACCGGCGGCCGGGTGCTGGCGGCACAGCCGATCGTGGTGCCCGTCCTGCGCGCCGGTCTGGGCTTCCTGCACGCCGCCCAAGAACTGCTGCCCAGCGCCGATGTCGGCTTCATCGGCATCTCGCGCGACGAGGAGACCTTCCAACCGAAGTCGTACGTGAACAAGCTGCCCGAGACCCTCGCTGGTCGCCAGTGCATCGTGCTCGACCCGATGCTGGCCACCGGTGGCTCGCTGGCGCACGCATGCAAGCTGCTCATCGAGCGCGGTGCGACCGGCACGATCATCGTCGTGTGCGTGCTCGCGGCGCCCGAGGGCATCAAGGTGCTCGAAGACGCTGGGCTCGACCTGGCGATCTACACCGCCGCTGTCGACGAATGCCTGAACGAGCACGCGTTCATCGTGCCGGGGCTCGGCGACGCCGGTGACCGGCAGTTCGGCTCGCCTGCCTGAGCCTCGGGCGGGTACTCAGCGCACGCCGCAGAGGTCGAGCGCCAGGAGGGCGAGGGTGCGAGCCGTGGTGTGCACCTCGGCAAGGGGCACGCTCTCGTCGGGGCCGTGGGCGAGCACCGCGTCACCCGGGCCGTACTGCAGTGTCGGGATGCCGCCGATGCCGGTGAGTAGCCGCAGGTCGCTGCCGTAGGGCGCCACCCAATTGCCGGCTGTGGCCCCCGTGATGGCACCGTGCGCGGCCTGCACCCTGTCGAGCAGGTCGCTGTCGTCGGGCAGGCGGCCGCTCGCGAACTGTCCGCCCCACCACTCCACCGTCACCGGGTGGTCGCGCAGCCATGCATCGGTCGTGCACGCCTCGGTGACCGCATGTTCGAACACGCGTCGCGCCTCGTCGGGCGACTCGTCGAGTTGCACGCCGAGACGTCCCTCGGCCACGAGCTTGTCTGGCACCGATGAGACCCAGTCGCCGCAGTGGACGGTGCCGATCGAGATCGGATAGAGGATCGGGAACTTCGGGCTGGCACCCACGCGTGACAGGTTGCGCTCGCGCTCGAGTTCGAGGATCGCCTGGTGAACGGGGAAGAACTTCTCGAGTGCACTGACACCCTCGGTGCGGCGAGCAGCATGGGTGGCCTGGCCAGCGACGACGAGCCGGAACGTGAGCGCTCCGGCATTCGCCGCGAGCATGTCGAGACTCGTCGGTTCGGGGATCACGCACGCATCGGCGCGCCAGCCGCGCTGCAGCGTCGCATAGGTGCCCAGCCCGCCGTCCTCCTCACCCAGCACGGCAGCGATCATCAGATCACCGTCGAGCTGCACCCCCGATCGGCGGATCGCATCGACGGCCCAGATCGACGCCACGAGGCCCGCCTTCATGTCGCACGAGCCACGACCGAACAGCCGACCGGTGCGCCGGTCGCCCTCGATGCGCGGATCGAACGCAGTGGTGGTCCACCGGGTCGGGTCGCCCTCGGGCACGACGTCGACATGACCGTTGAGCATCAGGCTGCGGCCCTGACCGGTGCCGGCACCGGGCAGTCGGCCAACGACGCCCCATGCCTCGTGACGATCGACCTCCACCCCGGGGAAATCTGGACGGGCCATCGTCTCGGCGAGCGGAATCTGCCAGTGATCGACGTCGAGCCCGAGGCCGACGAACGCCCGGGCCATGTGGGCGATCGCGTCGTTCTCGGCGTCGGTGCCGCTGATGCTGGGCAGCGAGACGAATTCGGCCAGGGCCGACACCATCGACTCGTGCCGTTCGTCGACCAGGTCGAGCACTCGGGCGGCAGTGCCGGCCGTGGGATCGATCGCGCTCACCGGTTACCCCCGGCGGCGCTCGGGTTCATCTGCCCGGCATTGCGGCGCACAGCAGCGAGACCGCTCAGCACCTCCATGATGCAACGGTGTGCCACGTTCACCGTGACGTCGGCATGGTCGTACGCGGGAGCGACTTCCATGATGTCGAAACCCACGAGTGGAGTCTCCATCGCCAGTCGGCGCAGGGCGCGCAGCAGGTCGACCGAGGCGAGGCCGCCTGGCTCGGGCGTGCCCGTTCCTGGCGCGTATGCGGGGTCGAGGCAGTCGATGTCGACACTCACGTACAGGTGATCGACACCGTCCATCGCCTCGGTGATCGCATCGGTGAGCACGGCATCGAGACCGCGGCGGTGGACCTCGTCCATGAGATGCCAGCGCATGCCCTGACCCGCCATCCACTCCCACACGTCCTGGCCCGGCCAGTAGCCGCGCAGGCCGATCTGCACGAAGTTCTTCCCCGGGATCGCGCCGCTCTCGATGAGCCGCCGCATCGGCGTGCCGTGACTGGCGAGATTGCCGTCGATGGTGTCGGCGGTGTCGGCATGAGCATCGAAGTGCACCATGCCCACACGCCCGAAGCCGTGATGCTCGGCGACCGCTGTAACGGCCGGCCACGTGACCGTGTGATCACCGCCGATGGTGACCGGGATGATGCCGAGCGATGCCACCGAGGCGACCTTGGCCCTGATGTTGTCGAGGCTCTGCTGCACCATCCCGCTCGGGCAGTAGGCGTCGCCCACGTCGATCACCTCGAGCCAGTCGAAGATCTCCAGGCCCAACTCGAGGTGATAGGTGCCCGGTTCGTAGGCATCCGTGCGCAGCGCGCGCGGACCGAACCGGGCACCCGGACGGTTGGTGGTGCCGAGGTCGAACGGTGCGCCGAGCACCGCGACGTCGGCCTGCCAGTCGGCCAACTGCTGCACCTCGGTGACCAATGGTCGTTGGGCAAAGGTGAGGACGCTGCCGAACACGTAGCCGAGGTCGAGCTGCTCACGCAGCCCGGGCTCGACCTGTCGCCGAGGAGTGGTCATGACGGTGACCGTAGCGCCGTCACGTCGTTGTTCATGCGGCTCGCGGCCCCCACGGCGGCGGCGGCGATGGGAACTGCCGACCGATCTCGCGGCGCGCAGCACGTCGGGTAGCCCGGTTCGCCGGTTCGGGGAACGCGAACGGATCGACGCTCAGCACGGGTTGGTCGGCCACGGTCCAAGGGTCGCAGTCCTCGTCGAACGGGAAGGCACCGTCGCCATCGGTCCACAGCACCTGCTGCACCACCGGCACCGTGCCGTAGCGTCCGCGGTTCCATGCGAACCACGCCGACATCCTCGCCGGGTCGTACTGCACCCACGGATCGGGGACGTCCTCTACGCACAACATGACAGGAACGCCGACGGCCCAGAACTCGTCAGCGTGTCGGAGCGCGAGACCGTCCCGGCGCATGTCGACGACCGCGTGGACCATCTCGGATGCCTCCTGGATCGTGGACCCCATGACGACGAGCTCGGGTTGCATCTGAGCCATCAGGCCGACGGTGTAGGCCCAGGGGTGGGGGCTGGGACCATGATCGCAGCCTGGCTCGGAGCAGGGTCCGTAACCAACGGAGACGACGGCGAAGCCGTACGTCGAAACGAGCCCATCGATGTGGGCGATGGCGGGGTCTGATGCAGATGCCATCCCCGCAGCGTGCACCAGGGGTGTCACGGGGTTCTCACGCAAGTGTGAGCGACCCGGATGAGATCAGTCGTCGCGGACGTCGAGGTCGCTGAGGGCGGGCACGTGCATGCCCCACCGGCGCATGCCCTCCTCTATCCGGCGATTCAGTGTCTCGAGCACCACGATGCGGCCGTACCGCTTCTGCTCGGCGGGAACGACCTCCCACGGCGAAAGCTGGTGCGAGGTCTTCTCGAACATGTCCTCGGCAGCAGCGTCGTAGAGCCGGTTCTTCTCCCGGTTGCGCCAGTCCTCGTCGGTGAGCTTCCACTGCTTGAGCGGGTCGGCAGCGCGTGCGTCGAAACGGGTCAGTTGCTCGTCGTCGGAGATGTGCATCCAGAACTTGACGAGGATGATCCCTTCGGTGACGAGCGACTCCTCGAAGTCGACGATCGAGGTGTACGCCCGATTCCACTCGTCCTTGGTGGCATAGCCCTCGACGCGTTCGACGAGCACGCGGCCGTACCAGCTGCGGTCGAACACCGACATGCCGCCGTGGCCCGGCAGCTCGCGGTAGAAGCGCCAGAGGAAGTGGTGGCGCTTCTCGCGCAACGTGGGCGCGGCGTAGTTCATCACCGTGTAATGGCGAGGGTCGAGATGGTTCACCACCGCCTTGATCGCACCGCCCTTGCCGGCCCCGTCGGGACCCTCGAACAGCACGAGCAGCCCAGGACCAGGCTGCCCGCCCAGTTCGCCACCGATGTGGAGTCGGAGCTGGAGCAATCGCCGCTGCTCCTCCATCAGTCGCTTCTCGTACTGGTCGCGGTCGAGCCGCAGCGAGAGGTCGAGCTTGTCGAGGATCGTCACGTCAGCTCCGCTTCTGGATGTTGGCCCACTCGTCACGAAGCCCGACCGTACGGTGGAACAGCATCGACGTGTGCGGATCGTGCGCGAAGTACCCGAGCCGTTCGAACTGCACGACCGCGCCCGGTGCCGCATCACCGAGGGCAGCTTCCACTTTGCAGTGCTGGAGGAGCTCGAGCGAGGCGGGATGGAGGTCGTCGAACGGCTCGCCGGTCGCATCGCCCGGCACCTCGGCGGCGAACAACCGCTCGTACAGGGCCACGGTCGCGTCGAGTGCGTACTCTGCCGACACCCAGTGCATCGTCGACTTCACCTTGCGACCGTCGGGCGAACTGCCGCCGTGGGTGGCGGGGTCGTAGGTGCACTGCACCTCGGTGACGTTGCCGTCGTCGTCGTTGGCGTAGCCGGTGCAGGTGACGAAGTAAGCGCCGCGGAGGCGCACCTCGCAGCCGGGCGACAGTCGGAAGTACTTCGGTGGCGGGTCGACCATGAAGTCGTCACGCTCGATGTACAGCTCGCCACTCATCGCCACCTCGCGACTGCCATCGGCGTGGTTCTCAGGATTGTTCTGGATGATGACGTGCTCGACGAGACCCTCGGGCCAGTTCGTGATCACGAGCTTCAGGGGCCGCAGGACAGCCATGCGCCGCTGGGCGATGCGATTCAGCTCGTTGCGGACGAAGCTCTCGAGCAGTTCGATCTGATGGCGGCTGTTGGTCTTGCCGACGCCGATGAACGTGCAGAAGTCCTTGATCGCTGCCGACGGGTAGCCCCGCCGCCGCAGCGCTCGGATGGTGGGCAGACGGGGATCGTCCCATCCGTCGACGATCCCGTCGGCGACGAGCTTCGCGAGCTTGCGCTTCGATGTGACGGTGTGGGTGAGCTCGAGGCGGGCGAACTCGATCTGACGCGGTTGGTCGGAGGGTAGGGGCAGGTGCTCGAGGTACCAGTCGTAGAGAGCCCGGTGGCTGTCGAACTCGAGCGAACAGAGCGAGTGGGTGACGCCCTCGATCGCGTCGCTCTGCCCGTGCGCCCAGTCGTAGGTGGGATAGATCACCCAGGCGTCGTGGGTGCGGTGGTGGTGCCCGCGTCGGATGCGGTACATGACCGGGTCGCGCAGCTGCATGTTCTCGTGCTGCATGTCGGCCTTGGCCCGCAGCACCCGGGCGCCGTCGGCGAACTCGCCGGCGCGCATTCGCCGGAACAGATCGAGGTTCTCGTCGACGCTGCGGTCACGGAACGGGCTCTCGACACCGGTCTTGCCGTATCCGCCGCGCTGGGCGGAGATGGTCTCGCTGTCCTGGTCGTCGACATAGGCCAGGCCCTTGGTGATCAGCAGCTCTGCCCATTCGTAGATCTGCTCGAAGTAGTCGCTGGCGTAGAGCACCTTCGCCACGGTGTACCCGATCCACGCCAGGTCGTCGACGATTGCGTCGACGTACTCCGTTTCCTCGGTGTCGGGGTTGGTGTCGTCGAAGCGGAGGTTGCACACCCCGCCGAACTCCTCGGCGATGCCGAAGTCGACGTGGATCGCCTTGGCATGGCCGATGTGCAGGTAGCCGTTCGGCTCGGGCGGGAACCGGGTCTGGACACGGCCACCGAAGGTTCCCACCTCGTTGTCGGCCCTCACGAGGTCGCGGACGAAGTTGGCAGCGCTGGGAGCCGGGGTAATCATGCGCCCTGACGTTACCAAGCGGTCCTGCGCCCGGAGAAGAACGATCCTGGCATGCGGCGACGTGCTGCGCAGCATGCGAGACCCGGGCACAGGACCGATGCGATCGGAACGGTCATCGGAGTGACCACCGAGGCACCCGACGCGCCCTCAGACGCAGCGAACGCGATCACCGCAGCACGCCTCCATGCCGCGACGCGCGTCCAGTTGTATGAGTTCTTCAGGAACAGCCGTCATCTCGCTCCCGCTGGGAACACGGCTGCGGCCCTCGCGTTCGTGGCCATCATCGGCGACCGACTCGACCTGGCCACGAAGCTGTGGTGGCTCGTCGTCGTCCTCGCAGTCGCCGGGATGCTCGTCGGCCTGTTGCAGCACACGCACTTGATGCTTCGGCCCAACGAGGCTCGGGTGTCGTGGCCCGCCCTCGCGTCGCACGCCTCCAGCGGTCTGGTATGGGGCGTGCTCCCCTGGCTCGACTTGTCGGGGCATGACGGCACCTACCAATGGATCTCGTTGTGCTTCATGTTCGCGATCAGCGCCGGCACGCTGTCGGGCATCTCGGGGATGACGGGACTGACCGCAGCGGTGCTGGTGCCGATGTGGACCCTCGGTGCGGGATCGTTCTTCCTGACCGGTCAATTCGTGCTCGGCGTGGCGTGCCTGGTGTTCGTCGCTCTGGTGGTCAACGACACGCGCAGCACCGGCAAGTTGCTGATGGAGTTGGTGCGTCTACGGATCACGAGCGCGGCGGCAGCCGACCAAGCCGAGTGGGAGGCGAATCACGACCCGCTGACCTCGCTCCCCAACCGCCTCGGACTGCAGGATCTCACCGACGAACGGACGCTCCTCGGCGGCATGCACGTCACCGCGATGTTCGTCGATCTCGATCACTTCAAGGAGGTGAACGACCGCTTCGGCCATCCGGTGGGCGACGCCCTGCTCGTGCTGGTCGGCGAGCGCCTGCGCGGTGGGGTGCGCGATGACGACGTCGTGGGGCGCCTCGGTGGCGATGAGTTCCTGGTGCTGATGTTCCGCGACGTGAGCGAGGACGCTGCCACCCTGCTCGCGCAGCGACTGATCCGGGTGCTGGAGGAACCGTTCTGCATCGACGGCGATGAGGTGTACGTGTCGGCCTGCATCGGGGTGACGCGGTCCACCGAATTTCGCGAAGGGCGTGCCGTGGACGTCGCCCGACTGGTACAGGAGTCGGACAAGGCGCTGTACGAGGCCAAGCGCAACGGTCGCCGTCAGGCGGTGCTGTTCGACGCCGACCTGCGCGCCCAGCTCAACGAACGCAGTGGCCTGGAGATGGCACTGCGTCGTGCCGTGCGATCGGACGAGATCGAAGCGTGGGGTCAGCCGGTGTACGACCTGGCCACCGGTGAGGTCGCCTGGGTGGAGTTGCTGGCCCGCTGGGAGGCGACCCCCGGCAGCTTCGTGCCCCCCTCGCTGTTCGTGCCGCTCGCCGAGGAGATCGGCGTGATCGACGATCTCGGACGACGGATGCTGCACCACGCGACCGAGGCCCTCGCCCGCTGGGTGGACCATCCCGTGCTGTCGACGGCCGCCGTGGGCGTGAACGTGTCGGCGTTGCACATCATGCGTGACAACCTGGTGGAGGACATCAGCACCCTCGTCGCCTGCCACGGTCTGGTGGGTCACCGCTTGATCATCGAGCTCACCGAGAGCCATCGCCTCACCGACGTCGATCGGGTAGCCGCGACGTTCGAGCAGTTGGCGTCGCTCGGTGTGCGGCTGGCGGTCGACGACTTCGGTACGGGCTACTCGTCGCTCGGCCAACTGCTCGCGCTGCCGGTGTCGATCGTGAAGATCGACCGTTCGCTCACCTCGGGCTGCGAACGTGACGAGCATCGCGCCAGCGTGGTGCGAGCGATCCGCCAACTCGCCGCATCGCTCGGCCACGTCGTGGTGGCAGAGGGCGTGGAGACACCGGGCGAGCGCGCTGCCGTGGCAGCGATCGG